>Ga0213881_10000340_pt1 | contig 32497 bp, 30 predicted proteins | sample BarmaccoBMER_R08_FD_160104 | JGI IMG/M metagenome (GOLD analysis project Ga0213881, IMG submission 160104) | Barbacenia macrantha exposed rock microbial communities from rupestrian grasslands, the National Park of Serra do Cipo, Brazil - ER_R08 ...
CAAAAGGCCGCATTTTCCAGGCACTTATTCGATGGAGCCAACGGGATTCGAACCCGTGACCTCCTGCTTGCAAAGCAGCAACAGTAGGGCCAGGCTCCCGTGTTTACGGGAGATCGCCCTTGTTTATGGGGTGTTTGGATAGGAGTATCTCAGGTACGTTTGGTACCCACGGTGGTACCCGCGTCCGGCGCTATCCGTATGATCCGGCATGATGGATCGCAGACGAGCTGCCCATCTCCTCGTCGTGGAACGCGAGCATGGTCCGGTCTATTACGGCAAGTGGCGCTTGGACGACGGCACCCAGATCAAACGGCGGCTCGGACCGGCTTGGCTTGAGCGGAGCCGAAGCGGGGCGTGGACGCGACGGCGTGGTCGACCGGCAGCTGGATTCCTGACGGAGAAGGACGCGATCGTCGAACTGGACCGAGTGAGACGAGAACATCGCGAGACGATCAGGCGCGCCCATCGGGCCGATCGCACGTTCGGCGATGTCGCAGAGGATTGGCTGCGCCACGGACAGCTTCGGCGCGGACTGAAGCGCTCCACGCTGCGCGACTACCGCCAGGTGTTCGACGCCTATCTGCTACCGGCCTTCGGCTCGGTACCGGTGAACGGCCTGGATGCGGCTGCGATCGAACGCTGGCACGGTGGCTTCCCTCGATCGCGCACCGCTGAGAAGGTGCTGATGGTGCTGGGCGCGATCCTTGGCTATGCGCTCCGGCGCGGGTGGGTGAGCGAGAACGCGGCGCTGGCAGTGGAGAAGCATCCGGTGCGCTACTCGGGCGACTACGACCTCTATTCGGGCGAGGAGATCGAGGTCTTGATTCGCGATGCGGCTTCTGAGCAGGACGCCGCGATATTCGCCACGGCGGCGATGGCCGGATTGAGACAAGGTGAGCTTGTCGCGCTGCGGTGGCGTGACGTGGACTTCGCCGGTCACGCAATCCGGGTTCGGGGCAACTACAGCCACGGGGATGTTGTCACGCCCAAGAGCGGCAAGGTGAGAGTCGTCCCGATGGTTCCCGATGTCGCCCAGCACCTCGCACGCATCGGCCAGCGCGAGCGCTTCACACGCGACGATGACCCGGTATTCGTCAACGATGTCGGCGGCCACATCGACGCCTCGGCCCTCAGACGCCGATACGCCGCCGCCTGCCGGCGCAGTGGCCTGCGCCCGCTGCCATTCCACTCGCTGCGTCACCACTTCGGCTCGGTCGCGGTCAACCGCGCCTCGCTGGTCCAGGTGCAAGCTTGGATGGGCCACGCGCACATCCAGACGACTGCGCGGTACCTCCACCATCGATCCCAAGCAACCGACGCGGCGCTGCTCGCGGAAGCCTTCGCCAATCAGCGCGTCGGCATCAGAGCCCTCGAAGCCGCCGGAGACGGCTCGTAAACTTCGGCCGGATGGCGATCGACGATCACACCATCCATCTGAAGCCGGAAACGTTCGAAGCGCTCGAGGCTGAGGCGACGCGGCGAAACGTCGAGCCGGATGCCCTGGCCGACCAGCTGGTGAGGGAGCAGCTGCCGACCGCGCGTGCGAAATCGATGCGCGAATGGCTGGATGAGATGCGTGAGCTCCGCAGGGAGATGCCGAACGTCGATGCCGTCAAGTTGATACGCGAGGGGCGAGAGGAACTCGAGCGGCGCACCCTTCGATGGCGATCGTCATAGACGCCAACCTCCTGGTCGCGCTAGCAACACCCAGCGATGATGAGGCGGCCGTCGCCGCCCAGTTCGACGCGTGGGACGAGGGCGGCGAGGAGCTGCACGCACCGTCGCTGATCCGCTACGAGATCGCCAGCGCGCTCACTGGGATGCTCGCGGCCGGGCAGGTCACCGACGAGCAACTCGGTAAGGCCTGGGCTGCCACTGCGACAGCGAACCTTCAGTTGCACGAGCTTACCGACGGACCTGCCGTGGTCCGGATCGCCACGCAGCTCGGAAGGCGCAGCGCCTACGACGCCGCTTACATCGCGCTGGCGAACGAACTCGGTGCAGAGCTCTGGACCCTCGACGGCCCGCTTGCTCGCAATGCCGCTGAGTCGGGCCTACCGGTACGCCTGATCGGAACCCCCGAATAACCGCACGAACGCATCCGAATCCGGTGTTGGACGGTCTGGACAAAGCTTGTCCACGGATGCCGCTGACCCCGGCCGAAAACCGCACCCTTCCATGTAGCGTGACGTTGGGCGGGCGGGGTCAGCGGCACACGTCGACACGAGCAGGAATTTCTGCCCGACCCTCTCGACACCCGTCTAAACACCCCAGTCAACGATTAGGGGGTCGAAAACGTCCATAAACGTCCGCCCGAGACTCAGCTGCTATTGGCCAACTTGGACAATCTCCACCACTGGACCAAAGTTGAGTTACTCGAACCGCGAGCAACAGTGACTGCCTGGTCGTTCCCTGTGCTTATGGCGGAGTGGGGTGCGTGCGTGAGGGGGTCGCCCGCCGGCCATGGACGGCCGGCGGAATGGGCACGGACGGACGTACCGAGGAGACATATCGTCCCTATCTTTGGTGCGCCGATACTGCTGGGCCGGGTCCGCCCCGGTCCGGAGTGCCGCGATCACCGTGCTCATGCGATTGCTCATCGCTTGCGCCCTCACTGCGACCGACCATGCCCGATTTTGGCAGGGACCGGGGACGTCGCCGACGCGCGTGGTCGAGGCCCGCATTTCGTGCTCCCGCGGGCATGAGTGGCCGATACGGCTTCGGGACTGCTTGTGTCCGATTCCGGCAGCTCGCTTGTGCAGTCTGCGCTCGATCTCGTGGCTGTTTCGGTCCAGAGCGAGAATGCCGTCGTGGGATTCACCCGACAGGCCGACAGCTCTGGTGCTAGCAGGGTCTGTGACTCCCAGCTAACAGTCCACCCGGTCGGAGCCAGCGGATCCGAGCGCGATGTGGCAGCCGCCGCGCGATGCGACGTGCCCGAGTTCCGCGCGACGCGGAGGGCCGTTCTTGCGTGGCGCGAGGTTGCGCCGCAGCCTGATAGCGGGTCTCTTGGACGCGATGACGGGGTTCAACATGCGGTGTAGCCGCCGTCGACCGGGAGGGCTACGCCGTCACGAAGCTTGCGCCGGGGCTAACGAGCCAGAGCCCGGGAGGCCGACGAGTCCGCCGAGCGAGGAGTTGTTGACGATCGCGCCGCTGTCCTGCGTGCGCATCTGCCTGAGTCCATGCTTCATGCAGGTCCAAACGCCCCGGAGATTGACCGCGTTGACGCGATCCAACAGCTCGGCCGGCTCGTCGGCCGCGTCGGTGGGCGGGGCTCGATCGCAACCAGCCAGTCCCATGTATCGAAGCCGCGGTAGGGCCACAGGTCCGAGCCGCACACACACGCGCTTGAGATGCGGATGATCGCGTCCGTCGGTTCAACGTGAAGCCCGGGCAATTCGAGATCGGCTCGTTCTTCGCCTCCGGCCGCGACCGCGCCGAACCAGCCAGTGCCCAGCACATCGGAAGTCGCGAGGAGGCTCGGGACGATCTCGTCGGTGATCCCGGGTCCGGCGCGTACAGCTCGCCAGTGGGCAGTGGATCGCGACCGCCGCCGAACCGGATGTTCGAGATCGCCGTGACTGTGCCCATGAGGCGCAGGCGTGAGCAAGGGCCGGGTCAGCGGTCATCACGCGTATTGCGTGGTTCGGCCGGCGAGGGCGTCAGATCATCAAGAACATGTGACGACCGCTCACCCATCCGTGGCCGATGCTTCGCGCCATGGCTCACAACCTCTTGGAGCAAAACAGAGTCGCCGGCGGAACAACCGGGCGACAACGTGATCGCGATAACCCTCGGCTCCGACGAAAACGCTTACAGAGAACCCGTGCGCTCGATGGTGGAAGAGCTGAAGGCCAAGGTCCGCCACGACGGCAAGGCCTCCGTTGCTGGCCGGTGACGCTTACTCGTCCGCGGCTCCGCGCGGTAGGATCGCCACGCGACGATCCCGCCGCCCGACACGACCGCCGGGCCGACGGTGTTGGGCGCTCGCTCCGAGAGCTCCGCAGGCTCGACGTAGCCACGTATGCGGCGGTCGCGGCAACCGCGACGCCGACGTTGGACGTGGCGTTCCGGCGGCTGTCCCGCGCTGCTGATCGGTCGAAGCTTTGGCTCGCCGTGGCCACGCTCCTGGCCGCAGTCGGCGGCAACCGCGGGCGCCGCGCCGCCAAGGATGGGCTTGCGTCGATCGCACTCACCTCCGCCACGGTCAACCTGCTGCTCAAGCCGCTCGGCGATCGCCGCCGGCCCAACCGCGATACCTACGACGTGCCGGTCGCCCGCCAGGTGGCGATGCCTCGGTCGACGTCTTGGCCCTCGGGTCATGCAGCGTCCGCGTTCGCGTTCGCCACCGGAGTCGGTGCCGCGGCGCCGGGAGCGGCTCTCCCGCTCACGGGGCTCGCCGCGCTGGTCGCGTACTCCCGCGTACACACCGGCGTCCACTATCCCGTCGACGTGATCGCTGGCGCCGTCACGGGCGTCGCGATGTCGCCGCTCGCGGTCGCGGCCGTAGACCGCGTCGGGAGCACGTGATGAGTCTGTGGCTGCACCGCTCCTCGCACAGCGGGTGGCTACCGGTCGACGCGTCGCGCCGCCCGGTGCTGTTCGTGAACCCGACCTCCGGAGGCGGCAAGGCCGCACGCGCCCGACTCGCGGACCTCGCCCGGGAACGAGGCATCGAGCCAGTGACGCTGACGCGCGGGAGCGATCTAGAGGGCCTCGTCGGGAGAGCGCTGTCCGGTGGTGCCGACGCCATCGGGGTCGCGGGGGGCGACGGGTCACTGGCGCGCGTCGCGGCGGCTGCGTCCGCCCGCGGGATCCCGTTCGTGGTTGTCCCGGCAGGCACGCGCAACCATTTCGCCCGCGACGTGGGCATCCCGCCGAATGATCCGGTCGGGGCGCTTGACGCCTTTGGCACGGCGCTCGAGCGGACGATCGACCTCGGCGACGTAAACGGGCGGCCGTTTCTGAACAACGTGTCGCTCGGGATCTACGGCGACGCCGTCCGGCGAGCGACGTACCGCGACGCGAAGGTGCGCACGCTGCTCGAGGCCGCCGAGGAGGTGCTCGGGCCGGGCGCTGCGGTCTCCGGGATGGAGCTAGCCGACGACCGCGGACGCAAGCACACGCAGCCTGCCGTCGTCCTGGTCTCGAACAACCCCTACGCCTTCGAGCGTCCGCCTGTCAGGGGAGCGCGTCCCGCGCTCGACAGCGGGCAGCTGGGGGTCATGACCATCGAGCCCGCGGCTGGTCCCGCGAACGTCGCACGCGCATGGTCAACCCGGTCGCTCTGCGTCGAGGCCGGTGAGGACGTCCACGCCGGAGTCGACGGAGAGGCGGTCGTACTCGCACCGCCCCTGGCGTTCACGATCCGCCCGGCTCGCCTCCGCGTCCGGGTCGCGCCGCGGCATGGTCAGCGGTTCGTTTAGAAGACCGGGGCAACCCTCATTTCTTTACCTCGCGATCGTCGGCCGGGGGATGTTGCGCACGTTCGCGCGGGCCATCTCGAGCATCTTCCCGACGCCGCCGTCGGGCACGGTCTTGCCGGCGGCGAGCGCGAAGCCCTTGACCTGCGCTCCTACTACGCGGTCGGATGCATGCTTGGATTCCGCGCGTTGCGGGACGCTTGTGGTCTGCAGCAAGTGCTCGTGGCCGAGTAAAGGCAGGTCTCGAGTATGTTGCCCTCGCGCCGCGGGATGTCGCGGATCGGCGGCGCGATGTCGCCCTCGGCGAGGATCCTGGTCGCCATCTGGTACAGCAGCGGCTGAAACAGATGATGGTTGGTTCGGTCGCCGACCGTCACGTCGACCTCAGCACGGCGCAGCGCGTTCGCCGCGAACGGGCCCCCGGACCCCGCGCCCACGATCGCCACGCGATGCCGCCGCTGTGCGGCGTCGTCGCCTGTCGTGAGATCCGGATTCGATTTGCCGTCGTGCCTCACGCTGCAAGTCTCACGTTCGGCGGGGCGACCCTGCATCACGCAAAGTGAAGTATTCGCGGGCATGGTCGCGTTCTTCGCCCAGCGTCCCGATGAATCACCCAGACTGCGTGACGACCACTCACCCCCGCGGGAGTCAAGCTCAGAGACGATGACGAAGAAGACCCGGTGGAGATTCCGGACCTGCCGTCTGAGGGGTCTATCGACCGGCTCGTGTCGCTGCTCGCGCCTTTCCTCAGGATCTGCCAGCCGAAGCTTCATGGGCTGAGCAACTTGCCCGCTGATGGGTCGCTGCTCGTCGGCAATCACACCATCTACGGCTTCCTGGATCTGCCGTTCATGATGGCCGAGATCTGGAAGCGCCGCCGGCTTGCCATCCGGGGTCTGGGGGAGCACGCGCGCTATGCGGTTCCCCTCTGGCGGGATCTCCTGGCGATTGGCGGGATGGTGCGTGGCACCCGTGACAACGTACGGGCCCTGATGCCCGCCCGACAGACGATCCTGGTCTTCCCCGGCGCTCGCGCGAGCTCAACAAGCGACGCGGTCAGCAGTACCAGCTGCTGTGGCGCGACCGCATCGGATTCGCCCGGCTCGCGATCGAGCACCGCTACCCGGTCGTCCCGTTCGCAGCGGTGGGCGTCGATGACATGCTCGATGCGATCGTCGACCAAAACACGCCGATATACGGGCAGCTGGCCCGCGCCTATGAAAGCTCATGGGGTTTCCGACGCCGCCGGTCGTGCGCGGGGTTGGACTGACACCGATCCCCCGACTCGATCGCCTGTACTTCTGGCTCGGAGAGCCGATCGACAGCGCCCGCTTCGGTAGGCGGTTTGACGATACGGCCGCCGCGCGAGCGCTCCGCGACGAGGTCAGGCAGGCCGTCCTGAGCGGGATCCAGTTCCTGCGGGACGAACGCGACCAGGACCCGAACCGCGGCCTCACGTCTCGGCTGCTCCACCGCATCGAATAGCAGCCGGCGGCCGGTCTGGCGGCAACTCGGGAAGCGCCAATGCCCCCGCCACCACTCGGTAGACCTTGCGGTTGAAGATCAGGCCCACGTGGCTGCCCGTCACCTCGACGCAGTCGGCATGCGGGATCACCTGGCTTTGCCAGTGGACGACGCCATCCGCCTTGGAGTAGATGCTCGTAAGGCGGACCTGCTCGAACGGGAACGGCCGAGCGTAATCGCGGCTGAACGGACATCCGCAATGGCCGGTGAGGCAGGTTTCTCTGCGCGCTCGTCCAGTGGCGTAGACGATGCGCCGCGCGACGCCGACCGCGAACACGGTGGGCGCGCTGGCTCCGAGCAGGCCCTGGAGGTCCGCACCCATCGAGATCGCGTGCGAGACGCGGTCGGGGCGACGGGCGGCGAGCGCCCGCGCGTAGTGGCCGCCCCGGCTGTGCCCGATCAGCGCTATGCGTCGACCATGGTCGCGCCACAGCCCCTCCACTCGCCGCTCCAGCCGGTCGAGCGTGCGGTCAGAGCAACCGGCATTGGCGACGAACCCGCACAACTGCGGCCGGTAGCCGATTCGTCGCAGCCATGCGGCCATCACCGAGAGCGTCTGATCGCCGGCGAGGAACCCGGGCATCACGACGACCGGACGGCCGTCGCCGCGCGGCACGCCCCCGCCGTACAGGACGGGGTCGGCCAGCAGGCGCGCGAGTTCCAGCCACCATCGCGTTTCGGCCAGCGGCCGGCCCATCCAGCGCTCGCGCACCGGGTCGGCGCCAAAGACGAAGCGATCGGCGTCCTCGAAGCTGGCGCCGTCCCCCGTCGTCGGCTCCGGCGAGCCCTCACCCGGCATGCACGTAGCTGCCTGGAGCCTTCGCCGTCGCCTTGTGCTTGCGGCTTCCCAGCGTGGTTGGAGCCGGCTTCAGCTCGCCCGCACGATCCGAGAGCCACTCGCTGTAGTCAGGCCACCAGCTGCCCTGCTTGACGTCGGCCTGCGCTGCCCACGCCTCGGGCTCATCAGCGGGATCGTCGGCGACGCGGTAGCTGGCTCGGCTATCGGGGCTCGGCGGGTTGACCAGCGCCTGGATGTGGCCGCTGGTCGAAAGGACGAACCGCTTGCTCCCGCCGACTAGCTGGGCGCTGCGGTACGCGTTCTCCCACGGCACGATGTGGTCGCGCAGGCCCGCGATCGCGTAGCTGTCCAGCGTGATCACTCCGAGATCGATGGGCGTGCCGAGCACCTCCACCTCCCCGGGATGGGTGAGCGCGTTATCGAGCGCGGTGCGGATGAAATCACGGTGCAGGCCGGCCGCCAGTCGCACGGAGTCCTGGTTCCAGTACAGGATGTCGAACGCGGGCGGGTCCTTGCCCAGCAGGTAGTTGTTGACGAAGTAGTTCCAGACCAGGTCGTTGGGACGCAGCCACGCGAACACGCCCGCGAGCGCGCGGCCGTCGATGTAGCCCTTGCGGGCCGACTCGGCCACCGCCGCTGCGGCGAGCTCGCGGCTGGCGAACGCCCCCGCCGTTCCCATTCGTGCCTGATCGAGCGCGCACACCATCGTTGTGAGGGAACCGAACTTGTCCTGCTCGCCGATCGCGGCGAGGTGGCCCGCCGCGCAAGCCGTGATGATCCCGCCCGAGCAGGCCGCGTTCACGTTCACCGCCTGCTGCCGGGTGATCTCGGCGACCGCGTCGCGCGCCTCGAGTACCGCCTGTGCGTAGGTGTCGAGGTCGAAATGACCCTGAGCGGCGTCGGGGTTGCGCCACGAGATCGTGAACACCTGCTGCTGTTGGCCGAGCAGCCACTCCACGAGGCTCCGGCCCGGCGAGATGTCGAGGATGTAGTACTTGTTGATCGTCGGCGGGACGAACAGCAGCGGCACCTCGTGCACCTGCTCGGTCGCCGGGCGGTACTGGATCAGCTCGAAGACGTCCGTCCGCAGCACGACCGTGCCGGGCGTGACGGCGAGGTTTCCGCCCACCTCGAACTTCGTCACATCGACGCTGGCGGGGAGATGCGGTGGACGGGTGACATCGCGCAGGAAACGCCTGGCCCCTCTCACGAGGTTGACTCCGCCGGCATCGATGCTCTCCTTCAGCACCGCGGGGTTCGACCAGGGGAAGTTCGTCGGCGCCAGGGCGTCGAGCACGTTGCTCGCCGCAAACCGGGCCTGGCGTTCGGTCCGCCAGTCGAGCCCCGCGTCCGAGATCAGGCGATCGACGGTGTCGCACGTGGCGAGGTAGCTCTGCATCACGCGGCGCAGCAGCCAGTTGTCCTGCCACGCTCGCTCGGCGAAGCGACGATCGCCCTTGCTCGGCCGAGTCTCGGAGCTCCCGGCGGCCACTCGGGCCAGCTCGACGCCGAAGCGACCCGCGTCGCGCCCGGAGCGTCGGGGATGGCGGGCGAGTCCCGCGATCGTGCGACCAGCCGCCTTCGGCCTGAGGAACCTGCCCACGCCGCCGCTTTCGAGCGCCGCGTCGCTGAGCATCACGTCGAGGCCCGACTGCGCCGCGCGCCGCAGACCCGGCTCCGGAGGCGAGACAGGCTCCTTCGGCGTCGAATTTGCCGTGACGCTCATTGGACCAGGCGGCCGTGGACGATCAGCTCGCTGGGCGTAGGGATCATGCCCAGCAGGCCGTGGCTCATGCCGAGCTTCCGGTGATCGGCGTACGTTCGCGCGTCGATCTCAAACTCGTCGCCGACCCGCCGCAGGCTGGCGGCCAGCTTGAGCGGCAAGCTCTTTCCGGCTGCGTACAGCCGGCCGCTGACCTTCAGCCGCTCGCCGTCCAGCGTGGCGGTATCGGACACGAAGCGGACCTGTGGGTGGTTCTCCACGTCGAAGAAGTCGGGCGAGCGCAGGTGTGCGTCACGGAAAGCGAGGTTCGTGTTGAGGCTGGCGGCGTCGATCACCAGCTCGATCGCCGGGCTCCGCTCCAGGTCAAGACTCGCTTCGTGGCGTTCGAAGTGACCTTTGACGGTCGCGAGCCCCCAGAGGGTCGGGGTGCGGAATTCGACGCGCGAGCGCGCCGGATCGATCCGCCACCGCCCGCGGGCGGTGCTCCGCGCGCCGGAGGGCTTTGCGATGGTGGAGGGCTTGGTGATGGTGTCAGTGCTCATCGGGATTTCCTTTGTTGATGAATTGCCATGTCCAGGCATATTGGGAGAGGACCTCCTCGACCGCGTCGTCTTCGGTCGAGTGCGGGACGTGAATCTCGACAGCGCCGTCGACCAGGACCGCGCGCACCTGGTCGCCCACCCTGGTTTCGGCGAGCGCGTCGCGAGCGGCCCGCTCGGCGGCCCGGCGGCGCAGCTCGGGCTTGTAGGGCTTGCCGACCAACGTCAGAGGGATCTCGGCGACGATCTCGACGTGCTTGGGCGCGGCCGCGCGCTCGGGCACGTGGTCGGCCGCCCAGGCTTCAAGCTCGCCGGAGGTGAGCTCGCTGCCGGCGGCGATGGTGACAAACGCCACGGGCACTTCGCCGGAGTGGAGATCGGGTCGGGCCACGGCGGCTGCGGCGGTGACCTCGGGGTGATCGAGCAGCCCGTCCTCGACCGTCGCGGGATCGATGTTGTGGCCGCCCCGGATGATCAGGTCCTTCGCCCGCCCGGCGAGACAAATGAATCCGTCGCCGTCGACGGAGGCCAGGTCGCCGGTGTCAAGCCACCCGTCCCTGATCTTCCCCTCGGCGCGCACCTCACGTCCTGAGCCGGTGTCGACGAGATAACCCGCGAAGATGTTCGGGCCGCGCAGGACGAGCGTTCCGACCTCATTTTCGGACAGGAACGTCCAGCTGCCGCTCGGCTCCTCGATCGCGACCGTGCGCGCCTCCTGGTAGGGGAGACGCTGCCCGACGGCGCTCGGCCGGGGCTCCTGCGGCCAGCTGAGCGCGCTGGCGCAAGTGCCCTCGGTCAGGCCATAGCCCTCGCACAGCGTCACCCCGGTGCGTGCTTCGAAAGCGTCGCGCACGGCGGGCGGCAGCGGCGCGGCGCCCACGATCGGCAGCTTCAGACTGGAGATATCCGCGGCGACCGGGATTTGGGCGAGCACCGAGTAGACCGTCGGCACCGCGGACATCGCGGCGATCCGGTAATGCTCGACGATCTGCCAGAAGTTATGGAACAGCGGAACGTCGCGGTAGCCCAGCGGGCCGCCCCAGACCACGTGCTGTCCCCTCAGCAGCGGTGCCAGCACCGTCACCAGGAGCGCGTTGGTGTGAAACAGCGGCAGCGCAGCGAAGATGACGCTGCTCTCGTCGAGGACGTTGCTGGCGCGCATCATCCAGGCGTTTGCGACCTCGTTTGCGTGCGTCCGGGCGGCAAGCTTGGGCGTGCCGGTAGTCCCGCCGGTGTGCAGATAACTGGCGATCTCGTTCGTCGCCGGGGGGCTTCCGGGCGAGTCGGCTGGGTCAGCGCCGGCCATCAGCTCCTGCAGGTGTGCGACCTCCACCCCCTCGAGCGGCTCCAGCGCCGGCGCTCGGTCGGGCGCGGCGGTCGGGCGTAGCGCGAGCAGGGCCCGCGCGCCCGTCGTCTCGGCGATGGTTCGCGCCTGCGCCCACACGCCCTCGTCGAGCTCGGGCCCGGAGGCGACGATCACCTTCGCGCCCGACAGGCGCAGGAGCGCGATCGCGTGCTCAGGCGCCAAGCCGGGATTGATCGGGGCGTAGATCCCAACCGCCTCGGCAGCCAGCAGCAGCGGGAGCATCTCGGCGCAGTTGACCGAGATGACCGCGACCGGCTCACCGCGCCTCACGCCCAGCCCGGCCAGCACGGCCGCCGCCCGATGCACGTCCTGCGCGAGCTCTGCGAAGCTCCGGACGAGGGGCGTGTGGAAGCGCGCGGCGTCCGGCAGCACGGAGACGGCCGGGCGGTCAGGCCACAACTCGGCCGCCCTCGTCACGAGCTCGTAGGTGCTCGCCGGAAGGCCCCGCTCGCCGAGCGGGACACGCTCGACTTCGGCCAGGCCGGCTGGACCGCTGAACGCCGGCCACAGCGGCAGCTCGGTTCTCAGCGCACCCATGCTTCCTCCACGTATGCCTCGGGGGCGAGGTAACCCTCGGGCTCCTCGACCACGGTGTTGCGTAGCTCGCCGATCCCTTCGATCTCGACGCGGACAGCGTCGCCGATCTTGAGCAAGCCCTCGGGGAACGGCTGGCGCACGGCGCCGATGCCCGCAGGCGTGCCGGTGGCGATCACGTCGCCGGGCTCGAGCGTGAACGCCTGAGACAGGTGGGCCACCTGCTCATAGCAGTCGTAAATCATCTCGCGCGTGTTGCCGTCCTGGCGCAGCTCGTCGCCGACCCACGTCCGGATCGAGAGCTCGCGCGGGTCGCCGAGCTCGTCCTGGGTGACGATCCACGGCCCGAGCGGCCCGTGCGTGTCGAACGATTTGCCCATCGTCATCGTCGGCGTCCGCATCTGCCAGTCGCGCACCGACACGTCGTCGGCGATCGTGTAGCCCAGGATCACCTCGTGCGCGCGGTCCGCGGGCACGTGGCGGCAGCGCGTGCCGATCACCACCGCCAGCTCGCCCTCGTAGTCGAGCAGGCTCGAGACGCGCGGCATGTGGACGCCGTCGTCCGGGCCGACCACGCAGGTGACCTGCTTGTTGAAGAACACCGGGAACTGCGGCGCCTCCATCCCCGATTCGGCGATGTGATCGGCGTAGTTGAGCCCGATGGCCAGGAACTTGCGCGGCTGGACGGGCGCCAGCAAGCGCACCTCTTCCAGTGGGTGCCGCTCGGCCGGGTCGTCTCGGTCGACGACGTATCCGTCCTCGACGATCCCCTGGCGCGGGCCGGCGCCCGCATCAAACCGGCATAGCCGCATCACGACGCCTCCGGGATCTCGACCGGCGCCTGCTCGGGGGCGTAGCCTCCGGCCATCGCCTGGGCGTGGATCTCCTGGAAGCTGAGGCCGTCGGCGTAATCGGCCGCAACCCGGTCCGGGTCGACGAATACACCGATGGGGTTGGCTTTGAACTCATCGGATGTCTTCATCCATTCCTTGGACTTCTCCCAGGAGCCGAAGTTGTCGACCTGCAGCTCGACATTGTTGCCGTCGGGGTCGGCGTAGTAGTAGGAGAGGGTCATCCCGTGATCGAGGCACAGCGCGGGCGTGATGCCGGCTTCCTTGAGGCGCAGGTAGCTCGAGTTCAGCTCCTCGAAGCTGGAGTACTCGAACGCCGAATGGTGCATCCCGGTGCGGTTGTCCTTGTCGGGGTCATCGACGAAGTTCGGGAACGCCAGCAGCGCGATCCGGTGGTTGGCACCGTCATTCGACAGCCAGGCGCCGACCTGGTCCTGGAAGATCACCTCGGCTCCAACCAGCTCGCGGTAGAAGTCGATCATCTCCTGAAGCCGCGTGGTCTTGAGATTGACGTGATGGAACTTGGGGTGGATAACGACGTCCGTCATGCGAGCACTCCTGAGGTCGCGGGGGTCGAGATGATGTGAAGCTGGGTGCGAAGGTCCTCCAGGAGCTCCGGCACTGCGTGCGGCGAGGCGGCACCGCCGAACACGTAGAAGTCGGGGCGGACGAGCACGGCGTGGGCGTTGTGCTCGGCGAGCCACGCGGTGAGGCGTCCGTCGCGGTCGCGCACGCCGTGGGGCCCAGCCGGATCCAGCGACGCGACCGTCGCCCCGAGGGTGTCGAGCAGCTTGCGCTCCCGACGGGAGAGCGCCTCCAGCGGGTCGCCGTCGGCAACGATCAGCTGAAAGCCTCCGCCCACGACGTCGTCGAAGCGTCCTTCCCGCCCCGCGCGCTCAACGACTCCCTGCACGCTCAGCGTCCCGGCGAGTGGATCGGGAGCACCGATCGGCTGGTGGAGCAGCCCCGCGGTCAACGGCGCGAGCTCGAGCGGCGGCGGTGGACCGGCGGCGCGCAGCGTCGCGTCGCGCTCGGCCGCCGCCTCCGGGTCAAGCTGGCAGAGAACCTTGCCCAGCTCAATCGCGAGCCGGATCACCGCGTCGTTCTGGGGCTGCCGCTCGGCCTCGATCGTGCCCAGCAGCCGCTCGTGTGCGACTCCTCGCAGCACGAGGTCGAGCTTCCAGGCCAGATTCGCGGCGTCGCGGAGGCCGGAGCAGAGGCCCTGCCCGAGGAACGGCGGCGTCAGGTGCGCGGCGTCGCCGACGATCAGCACGCGGCCCTTGCGCATGTGGTCGGCCACCATCGAGCGGAACTCGTAAACGGTGCTGCGCGTGAGCGGGCCGTCCTGTGCCCGGTACCACGGCTCGAGCAGCGCCCACACCCGCTCGGGGTCCTCGAAATCGGACGGCTGCTCGTGGGGGAGCAGCATGAACTCCCAGCGCCGGTGACGGGGGCCGCTCTGCACGATCGTCGTCGGGCGCGCCGGATCACACCTCTGGCTGGCGATCGGGAGGTGCGCAAGCGCGCCCATGTTATGTGGCTCGGCGTCCACCACCAGCCACCGCTCCTGAAAGCCGAGGTCACGTCGGCTGATCCCGCTCGCCTCGCGCACGAACGAGTTCGCGCCGTCCGCCCCGACCAGCCACCTGGCGCGCACCGTGCGGTGCTCACCCGTGCTCGCGAGCTGCCCCGCCTCCTGCTCGCTCACCCGGTGAAGCGTCAGCTCGACCTGGTCGCTTGACTCCTCCAGACCGTCTGCGACCCAGCCTCGCTCGACGGTCACGCCCGCCGGGAGGCACGCGTGGCGATGAATCGCGGCCTCGAGCTCGGGCTGAAAGAACATGTAGTCCGCCACCCACCCCGATCGCGCCAGGCCTTCCACGTCGAACCGGAGCAGTAGCTCACCGTCGGCGCCGAACCACTGGTAGTCGCGGACCGGAACCATCTCCTCGGCCAGCACGTCGGCCAGTCCGAGCGATTGGAGCAGGCGCATGATCTCGTGATCGAGATGCACCGCCCGCGGCATGCGGTAGATGTCCTGAAACCGCTCGAATACCACAACCCGATGCCCGGCGCGGCCCAGCAGCGCCGCCAGCGCCTGCCCCACCGGCCCATAGCCGACGATCGCGATGTCGGCATCGAGACCCTGAGCAGTCATGACGTGACTCCGGACCCGGCCGACACGGGCCGGGTGGCGACGGGACGAGCGAGGATCTGGCCGAGCGCGCCGGCGAGCTCACCGACCGGATCGTCGGCCGCACTCGACGCTCGCCGTCCGACGAAGCGGTCCGGCCGCACGAGGATCGCGCCGTCGCTCTGGATCTCGCGGTGGCGCACCCAGGCGCTGCGGGGATCGTAGAGATCGCCATCGATGTGGCCGATCCGAACCGCATCGAGCGGAATCCCCGCCTCGGAGGACAGCTCGTTGGCCGCCTCGCACCACGCACCACCCTCCTCGCCCGCGATGAGCAGGCAGCGACCGGGAACGACGAGGTCCTTGATCGGGCGGCGCTCGCCCGCTTCGTCCTCGATCCAGGCGTGCGGCAACGGAGCGCCCGGCCGGGTGGACGGTGCGTCCACGCGGACGTCGTCGACCGTGGTGCCAGGCTCGGTGCCGTTCGGCACGACGGCGGCCGACTCGTAGCTATAGCCGTACTCGACGTTCAGCTCCGAGAACTCCATCGACTGCGCCCGCATCCCGCGCAGCACACTCGTGCGTGGCTCGGCGTCCTCAGGACGACCGCTCCAAATCCGGCTCAGCCGCTCCATGTTTTCCTCCGGCGAGTACTCCGGAGAGATGCCGATCGCGGCCCCGGTGGCGAAGTGGTTGACCGCGTTCTTCAGCGAGCGCCGACACTTGCGCGCATCGACCGGGCGGCGCTCGTCTTCATAAGTATCCAGCAGCGCTTCGTCGGCCAGGCCCGCCAGGACCGCCGCCACCTTCCAGCACAGGTTCTGGGCGTCGTGAATGGCGCTCGTCAATCCGAGGCCGCCCGTCGGCGGATGGCGGTGCCCGGCATCTCCGAGCAGCAGCACCCGCCCGTCCCCGAAAGCTGAGGCGATCACGGTGTCGACCGACCAGCGCGTGATCTTGTGGATCTTCATCGGCAGATCGGCGATCCCGAGTGCCCGGCGAGCGTCGGCTTCGACCTGCGCGTCTGACTCCTCGCAATCGACCGGGTAGTTGAGGTGAATCACCCACTCCTCCGACTCCGGACCCCACCGCTCGGGGCCCATCGGAACCATCACCACCAGCACGCCCGCCTGCGGCGAGTAGATCCAGCGAATCAGAGCATCTGGATCCTTTGCCCAGCGCGAGAAGTCGGCCGACACGTGCAGTGTCGCCGTCTGCGTCACCACGCCAAGCCCCTCGTACTCCACCCCGCTCAACCTGGCGACTCGTCGTCCGCCGTCCGCCCCGAGCAGGTAGTCGCTCTTCACCACGTACTCGCGCCCGGAGGCGTTCTCCCGGATCAGCGCTCGCACGCCGTCCTCGTCCTGCTCGAGGTCGATCAGCTCGTGGCCGAACCGGATCCGCCCCGGCGAGAGCTCTTCCGCGCGCGCCTTGAGCAGCGGCTTGAGCCGGATCTGCGGCAGGTTCATCTGCCGGCACGGGCTCGCCACGCGCCAGAGCTCATCCTTCCCGCCGGCCCCCCAGCATTCAAGCCGCGCCAGACGACGGCCGTAGTCCGGATCGGGCCCTGCGAAGCCTGCGTAGTAGGCGGTCGCCGCCATCTGCTCGGCGGGCGTGCCGCGCTCCGCGATCGCCGCAGCGGCGCCCACGTCCTCGAGCACTTCCATCGTCCGCAAGTTGAGGACATGGGCGTTGGGCAGATCGGACGTCCCAGGGCGCGCGCTGACCAGCAGATGATCGACTCCCTGGCGGGCCAGGAGCATCGAAGCGGTCAGGCCCGCGCCACCACCACCCACGATCAAGACGGGTACGGCCTCGTCAGCAGCTGCTGTGAATTCCATCGTGTCCTCTCATCGCATTCACTGAATTGGAGCGTAGACTACAAAACTTCTTTTAGAATGTCAACTACAATTTGTGCGCTATCTTGCGTTCGATGGCGACCCATGCGGATGTGACGCCGAACCGCCGGGGGAAGAGATCCCGCGAGCTCGTCCTGGATGCGGCCGAGCGCGTGATGGCAGAGCACGGCTTCGAAGCGGCCACGCTCGCCCGCGTGGTCGAGGAGGGCGGCATCCCGATGAGCTCGGTCTACCACTACTACGGCTCCAAGGAAGGGATCCTGCTCGCCGTCATGGAGCGCGGCGCGGAGCGCTTCTTTGCCGACCTGCCGGACTGGAACCGCAGGATCGGACGTCCAGCCGAGCACCTGGCCACCGTGCTCTCGACGGCCGCCCAGACGCTCGAGCGCCATCCCAACTTCCTTCGCATGCTGATCGTCTTTTCCGTGCAGCCGCCTGCCGGTGGCGGCGACGAGATCGAGGTCGTCGTCGAGCGGGTCCGCCGCCTCGGACTGGACCGCCTGCGCGAGCAGATCGCGATCGCATTCGGCGACGACCCCGACAGTCCCGTGACCATCCAACTCGCTCGCCTTGCACTGGCCGTCATCGATGGCGCGTTTGTCGCCTCGCAAGCCGACGGCGCAGTCCCGCTCGAGAGCCTGCTCAAACCGCTCGTACCGGCTGTCGTTGCGGTACGCCGCGCGCTGCTCGCGACCGCCCAGTAAACGATCTGACTGACCTCACCCACACCGCGTACGCTGAGGCTCGGGTTGGTGACCGGTCATCACGCAGTCCGCGTGATTCCACCGTCGCGGCCGGATTCCGCGCGGATCTTGGCGCGCGAGTACCCGCCTAACCTCGGCGCCTTGCGGGTTTCCCCGGACGGAGCTAAGGTCCCGAGGTGCGAGGGTTATTCCACCGTTGGTTGCCAACGTGGGAGATCGGGATATGCAGAGCACCGCGGACGGGCGTCTGCTAGAGCACCGCGCCTATTCAGACGGGCGCGACAGGCCCGCCCACGGCGTAGTCCAGCGTGATGCGCTTTTTGAGCGTTTGTCGGCCGCGAGCGCGGTCGTCTTAATTTGCGCTCCGGCGGGGAGCGGCAAGACGGTGCTGCTGCGCTCATGGGTCGACGCGGCAGGAGTGCAGGACCGGGTGGCATGGGTGTCGGTCCGGCGGGATGAGCGGGACGCGCAGGGCTTCTGGCTGTCGGTCATCGGCGCGCTGGCAGATGGGGTCGGGGTCGTGCAGCGGGTCGATCCGGCGCCGAGCTTCCAAGGTGAAGCGGCGGTCGAGCGGTTGCTTGGGGACCTTCGGTCCCTGGAGGAGCCGGCTGTGCTTGTGATTGACGATCTGCACGAGCTCCATTCGGCAGATGCGATGACCTGGCTCGAGCTGTTTCTCGCTCGGTTGCCCGCCAACCTACGGGTGGTCCTGGCGACACGTGAGGACCCGCGGCTCGGGCTACATCGTCTGCGCTTGACCGGTGACCTGACCGAGCTCAGGGCGCCCAATCTGCGCTTCTCCATGGACGAGACTAAGGACCTGCTTCGGACCGCGGGGATTACGCTCTCCGATGGCGGCATGGCAATGCTGTATGAGCGGACCGAGGGGTGGGCGGCCGGCCTCCGCCTGGCGGTGATCTCGCTCGGCCAGCATCCCGATCCGGAGCGGTTCGTGACGGAATTCTCGGGCAGCGAGCGGACCGTGGCGGGATATCTGCTGGCGGAGGTATTGGAGCGCCAGCCCGCCGAGGTGCGCGAGCTTCTGCTGCGCACGTCGATCCTCGAACGAGTCAGCGGCCCACTGGCCGACTACCTCACCGGCAGTTCGCGCTCAGAGCGAATCCTGCAGGAACTAGAGGATGCCAATGCATTCGTAACGTCGCTCGACGCCCGACGGTGCTGGTTTCGCTACCACCATCTGTTCGCCGACCTCCTCCAGCTCGAGCTGCGGCGATCCGACCCAACGGTCATCGGCCCGTTGCACCGTGCGGCTGCCCAGTGGCACGAGCGCGAGGGAAATACCGTCGAGGCGATCCAGCATGCGCAGGCGGCGCACGACTGGCCCGTGGCCTCACGCCTGCTGGCCGACCACCACCTCGACCTGACCCTCGACGGCCGCACGGACACCGTTTGCCAGCTGCTCAGCATGTTTCCGACCGATGTCGCCACGGCTGATGCGGAGCTCGCGCTCGTCTTCGGTACCGCCAGGCTCTTGGAGCAGGAGCGGGAACACGGGGCCAGCTATGTAGATCTCGCGCAACGGCTAGCCGAGTCGGTTCCGGAGGAGCGCAGGCGCCGCTTTGACGTGGTACTCGGCGTGCTGAGACTGCTGATCGCGCGCTGGCGCGGTCACCTCGAGACGGTGCTGGAGGCGATCCAGGGCATGGAGGCGGCGCTGGCCGCGCTGCCGGCCGGCGAGCGCGCGCTCAGTGACGCCCTCAGATCTGCCGCGCTGCAGAATCTCGGCGTCGCGGAGCTGTGGTCCTGGCGACTGGATGACGCCCGGCGGGACCTCGAGCAGGCGCTGGCGCTGGCCCGTCGTGCCGAGCGCCCCTGGCTCGAGATCCCTTGTCTGGGTCACCTCGGAATAGCCGGTCCGTGGACCGGCGCAACGCTCGCCGAGGGGCTCCGGCTCAGCGAGGAGGCGGTGAGGATCGCAGACGCGCACGGCTGGGGCAAGGACCCGGTGATCGTTACCGGCTTGGCCACGGGGGCGATCGCGCTGTTGTGGCTGGGGCGATTCGATGAGGTCGAACGGTGGCTCGAGCGGGCGGAGCTGACATTACGTCCGGAGGGCGAGCCGGGCACCGAGCTGATCGTGCACCATGCACGTGGTCTCCTGCGCCTCGCGCGGGGCCGATTCGACGAGGCGCTGGAGGCGTTCCGCGCCGCCGAGCGGATGCAAGCGCTGCTAGCCGACAGACACCCATTCGCGCTGCGCACACAGGCGCGCCTGCTGGAGACCCAGGTACGGATGGGCCAGCTGGACGCGGCGCAGGCCGCAATCGCCGACATCAGCGAGGCCGAGCGAGGCACCTCCGAGGTCCGCGTCGCCGCGGCGGACATCTACCTCGCCGGCTCGGACCCCGAGCAGGCGCTCGACATCCTGGCTCCCGTGATCGAAGGCTCTACTTCAAGGATGCACCCTTTGACCGCGACCACGGAGGCGCAGGTGCTCGAAGCGGTCGCCCACGACCAGCTCGGCGACACACACGCAGCGGAGGCATCGCTGGAGAGGGCCCTCGACCTGGCCGAGCCGCAGGGGATGGTCCTGCCGTTCATCCTCGCGCCCACGCAGGGGATCCTGGAGCGCTTACCGCGCCATCGCACCGCCCACGCCACGCTGCGCCAGACCATCCTCGACGTTCTCTGCGGTTCCGTGGCAGCGGTCCGAGGCAAGCGGGCGCCATTGCTCGATGAGCTGAGCGAGGCCGAGCTACGAGTCGTCCGATACCTGCCGACCAACCTGCGGGCGCCCGAGATCGCCGCCGAGCTGTTCGTCTCGACGAACACGGTCAGGACGCATCAACGCCACATCTACGCCAAGCTCGGCGCACACGGACGCGCCGAGGCGGTCGCCCGCGCGCGCGAGCTCGGGCTACTCGCGCCATCAAGTCGCTCGCGCTGAGCGAGCGCGTACGCGTCTAATCATCCAAAGCTTGTGACGACGGCTCACCCAGCCGTGCGCCAGCCTGCGGCGGACGCGGATGACCAGAGCGCTCCGAACAATCGATGACATGGATGTCGAAGAGCGGCGCGTCTTACTGCGCGCAGATTTCGACGGGCCGCTGACGCCGGCGTCCGCGGGGCTGCCGGGCGGCGTGGCCGATGACACCCGCATCCGTGCCGCGCTGCCCACGATCGAGGAGCTCCGCCGGCGCGGCGCTCGGCTGGTCCTGGTCTCGCATCTGGACGGGCCGCAGGCCCCCGATCCGGCCTACTCGATGCGGCCGGTGGCCAAGCGCCTGGGGAGACTAATGGGCACCCCGATGCGCCTCGCGCCGACGGTGATCGGAGCAGACGTAGTCGATCTGACCGAGCTGCTGGGACCCGGCCAGGTACTGATGCTGGAGAACGTCCGTTTCGAGGCGGGTGAGACGCGCAATGACCCGAGGCTGGCCTCGGCGCTGGCCGAACTCGGCGACCTCTATGTCAACGATGCCTTCGCCAGCACCAACATGGTCCACGCCAGCACGTCAGGCGTAGCTCGCCTGCTCCCAAGCGCGGCCGGGCGCCTGATGGAGCGTGAGGTGAACGCCCTCAGCGCGATCGTCGATGAGCCGGCACGACCTTTGGTCGGGTTGCTCGGAGGAGCCAGGCTCGCCGACAAGATCGGAGTCGTGCGGCGCTTTCTCGAGCTAGCCGACGTCGTCTGCATCGGCGGCGGAATGTGCTTTCCATTTCTCGCCGCGGGTGGCCACCCAGTCGGCCAATCGCTATGTCCGCGGGAGGACGTCGGCCGGGCCGGGGCCGCACTCCGGGAGGTAGCTGGGGCGAGGGATCGGCTCGTGGTTCCTGAGGACCTGCAGCTAGCCAGCTGGGGGAGCGACGCCTCAGCGGTGAGCGAATCGCTCGACGGGGTCGACGTCCCCGACGGCCGCCTAGGGCTGGACATCGGGGAACGGACGGCGGCTCGCTATGCCGAGGCGGTGTTGACGGCGGCCACAGTGTTTTGGAACGGCCCGATGGGTCGATTTGAGCTGCCACAATTCGCCGGCGGAACCCACGTGGTCGCCGAGGCCGTCGCTTCGACCTCCGCGACAACCGTCGTCGGAGGTGGCCAGACCGTGGACGCGGTCCGCCAATTCGGGCTCGAAGAGAGCATGAACCACCTCTCGGCTGGCGGCCAGGCCATGCTCGAGTTTCTCGAGGGGCGCGAGCTCCCGGGGGTGGAGGTGTTGCGGAGCGACCCACCGATACAGTCGGGGAACGCGACGGGGCCCGAACCCGATGGTCCCGCCGCGTGCCGAACCCTTACGCGGGGGTCTTCTGGCCGCGGCTGAGAGCCCGTCCTCGCTGCGCACGGCGACGACGGCGTCTTAACGCCGACTCGCCGCTGTGAATCAAGCTTCTTAAGCGCCGTCAGGGCGTTGTAGGCGTTGCGGTCATCTTCGATGAGACGGCGATCGCGCAGCCCGTCCTCGGCCACCACTTCGTTGTGATTTGAATGTCGATTGGTCATGCGTGACACTCTCGCCCCCAGCCGCGGTGAGCCGTCGTCACGGTTTCGGATGATCGTGGGACCAAATCACGCAGAACGCGTGATGACCGTTCACCCGACCGATGACTGAGCTACTGCGGACGGTCCGACCGACGAAAGAGGAGAGGCCGTGCGGAGACTCAGGAACAACGCCGCGCGAGAACGAGTGCCCGAGAGTGACACGCAGTCGAGGGCGCGCTGCTTCACCGACGGCAGCAACCTTTGCCGGTTCGTCTAGTGGCTCACGCCCACCGGGAACCCGCAGTTTGCGACGGTCGAGGACTGCCGCACGCTCGGGCTCCTGCTGGTCAGTGGCGACTACCTGACCAAAGCCAGCCTGCGTCCGGTGCCGTGAGGCGCGATCAGACTGGTTAGCCGTCCACGCCGGCGGTGACGACGCGGATCTCGTTTGTGATACCGCCCACGCCGGGGATTCCACATACCGCCTCGAATGCCGCATTGCTCTCGTACTGGTGCTTGACCTCCCCCTTCAGCGTCAGCCATGAGTCAACGACGGTGACCTTGATACGACCATCGGGCACCTCGCGGTCAGACATCAGGGCCTGAATCGCGACACCGCGGATCTGATCGTCGTCGAATCGGTCCCGTGGATCGACCCTGAGTTCATCCTCGACGTCACGCACCCCGGCGACCGTCTTGGCGATCTGAACCGCCGCTCGACGCTGCCCCGGGCTGGCAACGGTGCCTCGCAGGGTGACCGTGCCCGCTTGCTCTGATATCGCAACCTCGGCGGGGTGGGGCAGCCGGGAGTCGTGTTCGAGCGCGACCCGGATCTCATCGACGATGACGTTGTCATTTGACATGTGTCGCTCCTCGTGGTGGGGATCGAATTGCCGCCTGAGGATGAACACGGCCGGGGTGAGGAGTCATCACGTCTTTTGCGTGATTTGGAGCGATCACGCGAAATGCGTGACGACGGATCACCCGGATGACGTACAGGCTCCGCCGCCTAGTCCCCGCACATCTCTGCGTGGGGTGCCGACCGTCTACCGGCTACGCCGGACCCGACCGACCTCCATAGCGTCTAGGGAGACTACGGATTTGAGTCTACGGTCGGGGTGATTACGGCGTCCGGTCTCAGAGGAGACGGTGGTGCCGGCGGTCCGCACCGGTATCCCGATCGCCGCGATCGCCTCGCGTGGGTGACCTGAATGACGCCCGGGATCCCAGCGGCCCACGCGCCACTACAAGTCAACGATCAGGCCGTGGACAGCTCGTCCGCCTCCTTCCTCGCCAGTTCGGCGTCGAGCACGGCGTACTCCGCCTCCTCGATCGCCGAGTACGCGAACTCGACCGCGAACACCGCGTCGTCCGCTCTGTGCTCGGCGCGCCGCTCGGCGCGATCCGCGTCGTGCTCAGCCCGCTTGGTGTCGATGTCGTCGCGAACCTTCGCGACGTGCTCGTTCCACGTGCGCTGCAAGTCATACCACCAGACCGAGAGCTTGTTCTTGTTCGCCTCAGCGGATTCGCGCAGCTTCTTAGCTCGGGCCTGAGCATCCGATCGCGCGGTCTCGGCGTCCGCTTGAAGGTCGGCCTTGGACTTGGCGCGCGCCGCTGCCGCGCGCCCCTCCGCCTTCTTGGCCCGAGCGGAAAGCTCGGCCACCTTGTCCGAAAGAGCCGTGTTTTGGTCAGATAGAGCCATGTCAACCTCCTTGGGTTGTGGAACTGGGGGCATGTACGGGACAGGGTTCTCGTCGGCCGGGTGAGCCGTCATCACGCATTTCGCGTGATTCGCTTCGTGTGACGTCCCAAGAGCAGCGCCCTCGAGACGTCAAAGGCCCGTAGATGGTGTGGTTGGCGACGAGCAGCACACCCCGACCCCCACCCCTACTGGCGCTGAGGCCGACCAGGTGCTCGCCGGCGCCGCGGGGCGGGACCGGCGAATTCTTGTCCGGGTGGGCCCGGGCTGGCGGAGGAGGGAGAGAGCTCACGCCCCGCATCGTGGGTCCCCGCGGGGTGAACGTCGTCACGCACTTCGAGTGATCTGCGTGAACCCGCGCTCGCGCGACCGCGAATCACTGATGGCAAACGTGGCGCCGCTCGACATCCTCGATCCATGCCAGGCCGTACCTTCAAGGTGGGGCGTATCGCCGGCATTCCGGTAGGGATCAGCCCATGGTGGTTGGTGATCGTCGCCCTGTGCACCTGGTCTCTCGGGAGCGGTTACTTCCCGGCGGAGGTCAAGGGGATCTCTTCGCTGGCCTCCTACGGTCTGGGGCTTGCCAGTCTCTTGCTGCTGTTCGCGAGCATCCTCGCCCACGAGTTCGGTCACGCGCTGGTCGCGCGGCGACGCGGCGTCGAGGTGGAGGAGATCGACCTGTGGCTGCTGGGGGGCGTCTCGAGAATGCGCGGCCGGCCAATGACAGCCGACGATGAGCTGCCGTGGACTCGCGGGCCACGTGTGAAGTACAGCCATCGCACCCAACCACCAGAGGAGAGGCATGCTCCCTCAGACAAGATGAAGCACCAGGCCGAGAAAGCCACGTCCGAGTACGACGCGCATCTCACGAAGGCCGAGGACCACCGCGAGGCGGCCGCTCGGAAAGCACAGTCCTCCTTCAACGAGCACACCGCGGTGCCCGAGGCGCATCTCGAGAAGGCGGAAGACCATATGGAAGCGGCCGCCCACAAACTCGAAACGCAGGCTGCGGACAAAGACGCCGAGGTCCGCAACCGGATCACGTCAGGCGCGCGAGCACGTGTCTCAAAAGCGCCAGTAGTCGGCCTGGGGGCGCGACCGGCGGACCAACCGTACGATCCGCCGGCGCCCCCTCCGCCTCCCACAGGGCCTGAACGCGTCATCGACGGCCAAGGCCGAGGTGGCTCGTTTCATATTCGCGCGTCGCCACGCCGGTCCGAGCTCAGCCCGCGACTTCGGCCAGGCCCTCGGCAACGATGATGCGCGCGGCAGCCTCGACGAGTGCGAGGTGGGAGAAGGCCTGCGGGAAGTTGCCGAGGTGGCGGCCGGTTTCGACGTCGTACTCCTCAGCGTAGAGTCCAAGCGGGGATGCCACCTTGGTGAGCCGCTCCATCAGGGCTCGTGCCCGCAGCGTCTCACCCACGATGGCTAGCGCCGAGACGAGCCAGAAGGAGCAGATGACGAAAGTCCCCTCCTTGCCGGGCAGCCCGTCGTCGGTCTGCTCTGTGCGGTAGCGAAGCACGAATCCGTTTTCGCTCAGCTCGTCTGCGATCGCTAGCACGGTTGCACGCAGTCGCGGGTCGCTGCCTGGCAGAAACCCAAAGATCGCCGCGAGGAGCGTCGAAGCGTCGAGCGCGTCAGTCTCGTAGTGCTGGCGCAGCACCCCGCGCTTGTCGAGCCCGTGCTCGAGGATGTCGGATTTGATCTCCGAGGCCGTCTCCGCCCAGCTGGCGGCGAGCTCGGTGTCTCCGCGTATGCTCGCGAGCTGCGCCGCGCGGTCGAGTGCGACCCAGCACATCAGCTTTGACGAGACGTAGTGCCGCGGCTCGCCCCGGGCCTCCCAGATGCCCTGATCAGGTTGCCGCCACACCGCGCTGGCGCACTCGGCCTGGGCCTGGACGAGGGGCCACAGCCGCCGCGGGAGACGCTGGCTGTGGCTAGTGTGCAGTAGGACCGTGTCGAGCGCGGCGCCGAAGACGTCGTTCTGCCGCTGGTCGAAAGCCGCGTTGCCGACCCGGACCGGACGCGCCCCGTTGTAGCCCGACAGGTCCTCGCGCACGGATTCGGACAGATCCCGGCGACCATCGATCCCGTACATGATCTGCAGTCCGCCGTCCTCGTTGCGGTCCAGATCGGCCATGAACTGCATGAACTCGTCGGCCTCCCAGTCGAGAAGCAAATAGTGCAGCGCGCGCAGCAGGAAGGTCGAGTCCCGAATCCACGTGTAGCGGTAGTCCCAATTCCGCTCTCCACCAGGCGTCTCCGGCAGCGAGGTGGTGAGCGCTGCCACGGCCGCCCCGGTCGGCATGTACGTGAGGCCCTTGATGGCCAGGGCCGAGCGCTGGATGAGGGGGCCGAGTTCGTGGTCGGGGATCATCGCCCGCGCCAGCCAGTCCCGCCAGAACGTCGTCGTGGCGTCCAGTTGCTCGACGGCCTCCTCGGCGTTGCTGGGGATACGCGCGTGCTCGCTCCAGGCCAGCGCGCAGAAGACGGTCTCGCCGGCACGCAGGACGTGGCGCGCTCGAGCCCGCCCCCCCTCGATCCCAAGGAGCATGCCGGTCTGGAGCTGAATTGTCTGATCGCCCGCTCTCGCTTCTGCTCGGTGCTCATCTGCGCCCAGCGTCCATTCTCCGGGCACGCGTCCATAATCAAACGCGGGCTCGCACACCAGATCGATCTCGACCGTCCCGCCGGTGCACATGGCGGTCCGCACCAGCGCGTGGTCGGCATCCTCGTCGGCCGGCGGGCGGGTGTGGGGTGTGACCACGTCCTTCCCGCGGCGCGGGCCCATCGTCAGCGCGTCACGAACGACGATCCAACCCGTCGGGGTCTTCCACGACGTGACGAGCGAGTTCGTCCCAGGTTCGTAGATCCTGTCACTGGGGACTGTGATCCCGAATGGACCGAAGCGGAAACTGCCTGCGCCGCGGTCGAGCAACGCACCGAACACGCTGGACGAGTCAAAACGCGGGACGCACAACCAGTCAACCGTGCCGTCCGGGGCCACAAGCGCACCCGTGTGGCAGTTAGATAGGAAGCCGTAGTTGGCGATCGGCGTGAACGGCGAACGTGCCGCCGCGCTTTGCGGCATCGCGGGCCTAGCGGCCGCGGCAGCGCTGGTCTCGTCGGAGGCGTTCGAGGCGTGCTGGTTCGGTGTGATGCTCATCCTGTGTCCTTTCGCCATCAAGATGTCCGACGGAAAGCAGGCGGCGGGCTGCCCGTCCGCCTGCTCCGAGTTGAGCGCGTGCCGCTCCTATGCGGCTGCCTTGTCCTTGCTAGGCCAGTGCCTTTTGCTTGGCGCGCTGGAACTCTTCCTCACTGAGTAGCCCACGATCCTTTAGGCTCTCGAGTTCGGCGATGTCATCGTCTGGTGACGGCGGAGCCGCTAGGGACAGCCGGCGCTGACGCTTGGCGCGCTGGAATTCCTCGTCGGTGAGTATCCCGCGATCCTTTAGGTCCCCAAGTTCCGCGATGAGTGCGACTTCTTGTTGGCGTTCGTCGCTGACCCGGTGGGCCTTCATCTTGTCGCTGCGGGCGATGATGTAGATCAGCACGCCCAAGAGTGGGAACAGAACGATCAGCACAAGCCAGCCGGCTTTCGCCCAGCCCGATAGGTCGTGGCTGCGGAAGATGTCGATGACGACGGTGATGGCGATCCAGATCCAGAGGAAGAGCAGCGCGAGCTCTAGGACGGTGAGGAGGGCCTGGCCAAAGGTGTATGTCGCAAACAGCCGCATCGAGCTCCTTAGGTTGTGGGTGGCCGGGCAGTTGCGCGGCCGTCTCAGCTTCGGTGCAGCGTGGAACCTCCCGGGGTGAGTTGTCGTCATGCACTTTGCGTGATTGCGCTACATGCGGGGTGCGCGACTCTCGAAGCAGAGCCGGGAGGCATGACCGTCCGGCGGCCTTGCGCTGGCCATTGCGCAGATCAGCCACGCGGCAGCGTCTTCGGGCCTGTCGGGCGCGGCCTGATCCCACGCTCCGACAGTCCCGGCCTCGGCGTGGGGATTCCGATTATGGTCCGCAACGCCGACGACTTCCGCATCGCCAACCGCGAGGCAACGCCCGGCACCGTCGTCTCCCTGCAACTCTCGCTTCGCTGATCAAAGTAGTCGCCGTCGACGTGAGCGACGAGCCCTACATCGACCTCGAGTGTGACGCAGCCGCGATGATCGCGTGCGAATAGACACAGACAGTCGCGGTGCGCCCGCGCGAGCACGTCCGTGCGGTGGAACGAATCCGAGCGCGTCGATCCAGACGCTGAAAAACTGCCCGACGCTGACGCCAAGGCGACAGCTCGCCAGTGACGAATGACGAGTCGCGGGATGCCCATGCTGACACAAACTCAAGGCTAGTCACCGGCGACGCGAGAGGCCCCCGTATTCGCCAATCTCAGGCATCCCGACATTCGCGCGAAGCTGACGTCGTTGCCCGTGCCGAGGTCGGCCAGGATGCGCGCGCTAGCCAGGCTTCTGGAAGCCGCAAGCGCCTCGGCTCCAGGCCCTCGCACCCGGCGGCGGGCTGCCGGTCGCTGCATGAAGCGGCCACGGCGCTGTCGTGGCCGCTCGCCGAGCGTCAGCTTCTCACTGAGGCGTGGAGCAGTGGCTCATAGGCCCTCATCACGACCTCACGACGCGTCCCGCGTTCGTTGTCGGGAAGGCACCTGTGCACCGGCGCGGGCAGTCTTGGAATGCGCGCGGAGAGCGGAAACAGCGTTCCGGAGCTGAGTGCCGGGCTTCGATCGAAGAAGCCGTGGAGCGAGGCGGGCAATTCGTCGGCGCAGTTTGGTACCCAACAGAGGTACCCGCGCCGCGGGTCCATCACTGTCCCCTAGATTAGATGATCCGATTTGCAGGCACTTCGCGCATGGAGCCAACGGGATTCGAACCCGTGACCTCCTGCTTGCAAAGAGCCAGCGCTGCCGATCAGCTGCGGCTCGGGCGCCGATTCTGCCCGTAGTTACGGGCTTTCGCGTCCGGATGCGGGTCGTTTGAAGGTCAGCTCGCGACGGCTGAGGCTTCCATCAGGCTTCCATGCCTTCAACCCAGCCAGTTCGGTGACTCCAGCGCAGCTCGAGCCGCTCGAACGGGACGGCCACCAGGTTGTCCAGCGCCGAGCCTGGGGGGTCGTCTTCGGCGACCTCGACAAGCGCCGCGTCCTCGTAGAGGCTGACGACCGTCCCGGTGGTTCCAGCCGGCCAGGTGCCGATCGGCTCGCGCAGCGCCACGACGTCGTGCTCTTCGATCGCGTGCTTGACCTTCGACATCTACTCAACTCTAGAGACGATGTACGCGGTGATCAAACGCGGCGGATCACCGTCGCGCCGGATCTGCCACGCCGTCAGGACACTGGCGACTCGATCAGCGCGATCGCGGAGACCGCGCACCGGCACGATGACCTCGCAATGGAAGCCGTACTGGCCTGCAGAACGGACCCTGGACACCGAAGTTGTGCGGATTCCGCGGAGCAGCACCTCTGCCACGTGTGCGAGGTCCTCCGCCGTGATTGCGAGAACCCGCGCGAACCCCTCCGCCTTCTTGCCGGGGCCTGGATGGTCAAGATTCAGCGAGTAGCCGGCAAGCTTCTCATGGACGCCGTACGCGTCCTCAGCCCGCGGAAGCAGCTCGCCGATCTTGGGTGGCCAGGCCACGTTACGGATCGTGCCAAGAGGCGAGGACGCCGCCCGACGGCCTGGTGTCCGCTGATTCAGTGTGCTTCCCGCGGCGAGAGGATCTCTGCGAACTCAGCGAGCATCCGTGACCGGCGCATCGTTCTACGGCGTGCGTCGGACAGCTCACGCACGTACACGGCGCGGGTGACGTTGCCATCTCGGTGCCCGAGCAAGAACGCGACCTCGTCCACGCTCTCCCCCGCCACCAGCGCCCGGCTCGCGACCGTGTGGCGGAAGCTGTGCATCGATGGCAGTTCCCCGTGGCTGACACTGACGGGCTTGCCGTCAGAGCCGAGCTGATGGAGCACGCGGAATAGAGGGTTGCCATGCTCGTCGACCGCCTTCCGCTGCGCCGCACGAAGCGCCCGCGCGATGTTGCGCTGGCCGAACGGGCGACCGCTGCGGGTGGCAAACACGAAGTCGCGCGGCTGCGCGTGCGCCGAGCGCTCCCGGTGACCATCCAGGATCAGTGCCAGCTCCCGCGGAATCGGCACCGTCCGCGCCGAGCCGTCGGTCTTCGTTGGACGGAGAATGCCGTGACGATCAACCTGGCACGGGAACTCGAGCTCGGCATCGTCCGGATTCGCGAGTCGCACGTTCACCCAACGGAGCGCCAGCAGCTCGGAAAGACGCGCGCCGGTCAGCGCCGCGACAGTGAACAGCGTCCGGTAGGGCTCGTCAGCAGCGGCGATCGTCTGCTCCAGCTCTCGGCCCTCGAACAGCCGCCGTCGTACGCCTTGCGACGGCTTCGGCCGCTCGGAAGGCAGCATCAGCGACACCGGGTTGGTGCCGGACCAGCCGAGCCGCCGCGCGGCGTACCGATAGATGCGGTTCGTGACGCCGACGACGATCACGATCGTGGACTCGGCAAGCCCTCGGGCGCGCAGCTCGCGGACCAGGTTCGCCAGCTCATCCGGCGTGATCGCGTCGAGGCGTCGGACGCCGAAGCGGCGAAGCAGATGCTGCCCGACCGCGTTGCGGTAGCAGGACTGCGTCGCCGGCCGCAGGTCACTGACCGGTCCCTCGAGCCAGCGTGCAGCGGCATCGCCGAACCGAAGGCGGCCATTGTTCGCGACCCGTTCGCCGCGGGCACGCTGCGATAGCAGCTCGTCGCGGAGGGCCCGCGCCGCTGTGATTCCTCCGTCGACGGTGCGCCAGCGCTGCTTCCCGCCGCCGTCCTTGAAGCCGACCTCGTAGACACCCGAGGCACGTCGGTAGATGTTGCGCTCTGCCCGGACTCGCCGCGGCTGGGACTGGTTCTCGCTCATCGCCCGGCACCTACGCGATCCGTCGAAGCGTGCTCACCAGATGCCGCGGCCGCCCGCCCGCCCGGCGCCACGCATCCAACTCGGAGCGGCGGAAGTAAAGCTTGCAGCCTGGTCCCTCCTGCTCGGCGGGAATCGCCCGTTCGGCGGCCAGCTTCCGAAGGGTGTCCCGATGAACACCCAGGTAGTCCGCGGCGTGCCGCGAGTCGAACCACTCGTCGTGTGCACCGGAGTCAGAGGCGGGGGACGGATTGGTCGCGGACGCAAGACGTTCAACCACACGCTCAGCGAGCTGGTCGATCAGAGTGTCGAGGAGAGAGTTCCCCGCCGCGGAGTCGCTGCTCTCCGTCGAGGCGATCCAGCTGCTCTGGTGCCGGAGCGCCTGGCTGGCCGGCTTGAGCCGGCGCGTGGCGTACGCTGCCATTGTCGTGACCTCCTTGGTAGGTCTCGGCCAGGCCCCGGGGTGTTGCTGCACCGCCGGGGCCGCTCTTTGCTTACAGCTAGAAGCTACCAGGCCGTTCGGACGGATCCGCTTCCATTTGTAAGCTAGTGATCATGCCGAGGCGAGTGGCAGTCGACGATCTCATCGATGCGCAGGAGGTCGCAGACATCCTTCAGCTCGCGCACCGCAACACCGTCAGCCAGTATCAGCGGCGCTACGACGACATGCCCAAGCCGGCAGTGGATCTCGGAGAAGGTCGCGTCAAGCTCTGGCTCCGGCCGGAGATGGAGCGCTGGGCCGAGGACTTACAGGCCACCGGCCGCACTCGTCCGGCTCGTCGCGCGGCTCGTTGACGGCGTTCGCGGGTTGGGTATCGCGACCGAGGGGCTCGGCCGTCAGGAGGATCAGTTTTCTTGTCCCAGTGATCCCCTCCACCCGCCGTTCATCCACTCCCCGGCGGGAGACGGGTCAGGATGACCCGTCTTTCGACGGGGAGTACCCCCGCGGAGCGGACGCTCGAGGCAGCGAAGCGTCTCGCGAGTCGCCGCAGCCACCGACCTGGTAACCCAGCCGGATGAGAAGCTCGACCCCGCCATCGGAGAGGCGGCTGCGTTCATCGTCAGCCGCGAGCCGCTGGAGCGCGGATACGGCCTTCTGAGGCTCGCACGGGGCCACGGTCCCTATGGCCTCATGCTCGGCAAAGGCGATCGTCGGCTCTGCGCTGGCTGCAGCGGATCAGTGCGATCCCCGGTCTCGGGAGGAATCATCCGCAACGTCGACAGGGGCGCGATCGCATTCGTGGCAAAGGCATAGCGAGGCCGGAGCAGCCGCGAGAGCCGAAGCAGTCGTGGCGGCCCAGGCCGCGCACGCTTGGATGTGGGCGATCGCGACAACGTTCCGAGTTAGCTGCGCGGCCGATATCGAGCAAGCACGATCACGTCTTACGTGGGCACATGGACGGTATCGAGGGTCGCCGCGACTTCGATCACCGGGCTGTCGCTTGGCCAGGCGAAGCGGCCATCTCGTCGCTGCCGGCAGACTCGCTGCTCCCTATCGTCCGTAGCGGGCGCGCGCTCAGCGGCGCCGCCCACTGGCGCTCGCGCAGGGAAGGCAGGCGTCCTCCAGTCCGCGCAAGGCGGGTCGTCGGACCGAGCGAACCGAAGTACCGCGGCGTGAGCGAAGCGCGACCGCTCGGGCTTACGCAGACCCCGGGCTAGGCTTGCAGTCAGCCTCGCCGACCAGAGCGCAGATGCTGCTCGATCAAATCACCAGTCGGCGGAGCCGCCTGGCCGAAAGTGCCTGCTCGATCGAGCGTGACCTGCATGCACCGGTCTGTTCTTCCAGGCTGCGTCCACCAGCCGATACGATCCGCCTGAACGACACCGAGGAGCACGCCCATGGACTCAATCCGCGCAACCAGTGATGTTGACACCGAGCGGGCGCCGAGGCATGCCGAGCGGCCGGGATTTAGGATCCTGGAGCTGCGAATGAGTCCAACCGAACAGGTGCCGTGGCATCGCCAC
>Ga0213881_10000341_pt1 | contig 32480 bp, 25 predicted proteins | sample BarmaccoBMER_R08_FD_160104 | JGI IMG/M metagenome (GOLD analysis project Ga0213881, IMG submission 160104) | Barbacenia macrantha exposed rock microbial communities from rupestrian grasslands, the National Park of Serra do Cipo, Brazil - ER_R08 ...
TGGGCGCTCCTGGACCTGATCCCGAACGCCGTGATCTGCGTCATCCTGATCCTCGGCACCATCGCGGTCAGCCGGCACGCCCTGAGCCTGGGCGGCATGATCGCGTTCATCACGCTCGCACTGCAGCTGGTATGGCCGGTAGAAGCGCTCGGTTACCTTATCGCGTCGGCTCAGGAGGCGGTCACCGCCGCGCAGCGCGTGCTCGAAATCCTGGATACAGCACCTCAGATCGCCGCGCCAGGAGCTGCGGCAGCTTCGCGGCACAAGCACCACAGTTCGTTCGTGCGAAGAGGTCATCTTGAATTCCGGCACGTCAGTTTCAGCTATCCAGGTGCCACTGATCCCGTCCTGCGCGACATCGTCCTCGATCTGCCGCCGGGCAAGACCGTTGCCCTCACCGGCGCCACCGGTTCCGGCAAGTCGACGTTGCTGCACCTGGTGCCGAGGCTGCTCGAGGTGTCCTCCGGTGCCGTCCTGCTCGACGGCACCGATATCCGGTCAATGCCGCTCACGCGGCTGCGCTCGGCGGTGGGCTGTGCGTTCGAGGACACCACGCTGTTCTCGCTCAGTGTCCGGGAGAACGTGACGTTGGGTGCGCCGGACGCCACCGATGATCAGATCGAGTCGGCCCTGACCGTAGCGCAGGCTCGGTTCGCGTACGACCTGCCGTGGAGCCTGGAGACCAGGATAGGTGAGCAGGGTATCGCACTGTCTGGCGGGCAGCGGCAGCGGATCGCGCTGGCCCGAGCCATCCTGGCCGGACCCGAGGTGCTTGTCCTCGACGACCCGCTGTCGGCACTGGACGTCTACACCGAGGCCCGGGTGACCAGGGCACTCCACGAGATCCTGGGCAGTTCTACCGCACTGGTCGTCGCGCACCGCCCATCTACGGTGGCGCTGGCCGATCTGGTGGCACTGCTTTCCGACGGCGTGATCGCGGCCACTGGCACCCATCGCGAACTGCTGGCATCTTGCCCGGAATACGCGGAGCTGATGAGTTCGTGGGAGGTGACCGCGTGAGCGCGGACCCGGGCCAGCCCGGTGCCTGGCACGGAGTTGCCGCCGAGCAGGCCGAGGGTATCGGCGCCGGCCTGGCGGCGCTGCTCCGGGAACGGTCCCGGCGTCTGCTCGCCGACCTGCTGGGTTCACACATCCGGCCGGTGGCGCTGACGATCGCGCTGATAGTGGTGGAAAGCCTGGCCGCGCTGGCCGGGCCGTTGCTGGTCGGCCTTGCCATCGACAACGGCATCCCTCCGCTGGTCCGCTCCGCGGACGCGGCACCACTGATCGTGATCTCGATGTGCTACGCCATCGCGGTCGCCACGCAGGCGGTGACCACCCGGATGTTCGTGTCCCTGACCGGGCGGGTTGGCCAGCGGATCGTCCTGGAGCTGCGCCAGCGCCTGTTCGCGCACTGCCTGGAACTGGACGTAGCGTTCCACGAGGACTACACCTCCGGACGAATCATCTCCCGGCAGACCTCCGACATCGAGGCGATCTCGGACCTTTTCGAGGAAGGGCTCGACTCGCTGATCACGGCGATACTCACCTTGCTGCTGGTCGGGACCAGCATGCTGCTGCTCAGCTGGCGGCTCGGCCTGCTAGTGCTGGCCGGCTTCATCCCGCTGACCTTGCTGACCGCCTGGTTCCGGCGCACGTCAGCTCGCGTCTACCGGCGCATGCGCGAGGCGATAGCCCTGGTCATCGTGCTTTTTGTGGAAACCTTCGGCGGTATACCCGCGGTGCAGGCGTTCCGCCGCGAAACTCGCAATGCCGAGATCTTTTCCGCCCTGGGCCAGGATCACGCCATGGCGGCCCGCCAGGCGTCCCGGCTGAACGCCGTCTACGGCCCTTCGATCACGCTGACCGGCAACGTCATCATGGTCGTGGTGCTGGCCTACGGCGGCCTGCTGACGATCGACCACGACATCAAGGTGGGCGTGCTCGCCACGTTCCTGCTCTACTTGCGCCGTTTCTTCGACCCGCTCCAGGATGTGTCCCAGTTCTACAACACATTCCAGGCAGCGGCCTCGGGCTTGGAGAAGATCTCCGGCCTGCTCGAGCAGGATCCCGGCGTTCCCGCACCCGCACCTTCGGTGACGCTATCGCTGCCCGCGGCGGGGGCTGGCCGGCGGGTCCGGTTCACCTCGGTCCGGTTCGGCTACCGGGACTCGGCGGTGCTGCCTGGGCTCGATCTGGACATTCCCGCCGGGCAGACGGTGGCGCTGGTCGGCGAGACCGGTGCCGGCAAGACCACGATCGCGCGGCTGCTCGGCCGGTTCTACGATCCGCAGGCGGGCCGCGTCACCCTCGATGACGTGGACCTGCGCCGCCTGCCCGACGAGGTGCTGCGCTCCGAGGTCATCGTGATCACCCAGGAGAACTACCTGTTCGACGGCACGGTGGCGGACAACATCCGGCTAGGCCGTCCGGACGCGTCCCACGGCGAGGTCGAGGCGGCGGCACGTGCGATCGGCGCGCACGGCTTCGTCTCCGCGCTGCCGTCCGGTTACGACACGCCGGTCGGTAAGCGCGGCAGTCGCCTGTCGGCAGGCCAGCGCCAGCTGATCTCGTTCGCCCGCGTGTTCCTCGCCGCTCCTTCGGTGCTGGTGCTGGACGAGGCCACGTCGCTGCTGGATATGCCCAGCGAGCGTCTGGTCCAGGCCGGGCTGCGGACGGTCCTGTCCGGGCGTACCGCGATGATCATCGCGCATCGCTTGTCCACAGTCGCCGTCGCCGACCGCGTCCTGGTCTTGGAGCATGGCCGCATCGTCGAAGACGGGCCGCCCGGCGACCTGATCACCGGCAACGGCAGGTACGCGGCCCTGCACTCCAGCTGGAACAGCGCACTCTAGCTGGAACGGCGCCCTGACCGCGGAAGCGGAAGCAGGCAGCTAAAGGTGCCACCGACATCGCGACCTGCTGAGCCGGGACACCGCCATTCGTGGCGTTCCTGGCAACCTGGTGAAGCGTGACGGCTGCCCAGGTCTCGATGCTGAGCCCCTCCTCGGCGGCCGCCTCCCGGCACAACTCCAGCTGCTCAGAAGTCAGCTTTACCTGGATCCTCTGTCCGTCCTGTGGCATTTCGCGGTCAACGGGCGAGCCGGCGGGTTTGCCAGGATTCTCGGACTCGGAACGCTCACTCAGGCTGGCGCGCACTTCACGGCGCAGCTGATTTCGCGACCAGCCAAGCTCTTCGGCCTTCCGGAGCCAGAAATCCTGTTCAGGTTCCGCGAGCGCCGCGACTTCGGCATGATGGCCGAAGCTCAAAGTGTCCCGGCGACGAGATATCCGAAACCGCCGGACCACCCAGGCGTAGTTACGGAGCGTCTGGTAATCGAGCGAAGTTTGCTCTATGGCATCGCGGTAACGCCCACAATAGGCGTCTTCCCCGTAGATCAGCCAATCCCCCAGGCACCATGCGGATGAGGTGGCTGCCGCCGACAACTGCCGACCGATGCTCACCCACCTTTCGAACGGTAGCTGCCGCGGGAGCTGTATGCCGGTTCTCGGCATTATGAAATGATCGAATTCCGCATTTGCTGTTGTGCCGATCGCGTGCACACGCGCGGCATGCCGATTATGTGTTTGGTTATGTGTCGTAGACATACGCGAGGCATGCCGGTTTTGTGCATTTCGGGTCGCGAGCTTCCCGGGCACCTTCATTACCCTCCTGAAGAATGATTCGCGCAGAGGCCCGGTGGAGCGTTTATAGCTGTATGGCCGAGGCCCGTATGCGCCGTCAATTAACGTCTTATTCGATTTCGGCTCCTCGAGTAGCGGAAAACGTTATCGACTGAACCACCTCTCTGTTTGCACGAATAGGGTACGCAGCAAGAATCGCTCCTTCCGCGAAATGGAGTTAGTCATCTGGAAGATAACGGAGTGCACGCCCGCTGTCCCGGCCCAGCGTGCTGGGCTGTCATAGCAGGCGGCGAGGATATACATAGGTCAGGGCAGCGCCAGCGTCATGAGCGAGGACACCAGCGCAAGCGCGCTTCTGAGCGCGCCCAGCCCGGCGCCACCCTCATTTCCATGGATCCCTTGGATCACTTGGCTGGGCGCGATGCCGGAGACGGGCCGCCCGACCGGGTTCCCCGCACGCGACTGGTCCCGCCGGGCCAAGCCGGGTCGTGCCATTGCGCCGATGAACTGCTCCGGCGCCGGGGTTTCCGCCATGCCACGCTGCCGGACCGGAGCGCCCACCTCGTGACGGATCTCGGCCCGCATATGGCTCCCCTTGATCGAGATACCGCCCAGCTCGAAGAAATTATCGTCAGTGGTGACGTCCGCGACGTCCAGAATCGACGACCAAATCGCATGAACTGTGCCAGACAGCCAATCGTTCATGACCTGCCTGCTCCTTCACATGAGGATTCACACGATGATCACCAACACCCCCCCATAGCACCTGTTACCGACATTCCCATGATGCGGAAAATTATGTCAAGCAATTACACATCGAGTAGCCGGATGTTCTGCCAGCCACACGGGTGGTACTGGAATTGCTCAGCAGTGGAGCGTGCTCTGGTCCTTCATGAGGGAGGTAAGGGCGTTCTTCATGTGGCCGGCCAGCTCCTCCAGGACGGGAGCGGAGTAGAGGGGCTCGGGCGCGATAAAGCTGGCGGTGAGGGCATCCGTCCCGCGGCGGACGACGACACGGATCCCTTTCGTGCCCTCCGAGCTCGGGGCGGGCGGCGGAATGGGGATGGTGAGCGGGTCGGCGGGGAGCATGGCCAGCCCGGGCTCGGCGTAGTCCAGGGAGATGTGCGGGATCTGGGACAGATGCGTGCCGTCGAGGCCCAGGGCGCTCATCACCAGTGTGACCGGCAGCATGATCTCCGCCGCCCGGTCGATGTACGCGGCCACGTGCCGCGCCACCGCCGGCCACCCGGCCCGGCCCGGATGCCCGCCAAACACATCACCAACCCGCACGATCGCCTCGTCGGAAAACCACCCGACCGCGTCCTGCGACCCGGGCACATCCCGCCGCTGATGATGCACCCGCACGCATATGTCGCTGGCCCCGCTGACCGCATGCACTCCCAGGTACAACGCCGCCAGCACCACCGCCAGCGCAGGTACCCCCAGCGCCCGCGCCCCCGCCACCAGGCCCGCCACAGCCCCGCCATCAAGGCGATACTCCGCACAAGCAGCCGGCGCGACATCGAACTCGTACGCCGGCCGGTCATGGGGCATCAGCTCGAACACCGGCGCCTGCGGATAGCTCGCCATCAGCTCCCGCCACGCCGCCGACCGCCGCTCCACATCCACCTCAGCCCGCTGTGCATTCCACGCCACCAGCTGATATTCCGGCGCCACCAGCCGGGGGAGCCGGGGCGGCCGCCCCGTCACCCGCGCCGCGTACAGCTCCTCCAGATCCCGCCGCAGCACCAGCATCGACTGGCCATCCGCACACACATGATCCAGTACCAGCCCGCCCACCGCCTCCCCGTCAGCCACACCGGCCACCAGCACCAGCGCCACCGGACCAGCCCCCAGATCAATCACCCCCCGCTCAGCGGCCTCCATTTCCTCCGCGACCGCACGCAACGCCGCACCACGACCGCGCTCTCGGTAATCCCGCACCACCGGCCGCCACCCCGGTTCCAGCTCCCGGACCTCCGCCCGCACCACCGGCCCGTCAAACACGTACGCCGTCCGCAACCCATCGTGGCGCCGCAGCAAATCACCAACCGCCCCGGCCACGACCTCTAGATCACTGACCTTGCGAAAGCGCATTGTAAGCGTCATGGCATTTATCGCTGGCAGATCGCCCCGTGACAGTGCCGCACGGGCCCGGTCAAAGCGGGCCGCCAGCTGGGAGTGAAACGCAAGCTCACCGGCCGGTGGCACCACCAGCTCACCGCCATCAGCCGCCCCGGCCACCAGCCCGGCCTGCTCAGCAAACGTCCGGCAGCGCAGCAGATCCCGCAGCGTCGGCCGTATCCCCAGCAACTGCCACACCCGCTCCTGCAACCGCGCCGCCATCATTGACGTCCCGCCCAGAAGAAAGAAGTTATCCCCCTCAGCCACCTCTGTGCAGCCCAGGACTTCCATCCACACTCGTCGCAATACGTCATGCACATGCCGATCAGGGCTGATTCCACGCTTTTCGTCACTCATCGATCAATTGCACCGCCCTTCACTTGCCTATACAGTTCCCGGTATCCGGAATCGGACCTCCCGGAGCAGAACCCTGGGTGGGTCAGGCCTGCCCAAGCGCGCGCACCGTCCAGCCCGCGCCGCGCCATAGCCGCGTATCCAGACAGCATCGGCCGTCGATTATCACCCTCCGGGTGACCACCCTTGCCAGCGAGACAGGGTCAATGGCCAGGTACTCCGACCAAGCGGTGAGATGCAGCACCAGCTCGGCGCCCTCTGCCGCCGCCGAGGCCGATGGCGCGTACCGCAGGTCCGGCCGTCCATCCGCGGCCTTGGGCATGGCCACGGGGTCATGCACGGACACAACCGCCCCCTCGGTGACCAGCTGATCGCAGATGGCCAGGCTCGGGGAGTCCCGTACGTCATCGCTGCCAGGCTTGAACGCGATACCGAGTACGGCTACGCGCTTACCGGCGAGCGTGCCGCCCGCCGATTCGCGCGCCAGCGCGACGACCCGGTGACGCCGGTCGATGTTGATGGTGTCCACGGCGGCGAGCATGTCGGCCGCCGGACTGACACCGAGGGCCTCGGCGGTAACCCGGAGGGCATGGATGTCCTTGGGCAGGCAGCCCCCGCCGAAGCCCGCCCCCGGTGACAGGAACCGCTGACCGATTCGCGGGTCGTCGCCCAGCGCCCTGGCCAGCGCCATCGCGTCAGCGCCTGTCCGCTCGCAGATCTCGGCCATGGCGTTGATGAACGAGATCTTGGTGGCGAGAAAAGCGTTCGCCGCCAGCTTCACCAGCTCGGCGGTCTCCAGGCCAGTCACGTGCAACGAGGTGCCCGCCGCGAGCGGCGCCGCGTAGACCTGGCGCAGCAGCACCTCGGCGTGAGAGGAGGTGACACCGAGCACGATGCGGTCGGGAGCCCAGCTATCCGCCACCGCGAACCCCTCACGCAGGAACTCCGGGTTCCAGGCAACCTCGATTCCTTCCCGCGCCGGGGCGAGTGTCTGTACCCGGCGCATGACCTGCCGTGCCGTCCCGGCCGGCACCGTGGACTTTCCCACGATGAGGCATGGTGACGCGAGGTGCGGAGCCAGCGCGTCGGCGGCCGCATACACGAAGCCCAGGTCGGCCTGGCCGCTGCTGCCCTCGGGAGTGCCCACGCATATGAAGTGGACTTCACCGAACCTCCCGGCCTCGGCAACCGACGTGGTGAACCGGAGCCGATGAGAATCCAGGTTTTTCGCGAGCAGCGGTTCGAGTCCGGGTTCAAAGAACGACGCCTCGCCATGCGCCGCGCGAGCGACCTTGTCCTCGTCCACGTCGATCGCCACCACCTCGTGGCCGAGATCCGCCATGCACACCGCGTGGGTGAGGCCGAGGTAACCGATACCGATAACGGTGACGCGCATAGCTCTCCTCAGTGAACGCTCGGGAACGATTGCCGTATACGCCCAGCTGCCAGCCCGAGGCTATAGCGGCCGATCTGAGGCGTATCGATGACGCCATCGTCATCCCTGGCACCCGTGCCGCCGCGTCAGCCAGGACCCAAGCCGTGCACGGAGACCCCGCGAAGCGGACAAACCATACCTGCCACGGCACCAGCTAGGCGCGACGCCGGACACGCCTCGTTCTTGTCGCTCTTGTCCCGCCGGCGGGACAAGAGCAAGGCTGGTAGCCGATAGATCATCATTCGCTGCCACTGAGTGCTACTGATTGGTGTCACTGACTTTGGTACCGGTGGCTCGGTGCCGTGGCGGCGAGGACACAGCACCGATGCTAGCCAAATACATAATATATGCGAGAGACGTCAGGCATGAATCCGGCTAAACCCGAAGATCGCGTTGTCCCTATCAGTATTAAGCGGAATCATCCGACCGCATTGCTCTGCATTCCGCACGCGGGTGCTGGCGCGGCCGTCTTCTATAGCTGGAGCTATGCGCTACAAGGCATGGCTTCTGTCTGGGCAGCGTGTCTGCCTGGCAGGGAGAACCGGAGCTTCGAGGAGCCGCTGCCGACGATTGAGGCGATCGCTGATTCATTGCTCTGCGGGGTCGCCAGTCTTCCGGCCAGGCAGCTAATTATCTTCGGTCACTGTAGCGGCGCCCTAGTGGCATATGAACTGGCATACAGATTGGCACTCAATAAATCCAGCCCGCCCTGCACCGGCCTCATCATCAGCGCGCAGCCATTCCCAGATGATTCTCCCAGAGATGATGATCCGGGCATTGCAGATCTTCCTTTGCCGCAGCTGCTGGACAGACTGCGCGAAATTGATGGAATGCCAGAAGCCGCACTCGCTAACCAAGAACTAATGGAAGCGGTAGTTCCTACCATTCGGGCTGACCTGCGAGCTGCGGAACAATACCGAATCCCACATGGCCGCCCGCTACTGAACCTTCCTATCATGGCGGTGGGCGGAACGGAAGATCAGCACGCCGAGGTCGCTCAGCTCGCATCCTGGAAAACGGTGACGGCCGGGGAGTTCAGACTGGAATTTCTGAATGGAGGACACTTCTATCTCCAGATGCAGCCAAAACATCTTCAAGAAGTCATTCAGGAGTTTCTGAAAGACTATGTGAAGATGGCCGTTATTGATCCGCGGACCGTGAGCTGTCCCTCTCGCCAGAGCGGCTTTTCTTCGGTAAAGTAAGAACACCCCGAAGCGAGCCGGTCCAGTCACCTTGAGTCAAGATGGAAGTTGACGATTAATGGCCCAGAGTGTATCTGAGCGTCTTAACTACATGGCAGAGCGGGCTCCGAGCGAGGCAGCCGTTGTCGGACTTCTGCCAGATGGCAATGAAACCATCCTGCGGCGGGCTGAACTTGAACGTATGAGTTCGGCGCGGGCAGCAACTTTCACCAAGGTCGCGAAGTCCGCCGGAGGCATGGCGGTTATATGCATCAGCGCACATCGGACCCCTCACACTATCGTAGACATAATGGCAGCCATCCGAGCGGGGCTGCCCGTGCTTCCCCTTGACCCTAGTTTGCCCGCAGAAGCGCGCGAGCGCATGCTTCGCTATGTTAGGAATACATACGCCTCTACCATAGAAGCTCGGTCATCGCAGCTGAGGCTGACCGAAGCCAAAAGAAAAGCAACCGAGATCGCTGGATACTTTCTCGCTACCGGCGGCACCTCTGGCGGCATGAAAATCGTTGCACGGCCCGGCCCAGTGACGTACGACCCTCGGCTGGTGCCCTCACGCGCCCTCAGCCGGGCAAGATGGCGGGCTGGACAGCGGCAGCTTATAGTTGGCCCCCTCCACCATGCCGCTCCCTTCACGTGCTGCCTGGCGGGTGTGCTTGATGAGGGCACCATTGTACTACCTGATAAGTTCGATCCGGCCTTCATATGGCGCATTATTGACAGCTATCGGGTGGAGTGGTTTCAGCTGACGCCTACTCACATGGCACGAATGATAAGCTCGATTTCAGGCGACAGCGCTCGGCTGAGTCGGATACAGGGCATTTTGCATACCGCCGCCTTCTGCCCATGTCAGGTTAAGCGACGTTGGCTCGAGCTTGTCGATCCGTCTCGCATCTTCGAACTATACGCCGCTACAGAGGATATTGGGGCGACGTTGGCTAGCGGTGAAGAATGGATCCAGCGACCGGGCACCGTTGGCCGTGGGGTGCTTACCCAGATCCGTATTCTTGATGAGAAGCTCAATCCACTGCCAGCCGGATCGGAGGGCAGGATATTTATGCGTGCGCCGGGCTCGCGGCGGGGCGTAGCCCGATACCTCGGCCGTATCCCTTCAGAGCAGACTCCGGATGGCTTCCAGAGCGTCGGCGACTATGGCTGGCTGGACGATGATGGATATCTGTTTCTCGCGCCAAGGCGAGAGGACATGATCACGGTGGCGGGAAAGAATGTCTATCCGGCCGACATTGAGAATGTAATCGCCGAGCATCCGCTGGTGTCAGATGTGGCGGTCGTCGGTGTACCAGATACGATATTTGGCTCCAAGATTGTCGCCGTAGTAAGCACACATGGCGATCAGCCACTGACCCTGGCGGATCTGTTGTCGCATTGCCAGAGTCTACTCGCACTTCATCAATTGCCTCGCAGTGTCCATCAGGTGACACGGGTGCCGCGTAATGATGCGGGAAAAATTCAGCGGCGGCTGCTACCTTCATTGTTTGGAGAGGCCGAATTATGGCCACACGTTCTGTCGATTTCGAACGCTTGCGCTCAGTAACGTGCGAGCGTCCTGAGATAGAAGACGCTGCCGCAACGTGGCAGAACCGGGATCGCCGCATTCTTGTCATGGCAATAGCACTCAAAGAATACTACAGTGCCCCGGATCTGCGAGAATTCATATTCAACCGCCTCGGAATGGATAGCATTCCGGATACCATCATCATGGCTCCCGCTATATCCTACCCCTCTAAGACCATGATTACAGCGAAGTCGATAGAGCAGCTGATAGCTTCAGAGGACGTACTGGTTTATAACTTTACGCACCCGCGCGGCCAGACCGAGGAGGTCCTGGCGAGGTTTTGGAAGAGGATACTAGAGCGAGAGATGGTTGGCGCTGAGGACGTTTTTATGGATCTCGGAGGAAACTCTCTTAGCGCAGTGCTGCTACTCGGCCTTATCGAGGAAGAGTTCAAGATCGCACTATCACTCGATCGTTTCCTGGAAGCGAAGTCAATTCGTACCCTGGCGGCTCTAATTGACGAAATGCGCGGCGACTTAGTGGGCTGGACCGTAAATTCGTCGAGGGTCCGTGTTCTCGGAGCCCGTGGTTGTCACATTCAAGGGGTCTGGTGCCCGTGGGTGTGACATTCACGGGGTTGGCCGCCATGGGCCGGGATCACGATAGCTGGCTCACGCCTCATGGGTCACATGCCCTGTGACACTGGATCCATCCCAGACCCCCGGCGAACTTCCGGAGCGTCCCGCTTAAAGCTGATCTCTTGGTCGTGCGGCCCGGCTGCGCGGATGCCTCCGCCCTCCCCGTGACATTTCATGTCGTTAGCTAAGTGCGGCCGCGGGCCTAGATGGACGGCTTGGCGTCCACGGACAGGATTCTGTCGCCGGGCCGCAGCCGCCTGCCCTGGTAAAACCCCTGGTACAAGCCGAGGATGACAGATGCCCTGGCGGCGAAGCCCGGGTCGCGCGGGGAGATCCGCGACTGGTACTGCCAGGGCTTGACCGGGTGCTCAGCCAGTACCGATGACACCGAGAGCTGGCTCGGCCCGGCCTTGGTGATCTCGGCCATCAGTTCCGGCCGGTCCAGCGCGACAGCGGCACCCCGGTCACGGCGGGCAGCTGGCAGGCCAGCGCGACGACCGGAGCCCGGGTCAGCTCGCTGATCCGCCGCGGCCGCCCCGGGCGAGGAAGATCACCCAGCCCGTCCAGGCCACGGCCAGCGAACCGGTTCGCCACTTGCGCACAGTGCCCATGCTGATCCGCAGGTCCGCGGCGATCCGCGCAGTGTACCGGCCGCGCGCGGCAGCCAGCACGATCTGCGCGCCCAGCCGGTCCCGGTACGCCGTCCTCGCTCCTCGGACGCGTTTTCCCGAAGCGGCACGCTCACCGGCGCTCGGCACGACCGGCACAGCGCCAAGCAGCAGCATGGCAGCTCCGGGTCAAGATCACAGCGATGCGATCCGATGCCGGGCACGGGACCCTGACCGGCCCGGCCACCCCGGCGCGGCACGATGGGCCCATGCCCGCCATTCTGGAACCGGCCCGCAGCCCGATCACCTTGCGGCTGCTGGATCACGCCGAGAAGAACTGGCCGCAGCTGGCCAAAGCCCGGGCCAGATACCACGGCAGCTTCGCCTCCATCACCGGCGTGCTCGAACCCCAAGACCCCCGACGAACTTACGGTGTCACCCACTTAGTCATGCAGGAACTCATTATGCATCTATTCCCGCGAATCTGGATGGGATTCCCGACAGGACGCGCCTAGCCGAGGAAGAATGAAGTGAACACTGATGAACTCCTGCCCGAGGTGCTGGCCGCCGCCGCCGAAGCATTCGGGCGTCCAGTGGATGCCGACGACAACTTCTTTTCGCTGGGCGGTGACTCCCTGGCGATGGTGGAACTGATCACCGCGCTGGAGCACCGGCTCGCCCGGTGGGCCGGTGACGAGGCCGCGGCCGTCATCGACGATGAGGCGGTGATCAGTGCCGCTAGCTTCGCTGACCTGGCCAGTGAACTCGCGGCACGGATCCCGGCCGCCCCGCACGGCCGGGATCGCGCATGACCGGACCCGGTGCCGGCGAGATCGCGGGTGACACGGGCAGGCCGGTTACTCGCACCGGTATCACCGCGTACGACTGGTTGCGCGGGAACGCGGCGATCGCCCCCACGGCAGCCGCCGTAACCGTTTGCGGGACCGGCCAGTGCGACGATGAGCGGTACTCCTTCACGGAACTACTTGCCCTAGCGGACCGGACCGCCGCCGGCATGCGTGCCCACGGCGTCGGCCGGGGTGACCGGGTGGTGCTGAGCCTGCCCAATGACGTTTCGTTCCTGGCCGTGACGTTTGGGTGCCTGGCGCTCGGCGTCATCGCCGTGCCGGGACCGGTGCCGGAGGTGAACCGGGTCAGCGCCTTCGAGGAGCGCATCACGAGCATCGTCGATGACTGCTCCCCACGGCTGACCATCACGACACGGCAGTGGGCATCGCGAGTACGCGAGGCGGTGCATTGCCCGGAGGACGTCGCCGTGCTGCCCTGGGAGACGCTCGATGCGACCGCCGAGCTGCTTGAGGCGACCGCCGTGCCGCCGGTGGACCAGCACGCTCGCCCGGCCGACGTGGCCTTGCTTCAGTACACCTCCGGCTCGACCAAGCGTCCGCGCGGCGTTGTGATTACCCATGGCGCATTGCGTGCGTGCTGTCGGCAGGCGGCAGCCGCGTACCTGGAAACCAGGGCCGATGTCGCCGTTACGTGGGTGCCCCTGTACCACGATATGGGATTGATAACCGGGGTGATGAGGCCAATGTATTCCGGTTACGAGACGGTGTTGCTCAGACCGGAGGCATTCATCCGCACACCAGCGTCCTGGCTGAAGGCCATCGACAGGCACCGCGGGACCATGTCCAGCGCCCCGAACTTCGGCTACGACCTGTGTGTGCGCAAGGTCGGCCACGATGTAATGAACGCACTGGACCTGCGCACCTGGCGGGTTGCGCGTAACGCCGGCGAGGTAGTCCGCGCCGAGACGGTCGACAGGTTCGCCGCCCACTTCGCCGCCGCCGGGTTCCGGCCCGATGCGATGTGCCCCTCGTACGGGCTCGCGGAAGCGACGCTCACGGTCACCAGCAGCCGTCCCGGTCAGCGACCGCTCCGGATCAGCGTCGATTCCGCCGACTTGGCGCCCGGCTGCCAGGTGTCTCCCATACCACCGGGAGACAGGACATCGCGGCGAGGCGGCTCGGTGCCGGGGACCCTCATCCAGTCTTGCGGTGCGCCGGTCGCGGATACGCGGGTTTACATCGATGGCGGTACTGCGGAAGGGTATGTCGGCCGGATATGTGTCGAGGGATCTCAGGTAGCCACCGGGTACTGGACTGAGTGCCAGGACAGCGATCCGCCGGAGCGGCCTGCCGGACGGCTGGTGACAAACGATCTGGGCTTTGTCTACCAGGGACAACTGTTCGTCCTCGGGCGGATCGACGACACGTTGGTGCGCCATGGCCGGAACTTCTACGCCGCCGATGTGGCCGCCGTGTGTGGCCGGGTAGCTGGTGTTCACCCCGGCCGCGTGGCCGCGTTCACCACCAGGCCCGCGGACGAGCCAGATGACCAGGTGATAGTGGTGGCCGAGCTTCGCGCGGACGCGGATACAACGGCGCAGGCGCTCGCGCGGCGTCAGCGTCATCTCGTTACTGAGCTGGCGCGGAGCCTGGGCCTGTACGTGGGGCGAGCGGCCTTCATGCCCACCCACGCGCTACCCGTGACAACCAGCGGAAAGGTCCGCACCGCCGAAGTACGCCGACGGTTCGAGGACGGCTCGCTGCCATTGCTGCCCGGCTCGTGCTGACCGGCGCCTACTCACTGGGTAGCAGCGCGGATCCGTATCGTGCCGCGACCGCAGCCTGCCGAGATCAGCTCGGCCCGGTCCCAGCCCGAGACGTCATCGAAGACCGCTGGTCGGCTGCCGTACAGCCGGTAGTGGTGCGCGGCCATAGCCCGTCCGTGCGGCGCCAGCTCCGCCACGACGGCGCGACGCAGCCGCGCGACGGTCAGGTCGCGGTCGGCCACATGGACATATGCGGTGAGGGCAGGCGTTTCACCGCGCTCATCTAGCCGCATGAATGAATCGCGCACCGCAGGGATAGCATTCACCGCCGCACGACAATCAGCCAAGCTGATCCTGCAGTGATCGACCTCAACGGTCGCGTCATCGGCACGCCGGCTGATTCCCGGGCAGAGCACAGCGATCTGATCCGTCGGTATATCGTCCCCAACCACCGTGCAGAGCAGTTTTTCCAGGCCGCGCAGGATTGCTTCTGCTTCGGACAGGCTTACTATCTCGGTATCGACCCGGCACGCCAAGAGCACTTCCGGCGCGTTGATGAAAACATCAAGGAAGAAGGTGAGATTGTCAACGACCGCTCGCGGCGACCGGGTGATCTTGCTGGATTGCGCCAGCATATGAAGCTTCTGTGGTGACGACCGCGGGGCCTCGATGTGCACCGGATCAGAGACAATATTGACCATTGCGGACGCGGCAACCTTATCCAGGCATATACCCCGGGCCAGCTCCACCTCACGTATCTGCTCCCGTAGCGCCGCGGGGTCGCAGCGGGCGTATCTATACATTCGCGGTATTCTGCCATTAAGTTCGGTAAATAGGCTCCGCAACGTAGTTCTTGGTATCGGAATGCATATAATGGCCTCCTGGAAAAGGGGACCTGTAAAGTCTTTCCAATCCCGGGAGAACCTGTTGCTGGAGCCCACGTATACCAGCGCGGTGGCCAGGGAAGCATGCAACGACATTATAGTGGCGAACGCGCCGACTATCGGCGTAGACAGCATCATTCGGGTGCCTGCCGTTAGGCTGCCGAGCGCCGCGAACAACGCCTTGGAATGCAATTCAACGTTCCAGTAGCGCGGGGATTCCGGAGCCAGACGTCGATGCGGGAACATGGTTTGAGGGCAGCGGCGCAGCTGATCGGCGGCATACTCGAGCGCACGCCTACGCAGCTCATTTCCGGAATCCGAGGACTCGAAATCGGCCCGATCAACGGAACTATTCCCGGCGCATCGGGACTTATCGCCTGCCGGCGTGCTGGCTGTTACCCGGCCATCATTACCGTGGAGTTCGCTTTCAAGCTGTTGCTTCAATCGCATAAAGCCCCACGCATCGGTCACCACATGGTTTAGCCTTACCGCGACGTACTCCACTAGCTCCGCGACGGCCGCGATCACTATCCCTACCGGACGCTCCATGCTGACCTGCGGCAGGCTCTCAATAACAGCCAGGTACCCCGGTGAACATGGGAATTCAAGAACCTCGACCGGGATCGTGCCAGAACCAGCCAGATACTGATACGCTACTCCATCCTGGTCGGCGAATATCCCCGTCCGAAGAGTGGAGTTCAGCTCGACAAGCTTCCGTATGGCATCAATCGTTTCCGGAACTCGCATGGGTACCCCGACCCGGATGTTCATAACGAAGTCCAGCCGGTGCTCGTTACCGGGTAGGGTCACGACATGGCTTAGATACTGCTGCGCCCAGCTAAGGCGAGCGCGGCGCGACTGTCCGGCATCAAAGGAGCATTCCACCAAGTCCCTGGATGCCGCCTTCACATCATCGCCACGATTCACTGGACGCTACGCCGTTTGAGCGGAATGCGGGCCAGGTGCTCCCAGGTGATCTGGCGACCCTGATGATCAGCCGCCACATCGACCAGATGCACCTCGTCAATGTGCAATGGCGCGTGGCTGGGCCGGACCCGGCGCAACAGCCGCTGGACCTGATCGGAATCTCCGTCGCCGTAGGCGTAGCCGAGGGCCATGTGCTGTGCGCCCCAGTCGTACTGGGCCGCCTCCGGACCGCGAACCGCGCCGATGACCGACCGGACCCTGCGGTGGAGGTCCGTCAGGTCCTCGTCGGGACTGAGGTCGCAGATCACGCCCGAGGCGTAGCTCAGCATGCTACCCGCCATAATCGTGAGCGGCTCGACCTGCGCCAAGTCCTCGCGGAGCGCGGCCGCGAGGTCGTCCCGCTCCGCTCGCGTTATGCCGCCGCCCACCGCACCCGTCACCTGGTCGATAGTAACATGTAGCCATTTGTCGGGCACCGGGGTGATGGGGAACTCCTTGACCGCCGCCTGGCCGCCGTGCACGAGTGCGGCGAGGGAGGTGTCCCTGGAAAGGTCGGGAACCGCGAAAACGTAAAGGATGGTGACGCCGTCTGGCCACCGATTCGCACCATGTTTGAAAACGAACGGCTTCACGGGCCGAAGCTAGCACGCGCCACATCGCGCCCCTGCGTGTCCGTCGCTGACGACGAGCCGAACATGTATACACGGTTGAATTTAAAATACGAGAGTAGATACCATTGTTGTATTTCGCCGCCGGTACCTTCAAGGACGGATACAGCAACCGCCAGGAGGCACCCGGCTTGCACGGAGCACCCCGGTGAGACCCCGGCGGATCGCTCTTTATCGCATGTGTCCCGCCAGCGGGACGATCAGAAAGCCGGCTGGACAGAACTGGCCGCGGCCCATTGGTGTGCGATATGTTTCCGGTATCAACAATGAATTCTCACGCACGATTTCTGCAAGCATGCGACAGGTGCCAGAGCTGATTCGAGACGGCGTGGCGAGATGGACCGCCATCTTCAGGCTGTTGCCGCGTGCTGGATGCATTGCCGGGATCAGCTCGGCGCTCGCGACCCTGGCCATCGGGCTTGTGCCCGTCGGCTTCGCGATCGCGACGAGCGTGCTCATCAGCCACCTAGACCTGATCTTCGGCCACGGCCCGGCCCATTGGGCTACGGTCGGGCAGGCGCTCGTCTTGGCCGGAATCACCCTCCTGTTGCAGAATGTACTGACTCCGTTTCAGTTCGCTCTCGGCGAGCTGGTCACCCGGAAGGTGGACGGGCACTGCGTCAGGCGGCTCATCCATACCTCGCTCACTGACGCGTCCCTTCCGCAGCTCGAGGAGCGTGAAGTCCTCTCCCAGCTCAGCGACGCACAGTCGGGGCTGGCCCAGGACTTCGGCACACCAGGGGGAGCCGTGGCCGGAGTGCTCGCGCTCGTCGTGCGCTACTCGCAGATGCTCGCGGCCGTGACCTTGGTGGCTATCATCGTCGGCCCCGGGGCCGCGTTCACCTTGATGGTCGCGGTTCTTGTGGTGCGCATCGGCTACCGGGCTACGTTGACCAGCTTCATGGGCTTCTGGGGTCGCCAGGGCGATCAGCGCCGGAGCATGGAATACATGTTCCAGACCGGCATCGCCCCGGAGCTGAGCAAGGAAATGCGTCTTCTCGGCATACTGGACTGGTTCCGGGCCCGTTCCGCAGAAGATGCCGATACGCACTGGCTGCCGATCTGGCGGGAGCGTATACGGCTGTATTTCAAGCCGTTCATCGGATATACCCTTATCCTGTTCGCCGGAATTTGCGTAGTGCTCCTACAGTTGCGCGGCGTTATGTCTCGGAACAAGCTGTCCATCTTCGAACTGAGCCTGGCTATCCAGTCGATCGGCCTGGCCGCGCGCTTCGCTGCCTTCTTTCCCGAGGCCGACATTTCCACCCAATGGGGCTCCCAGACGGTTCAGGTCATCACCCGGCTCGAACGACGCTTTACCGGTACTGCCAGTGATAACGCGGTACCTCACCGCACCGCTGCTGGCCTACCGCGTTCCTCGATTCGTTTCGATGGTGTCCGCTTCGCGTACCCCGGAGCGCGCCGGCTCGTCCTTGACGGGCTGAACCTGGGATTCCGGGCCGGCCAGTCGACCGCGATCGTCGGACTCAACGGAGCTGGCAAGACCACTGTGGTGAAGCTCCTCAGCGGGCTGTACGAACCTGATACGGGACGAATCACCGTGGACGGGATCGACCTGGCCGACCTGAATCCGCAGAGCTGGCATCAGCGTCTTGCCGTGATCTTCCAGAACTACGCCCGCTACGACCTGGACGCCAGGGCGAACGTCGTACTCGGCGCGCCACGCCACGGCGACGACACCGCGGCCTTCTGGCGAGCGTGTGACCGCGCGGGCGCGACCGGGATCATCGCCAGGCTGGCCGACAAGGAGCGGACGCCGCTGTCGAGCCGCTATTCGGGCGGCGTCGACCTGTCCGGCGGGCAGTGGCAGCGCATCGCCTTGGCTCGCGCGCTGTTCGCCGTGGAGGCGGGAGCGTCGGTCCTGGTGCTCGATGAGCCGACCGCGCACCTTGACGTGCGAGCGGAGGTGGCGTTCTTTAACAGCTTCCTCGATCTCACGCAGGGACTCACGACGATCATCCTGTCGCATCGTTCCTCCACTGTGCGGCGCGCGGACCGTATCGTCGTCCTTGAGGGCGGTCGCGTTGTCGAGGATGGCTCGCACGACGAGCTGATCCGGGCCACCGGCCGCTATGCTCACCTCTTCCGGCTCCAGGTAAGCCGGTTCTCGGCCGAGCCGCCGCAAGCGTCGCGGACCCGGCGGGAGAGCCCGCCATGAAAGTGGCCAAGGCCGCGCGGTTCCTGTTCGCCCTGGCCGCGAAGCTTGACCGCCGGCGCCTCATCGGGGCGATGCTCATCATGCTGGCGGGGTACAGTGCCGCGCCCCTCGCCGCGCTGTCTCTGGCGGTCTTCGCCGATGATCTCATCGGCCGACGCGGGCAGGCCGCGCTCGCCGCGGCGCTGCTAGCCGCGGCCTTCCTGGTCATCCAGCTAATGGGCGGGCACTTCTCGCACTTGTGTTCCGGCCGTCTATACGAGCATCAGCTGGCCGCGCTGAACATCGAGCTGATCGAGATCGTCGGGCGTCCGCCCGGCATCGAGCACCTCGACGACCCAGAGTTCGCTGATCAGATCGACCTGATCCGCAACTCCTTGTTCGGGACCGCCCAAGCCCTCGAGTCGTTGTTCAGCCTTACCGGGCTTGCGCTGCAAACCGCCATCACCATCAGCATCCTCATCAGGATCGATCCTTGGCTCGCGTTCATGCCCGCTTTCGCCGTACCCGCCATGCTGCTCGGGAAGCACGCCCAGACGATCTCCGAGACGGCGCGGCTGCGGTGCGCCGAAGGGATCCGGCTCAACCGCCATTTCGTGGTTCTTGCGACCTCCATCTCGACCGCGAAGGAACTGCGGCTTTTCGGTGCCGAAGCCGAGATCCTCCGCCGGCAGGAGACGCTGTGGGACGGCGTCACCAACCGGATGTGGCGAGCTCAGGCCGCCGCCGCCGCGCTCCGTTCGCTCGGGCAGCTAATCTTCACGCTCGGCGCCGCGGGCACGGTCTTGCTGACCGTGCGCCTGGCGCAGGAGCGGCAGATGACCATCGGCAGCCTGCTGCTGGTCATCATCCTGCTCATCCAGGTGAACGCGCAGATGGCGATGGCCCTCACTCAGCTGAGCGTGCTACAGGCAGCCGGGGGAACCGCCGAGCGCATCACCCGGCTCCGCCGCGTCTGCCGGGCGCGGACGGCCGTAGCCACGCGGCGGACCGCCACGATCACTTCACCGCTCGCTGGCGGGATTACCCTCGATGACGTGAGCTTCGCCTATCCCGGAAGCTCTGAGCTGGTACTTGACCGTGTCTCGCTGGACATGCCCGCCGGCCACACCATCGCGCTGGTCGGCGAGAACGGGGCGGGCAAATCCACCCTGGCCAAGCTGCTTTGCGGCCTGTATTCCCCCACCAGCGGAAAGATCCTCATCGACGGCGTCGATCTCGCTGACGTTGCGCCGGACGAGTGGCGCGCTCAGGTAGCGGCCATGTTCCAGGATTTCGCGCGCCTGGAGTTCGTTACCCGCGAAACCATCGGGTTGGGCGAACTACCGCTCTTGTCCGATGAACGGGCCATCGCCCGAGCGGTCAGCCGTGCCCGCGCCGACAAAGTCGTGGCGCATATCCCCGGTGGCCTGGATGGCGTCGTCGGCCACAACTACAAGCAGGGTGCAGACCTGTCCGGCGGGCAGTGGCAGATCCTCGCGCTGGCTCGCTGCCTGATGCGCGAACATCCCCTGCTGCTGGTACTGGACGAGCCCGCGGCAGCTCTCGACGCGACAGCCGAGCATGAGCTGTTCGAGCGCTATGCCTGCTCCGCCAAGTGCGCGGCCGTCCAGCTTGGCGGGGTGACCGTGCTGATCACCCACCGGTTCTCGACCGTCCTCATGGCGGACCGGATCGCGGTGCTGGAACGGGGGCGGATCCGCGAGTACGGGTCACACCAGCGGCTCATCGCGGACAATGCCCTGTACGCGGAGCTTTACCGGCTCCAGGAACAGGCGCACCGAAGCTGAGCTATCAAGCCGGGCAGTGTCCACGCGGACCTCAGACAGGCCACGGCTCCTTGCGGTAGCCCATGTCCCAGAACATCCACTCGTAACGGCTGGTCACGCGGAACGCGCGACGCACCCGCTCCCGTTCGGCCGGCCCCAGGCCATCGCCAAGATCGTCGGCAACGTCGAGGACCTCCCGCACGGTGGCGCCGAAGTCCTCGCCACCGTAGGTGGCGATCCACTTCTGATAACGAGGCTCCGGCGAGCCGCGGCGGAGCAGTTCCTTGCCGACCTCCCAGTAGATCCAGTAGCACGGCAGCACCGCGCCGACGCCTTCGGCATAGGAGCCGAAGCCGATCGTGGCCAGCAGATAGCTCATGTATGCCAGGTTCAGCGGCGCCGGCTCCGCTGTCGCGGCCGCGGCCGGGTCGATGCCGAGGTCAGCGAGCAGGGACCGGTGCAGCTCCCGCTCCACCGAAATCGCCTCGGCGGCGTGCCGTGCGAAGGTCTCTCTCGCCCCCGCATCCGGTGCCCGGCTGGCCACCGCGGCCAGGGCCGCCGCATACCCCTTCAGGTAAAGCGCGTCCTGCACTACATAGAAGGCGAACGCGTCGCCCGGCAGGCTTCCGTCGGTCAGTCCGGTAAGGAACGGATGCCGCAGGATCGCGTCGTAGATCTCAGCGATCCCCTGCCACAGTTCCTGGCTGAACCGCGGGGAGTGCGGTGCAGAACTCACCGCCCCGCTCCCGCCACCAGCTGGTCGTGCAGGACGTGAACCGGCCCGTCGCCGCCGCCGAGCTGGGTGAGGCCGTGAGCCACCGCGTCACCCGCGACAAACGCGGCGTGCCGGGCGGCCTCGTCGAGCGGCAGGCCGGCCGCCAGGCCCGCGGCCAGCGCCGCCGAGTGCGTGCAGCCGGCGCCGTGCGTCGCGGCGATCGGATAGCGGGGCACCGGAATCGCTATGTGCGTGGACTTCCAGAACAGGTGATCTACGGCCTCGTCGCCGTGGCCGCCGGTCACCAGCGCCGCCGGGGCGCCCATTTCCACCAGCCGCTCGGCGAGCAGCACGCGATCAATGGTGGTCAGGCCGGTCAGCGCCTGCGCCTCCGGCAGGTTGGGCGTTACGACGGTGGCCAGCGGGAACAAGCGGTCGACCAGGGTGGTCACGGCGTCCTCACGCAGCAGCCGGGCGCCCGAGCTGGCCACCATTACCGGGTCGACGACCAGTGGCAGCGTCCGCCCGGCCAGCGCGTCAGCAACCGCCGAGATCAGCGGCGCGGAAAAGAGCATGCCGGTCTTCGCCGCGTCGGCGCCGATGTCGTCGAGGACCGCGTCGATCTGCGCTCGGACGAAGCCCGGCGCAAGCTCCTGGATGGCGGTCACGCCGAGCGTGTTCTGCGCGGTCAGCGCCACGATCGCGGTCATCCCGTGTGCGCCGCAGCGGGCGATGGCCTTCAGATCGGCCTGGATGCCGGCGCCGCCGCCCGAGTCCGAGGAAGCGATCGACAGCACCCTCGCGGGGGTCACGCTGGCATCTCCGGGAAGCCGAACGCCGGGCTGGACGCCTGCGCGTACCATCGCCGCGGTATGCGGCCCGAAGCCCGGGCGACGTAGCCGGCCTCGACCGCCAGCCGCATGGCCCGCGCCATCCCTTCCGGTTCGGCCGCACGGGTGATGGCGGACGCGACCAGCACCCCGTCACAGCCCAGTTCCATGGCGAGCGCCGCGTCGCTGGCCGTCCCGATCCCCGCGTCCAGGATCACCGGCACTCCGGCCCCTTCCACGATCATCGAGATGTTGTGCGGGTTCCGGATGCCGAGACCGGATCCGATCGGCGCGCCGAGCGGCATGACCGCCGCGCAGCCGGCCCGCTCCAGCTGCCTGGCCAGCACCGGATCGTCGTTGGTATACGGCAGTACGGTGAACCCGTCGGCGACGAGCATCCGTGCCGCGTCGAGCAGTTCCACCGGGTCGGGCAGCAGCGTATGGTCGTCGGCCACCACTTCGAGCTTGACCCAGTCCACCCCGAGTGCCTCCCGGCCCAGCCTGGCCACGAGCACCGCTTCGCTGGCGGTGTGGCACCCGGCCGTGTTCGGCAGCACCCGCACTCCGGCCTGCCGTAGCACGCCGAGCAGCGACCCCTCCCCCGCGTCGGTGACCCGCCGCATGGCGACCGTGCTGACCTCGGTGCCCGACGCGGCCAGCACATGCCGCAGCACTTCCAGGCTCTGCACTCCCCCGGTCCCGACGATGAGCCGCGACTGGAAGCTCTGCCCGCCCAGCACCCACTTTTCGCTGTCCACGTCAGCCTCCCTGCACCGCGGTGACGATCTCGACCTGGTCGCCGTCGCCGAGGACGGTCATGCCCCACTGACCGCGCGGCACCACCTCCCCGTTGACGGCCGCCGCGACACCACTGCTGAGGGCAGTGGTCTCTCCGACAACATGCTCCACGGTGACACCGTGCCGCATCGCGCGTGGTTCTCCATTTACTTTTATACGAACGTCTTCCACGGCTTCCTCCATCACGCCAGCCGTCCCGGGGTGAAGGCGTTCCATTCGGCCTCTGGCCGCTCCCCGGACAGGTAGGCCAGGACCGCGTCCGCCGTCGCGGCGGACATCAGGATCCCGTTGCGGTAGTGCCCGGTCGCGATCAGCAGTCCGTCGGCCCGGCCCACGATGGGCCCGTTGTCCGGGGTGCCCGGCCGCAGCCCGGCGCACGTCTCGGCGAGGATCAGCTCGCTGGTCACGGGCAGCACGCTCATCGCGTCGTGCAGCATGTCGTGCACCGCGCCGGCGGTCACCGTCTGGTCGTGCCCGCGCTCCTCCTGGGTGGCGCCGATGATCATCTCGCCGTCGGCCCGGGGGACCAGGTAGATGTCCGCGCCGCGCACGGTGGCACGGATCGTGTGGGTCGTGACGGGCGGCATGCGGTCTGGGTGCCGCAACCGCAGCAGCTGCCCCTTTACCGGCCGGACCGCGCCGCGTATCTGGGGCGGCAGGCCGTCGATGGTCCCCGTCCAGCAGCCGGTGGCCACCACCACCTGATCGCTGCGCACGGAGGCGCCACTTGCTGTTATCACGCCGACGCCGGGGCGGACCTCGGTCACCCGGTCCCGCACCGTCCGCGCTCCGGCGGCCAGCATGGCCTTGCGCAGCGCGGCGGCGTAGCGCCGGTTATCCACCGACCAGTCCCCGCCGAACAGCACGCCGCCGTGCACGTCCGGGGTGAGGAACGGCTCGAGCTTGCGGCACGCCCGGCTGTCCAGTTCCTCCGCCTCGAGCCCGGCCGAGCGCCGGAACGAGGTCAGCCGCAACAGCGCGGCATAGTCGCCTGCGTCGTAAGCGACGGCGAGGGTGCCCTCGGTGCGCAGGCCGATCTCGTCGCCCGCCGCCTTCTCCAGCTCGGCCGCGAATTCGGGGAAGCGACGCAGCGCCAGCAGGTTCAGCGCAAGCAGCTCACCCTCGCCGAACAGGCTCTCCGACACCGGTGCGAGCATGCCCGCCGCGACCAGCGACGCCCCGTCACCGATGTCCGGATCGACGACGACCACATCGAGACCGCTCATCGCGGCCCGCCACGCGATAGCGGTCCCTATGACGCCACCACCCGCGATGACGACGTCGGCGGTCACTGCCAAGATCAGCACTCCCTTCGCCGGCATTACCCGGATCAGGTACGACGGTCGGAGGCGTCAGCCTCCCTCTCAGCCCTATAGGCTCCCGTGGTCTGCTCATTTTATCCCACCCAGCGCCCGCCCCCGACAGCCCTCCCTGGTCCAGCCTCCATCCCAGCCGCCGCGGCCCGGCCACCCGCATCCGTGATTAGCGCGGAAATCCCATGCTAAGCGGAAACAAACCCGCCGTATTCGTACATGAGATTTCCACGAAGCATGGATGTTCCGTCTTAATCAGCACCCCGTTCGAGAATGATGGAACATTCAGGGCAATTCAGACGCACACCGCAGGCTTCAGCCAGCATCGCCGCACCCCGGCACCCCGCATAGCCCCGCCCGGCCGCACAAATCGGACAAATCCTGAAATGTCGGGTGACGGTTTACCCGGTCCGGGGAAAGGCAGGCCGGATAAATATGGCAGCCACCCGGATAGGATCGGGTGAATGTGACATGGGTGCGGCTCCTCCAGAGTGGGCAGCATGCCGATGGTGCCATCGGTGTCGCTCAAACCGATCAGCAGCGCTATTAGAGCGTGCCCGATGGTGCCATCGGTGCCGCTGGCCAGGGAGCAGCACCTGGCTGACTGTCCCTTTAAGGGAGCCGCACCCATGTGACATTCAACCGGTTGGCCCGGCGCCGCGCAGGCCCGGCACCACGCACGCCCGGCACCACGCACGGGGCGGGCGTGGTTCGATGGCCAGGTGAGCGATGATCTGAACGCGAAGCTGGCGGGGGCGCGGCTTTACTTGTGCACCGACGGACGCCGGGCGCGCGGCGACCTGGCGGAGTTCCTTGACGCGGTGCTCGGCGCGGGGGTCGACATCGTGCAACTGCGCGAGAAAGGGCTCGAGGCACGGGAGGAACTGGACCTGCTCGAGATCTTCGCCGACGCCTGCCGAAGGCACGGCCGCCTCCTGGCCGTCAACGACCGGGCCGACGTGGCGCTGGCGGCGCGCGCCGACGTGCTGCACCTGGGCCAGGACGACCTGCCGGTACCGATAGCCCGCCGCATCCTCGGTCCCGGACCGCTGATCGGGCGCAGCAGCCACGATCCCGGGCAGTCCGACACCGCGGCCGGCGAGCCAGACATCGATTACTTCTGCGCCGGCCCGATCTGGTCCACGCCGACCAAGCCGGGCCGCCCCTCCACTGGTCTCGGCCTGATCGAGCACGTCGCGGCGCGGCACCCGGAGCGGCCGTGGTTCGCGATCGGGGGCATCAGCCTCGGCCGGCTCGACGACGTGCTCGCCGCCGGCGCCACCCGCGTGGTCGTGGTCCGGGCCATCACCGAGGCCGACGATCCCGCCGCGGCGGCCCGGGCGTTCGCCGATCGCTTGACGGGACGCGGAGCCCGTTGACCGTGACACGATGGGGATATGCGGATCACGGGCATCGAATCGACCGATTTGTTCCTCGGCACGACGCAGCGGCCCTTCCAGGCGATCCGGGTCACGCTGGCCAACGAGCACCCCGCCGTGACCGAAGCCACCGTGCGGGTGCAGGGGAATGGCGTGCGGGAACCACAGCCGTTCGTGGTAAATGGTCTTGATCCTGGCGAAGAGCGGACGGTGGAAGTGCCGGTCGAGTTCACGGCGCCGTATCAGCCGGGCGGCACCCGGCGGGTGACGGTCACCGCGGCGGGCGGCCAGGCGGAGGCGGACATCACCATCGCCGAACCGGGCTGGACGATGTGGATGGTCAGCCACTTCCACTACGACCCGGTGTGGTGGAACACCCAGGGACAATTCACCGAGGCCAAGCTCGTGATGCCCGATGAGGACGGCGGCCTGCCCGATGTCAGAACCGCACTTGAACTTGTTCAAATCCATCTCGCGAAGGCGCGGAGCGACCCCGACTACAAGTTCGTGCTCGCCGAGATCGACTACCTCAAGCCGTACCTCGACACGTTCCCGCGGGACCGCGCCTACCTGAAGGACCTGATCAAGCAGCGACGGCTGGAGATCGTCGGCGGTAACTACAACGAGCCGAACACCAACCTGACCTGCGCCGAGTCGACCATCCGCAACGCCGTCTACGGCATCGGCTACCAGCGCGACGTGGCGGGCGGAGATCCGCGCAGCGCCTGGATGCTCGACGTGTTCGGCCACGACCCCGGCTACCCGGGCCTGATGGCAGGCGCTGGCCTGACGTCGAGCGCCTGGGCGCGCGGTCCGTTCCACCAGTGGGGACCGGCTGGCGCCGAGGGCGGCGGGGTGGGTCGTATGCAGTTCCCCAGCGAGTTCGAATGGCTCTCGCCGGACGGCAACGGCCTGCTCACCCATTACATGGCGCACCACTACGGGGGCGGCTGGGTACTGCACTCCCCGCCGGACCTGGAAGCCGCCGAGCGCGCGGCATACGAGCAGTTCCGCGACCTGGCCCGGGTCGCCACGACCCGGAACGTGCTGCTTCCGGTGGGCAGCGACCACGTGATCCCGGCGCGCTGGGTGACCGATATCCACCGGTCCTGGAATCAGCGCTACGTGTGGCCCCGGTTCGTGACCGCGGTGCCCGGCGAGTTCTTCGACGCGGTGCGCGGGGAGGCCGCCGCCACGGGAGCGTGGATCACGCCGCAGACCAGGGACATGAACCCGGTCTACACCGGCAAGGACGTGTCCTGCATCGACACCAAGCAGGCCCACCGTGCCATCGAGACCGCCGTCTGCGACGCCGAACGGCTGGCCACGCTGGCCATGCTGCGCGGGGCCCCGTACCCGCACGCCTCCCTGGACAAGGTCTGGCGGATCCTCGCCTTCTGCGCTCACCACGACGGGATCACCGGCGTCGAGTCCGACCAGGTCTACCTGGACCTGACCGGATCGTGGCGAGAGGCCTGGGACCGGGCCGGCGCCGTTCGCCGCGAGGCGCTCTCGCGCTTGAGCGCCGACGGTGTCGCGGTGTGGAACACGGTGCCGCGGGCGCGCGACGGAATCGCCCGGGTGGCGCTGGATGTACCGGATGACGGTACGGAATGGCTCGAATTGCGGGACAGCGCCGGGGACCCCGTGCCCGCGCTCGCCGAGGGCGTGCGCCGACGCGAAAACGGATCGCTGGCCGAGGTCACGCTCGCGTTCGCGGCTCGCGATGTGCCTGGGCTCGGCTACCGGAGCTACGCCGCTCGCGCCGCACGTCCCGCTACCGCTGCCGGATGGGCACGCGCCGAGGGCCTGACCATTGAGAACGCGGCGTACCTGGTCACCGCGGATCCGGCGCGCGGCGGCACGGTCCGCATCGCCGACAAGCGCACCGGCTTCGACGTGCTGCGGGAGCCGGGAAACGAACTGGTACTCCAGGAGGAATACGCGCAGCATCCCCGGCACGGCGAGGGGCCCTGGCACCTGTCGCCCAAGGGGCCGGGCCTGGGTTCCGGCTCGGCTCCGGCCACCGTCCGCGCCGAGCGGTGCCCGATCGGGTCCCGGCTGGTCGCCGAATTCAGGCTGGGCGACCTGTCGGTCCTCCAGGAGACGCTGCTGTGGGACGGCGCCGGGCGCGTCGAGTTCCGCACGCACGTGGACGGCTCGATCGGCAAAGATCACCTGCTGCGCGTCCGCTTCCCGGCCGACGTGCCCGGCGGCCTGCCGGTTTACCAGACCGCGACCGCCGCGATCGGCCGCTCGTTCGGCGCCGTGGACGTGGATTCGGCCGGGGTCTGGTACACCCTCGACAATCCCGCCCTGGGCTGGTTCGGGCTGGGTGCCACCGTGCGGGTCCGCTCCGGTGATCAGCCGGTGCGGGCCATCGGCGTGGCTGAGGTTATTTCACCCGATGATACGAACGGCTGTCGTGATCTCCTCCGGGATCTGCTGATCGCGCTGGCCGGGGCGGGCGTCACGGCTACCTGCAGCCACGCGGACGGTCCTCGGTACGGAGCTATCGACGCCGATTCCAACCTCCCCGACGTGCGGATCGTCCTCGGCGGCCCGGATTTGAACGCGTTCAGTTCTGCCGTTCTCGCCGCCGCGGGGCCCGGGTACGCGAAGGCGCTGACCGCACAGCTGGAGACGGCCGGTACCGCACGGGTGTGGGTACCCGGCACGCGGTCGCGGGCCGATGCCTTCGCGCCCAACGCGGACTTGCGCGGTGTCCGGGATCTTCCGGTGCTGATCGTCGCCGGTTCCGGGCCGGAAGGGCTTGCCGCGGCGGTCAGCGCGTTGATCGCCGATCTGGATGACGCCGTTGTGGACATTCCGCGGGCCGATGGCGCTCAGGCGGCGGCTGAGGCGGACCTCATGCTGGCGGACCGGTCGGTCGCCCTGCTCAACCGGGGCACGCCGGGATGCGTGGTGACCCCGGACGGGGTACTGCACATGTCGCTGATGCGCTCGTGCAGCGCGTGGCCGTCTGGGATCTGGATCGACGGCGAGCGGCGGACGGCTCCCGACGGCAGCGCCTTCTCGTTGCAGCACTGGAGCCACACGTTTGAGTACGCGCTCGCCTCCGGAGCCGGCGACTGGCGGAAGGCGGGTTTCAACGCTCATGCCGAGGAGTACGCCCACGACCTGATAGCGGCTGCTCCGGCCGGCGCTTTCGCGGGCGGCGCTTTCGCGGGCGGCACCCCGGACGCCGCTCCCCCGGGCCGCGACCTGCTGTCGGCCGAGCCGGCCAGCATCACGCTGAGCGCCCTCAAGCCGCTGGGAAATCCGCTGGCCTCGGGCCATCCGGCCTGGGCCGGCGCCGGATCCGAGGGCCCCCATGACGTCCCGGTGACGGTGCGGCTGCGTGAGACCGAGGGGCGGGCCACGACCGCCCGGATCAGGCTGGCGGGCGGCATCACGTCCGCCCGGCTGACCGACTTGCTCGAGGAAACGGCGGGCGCTCCCCTGCCGGTCATCGACGGTGCCGCGTCCGTCGAGGTCCCGGCCTTCGGGACGGTGACCATGGAACTGCGAGTTCCCGGTTTCGTCGTTCAGCCGGAAACGGTGATCGCCGACGCCGACGCGCTGACCGACGCGGTGACGGCTTCACACGCGGGCACCGTTGAGCCGGTCCGGCCGGTCTACTCGCGGTACTGGCTGCACGGTAAGGGACCGGCGCCCGCCGGCAACCTCCCGGTGGCCGTGCGCGTGTCTCCGACCCGCGTCGCGCTAGGAGGTGAAGCCGATTCGGCAGAAATCCGCGTGACCGTGGCCTGCGGCGCGGCGGCGGCGAGCGGGGCGGTGGATCTGGTCGTGCCAGCCGGACTGGAGGCCGGCGGCGCGCAGGCCCCGCTCCGATACGAGCTCGCCGCGGGTGGATACGCCGAGTGGGTGGTGAACCTGCGATGCCGGCCCGGAACCCGGGATGGCCGCTACTTTGTCGCCGCCCGCATCGTGGACGAATCCGCGCTCCTCATCGAGGACACGGTGATGGTGGCGGTCGGCGAGAAACAATGGCCGGATCGCGACCTCCCGCCCGAGGAGGCGATGGAGCGGATGCTCGCCGACTACAGCGCGAGCGCCGCCGAGGTAGAGCTGGAGCTGATCACCTCGGAGGTCCGGCTGGCGCCGGGCCGGAGCGGGGAGCTGGTCGCCCGGGTGACCAGCCACCTGGCCTCGCCGCTCCGCGGCGAGGCACAGCTGATATCGCCGTTCGGCAGCTGGGAACTGCTCGGCCGCGCCGCGCAGGCCGTCTCCTTGCTGCCCGGGGAGAGCCAGGAACTCCGTTATCCGGTGCGCGCGCCCACCACCGCACGCCCGGGCTCGCGGTGGTGGGCGCTGGTCAAGCTGATGTACTTCGGCCGCGTCTGGTACACCGGCAGCGTCCCGATCACGGTCCTGCCTGACGCATAGCCGGCTGGTTACGACGCGACCGACTCGGGCTCGGGTTCGGCGGCGGTCGCAGGTACCGCGGGCGCGGCCTTGCGGACGCGGATCACCAGGAGTATCACCAGCAGGCTGGCCACATCGAGGATCGCGGCGAGCAGGAAGGCGACCCCTATCCCGTGTGCGAGCTGATGCTGTCCCTGCGCGAACGCCGACAGGCCGGCGGCGGGATGCCGGGCCGCGTTCCGGGACGCCGTGCCGAACGCCGCCACCAGGACCGCGAGACCCAGGGATCCGCCGACCAGCTGGAGCATGTTCACCATCGCGGAGGCGGCACCCGAATCCCTCGGCGGGACACCGGCCAGCGAGGTCGTGGTCAGCGGCACGAACACGATGCCCATGCCGATGCCGATCAGCATCATCGGCCCGAAGATGCCCGTCCAGTACCCAGTGGCCGGACTGACCCGGGACAGCCACGCCATCGCCACGATGGCCGGCACCATGCCGGCGATCATCATCGGCTTGAGGCCGAGCCGCGGCATCAGCCTGGGCGCCGACCGGGACATCACGAACAACGCGACGGTCATCGGCAGGAATGCCACGCCCGCCCGGAGCGGGCTGAAGCCCAGCAGTCGCTGCAGCACCAGCGTGACGAAGTAGAACATGCCGAACATGCCCGCGATCAGGAACAGCCGGGCGACAAACGAGCCGGACCGGCTCGCATCGGCGAACAGCCGCAGCGGCGTGATCGGCTGGGCGGCCTTGTTCTCGATGAGGATGAACAGCGCGAGCAGCACCGCGGCCACGCCGAACGCCCCGATCGCCAGGTGATCACCCCAGCCGTTGGACGACGCGCGGATGAACGCATAGACGAGCGCGGACACGCCGGCCGTCGACGTGATCGCGCCGGCCGCGTCGAAGTGCCCCGGCTGCCGCGGGGTCTCCTTCACGAACAGCGGCGCGACCGCCAGCACCGCAACGCCGATCGGCACGTTGATGAACAGCACCCATCGCCAGCTCAGCCACTCGGTCAGGACTCCGCCGAGCACAAGGCCCAGCGAGGACCCGCCGGTGATCACGCCCATGTAGATGCCGAGCGCGCGGGTCCGCTCCCTCCCCTCCGGGAAGGAACTCACGATCAGGGCCAGCACCGCGGGGGCGGCCAGCGCGCCGCCGACGCCCTGCACCGCCCGGGACGCCAGCAGCATCGCGGCCGAGTTGGCCAGGCCGCCGGTGAGCGAAGCCAGCGTGAATATCGCGATGCCGATCATGAACATCCGGCGTCTGCCGAGGATGTCCCCCGCCCGGCCACCGAGCAGCAGCAGGCCGCCGGAGGTCAGCGTGTAACCGTTGGCGACCCAGGACAGGCTGGTCAGGGAAAAGTGCAGGCTCGTCTGGATATGCGGCTGGGCGATGTTCACCACCGTCATATCCAGGATGATCATCAGCTGAGCGCCGAGCATGATGGCCAGCGCGACACCCGGGCGGCCGGAGCCGCGCCGGGCAGGAGCGGCGCGCTCCCGCAGCGCCGCTCCTGGAACTCGCGAGGAAGACAACAGAACTCCCAGGGTTGGTGGTCTCGGACCTCAGACGTCGATCACGCTACGCCGGGGGTCTGACATTTTCGTGGGGTCCGGGGGGTCGCCCCCCCGGGTTAACACTGTCGGGGGGGCCTCCGGCCTCAAGGTGGTTTGCGTACCGCTGGCCGGGCGGTACGATCGGGGATGAAACGGAGGTCTACTCCGGTTACTATACGGAGGAACCCTCCGCTTACGCAAGCTAATTTCGGATCAGATGACGAAGACACCTGACAAAGCCGCGGCACGGCCCCCTGAGCAACTGCGAGCCGACGCGCGGCAGAACCATGCCCGGCTGCTGGCCGCCGCCTCCGAGGCGTTCGCCGAGCACGGAGCCGACGCGCCGCTCGAGGACATCGCCCGGCGCGCGGGAGTCGGTATCGGGACCTTGTACCGGCACTTCCCGACCAGGCTCGACCTGCAGGCGGCGGCCTTCCGCAACCAGGTCACCGTGCTGTGCGGGCAGGCGGAGGAACATCTCGACGAGAGGCCGCGCGGCCACGCCTTCTTCGACTGGATCAAGGCGCTCGCCGCGTACATGACAAGCAAGCGCGGCCTGTCCAAGGCCCTGATGGAAGCACTGGGCAAGGACGCCGAGGTGATATCGACCTGCTGGGTGGCGATGCGCGACACCACCGAGCGGACCCTCACCGAGGCCCAGCAGGCGGGCCTGATCAGGACCGACGTGGATCCGATCGACGTGATGCGACTGGTGCACGGCGTTGTGTCGGGCTCCGAGCGAGCCCCCGAGCAAACCCCGCGTCTCCTCTCCATCATGCTGGACGGCCTCCGCCCCCAGGCCGGCTCCTTATCCCTCCGCGCCAAGGCCTCGCTGCGCTCGGCCGGCTTGGGGCCACGGCGGGAATTGCCGCCCCTGTGCGCGTTCCAAAACAAATCGAGTCTGCGGCGTGTCGTGGCGGGTGCCGATTTTGTCCTGATATGGCCGTTATGTGACGGCAGCTGCGGT
>Ga0213881_10000342_pt1 | contig 32464 bp, 32 predicted proteins | sample BarmaccoBMER_R08_FD_160104 | JGI IMG/M metagenome (GOLD analysis project Ga0213881, IMG submission 160104) | Barbacenia macrantha exposed rock microbial communities from rupestrian grasslands, the National Park of Serra do Cipo, Brazil - ER_R08 ...
GTTCGTTTGCGAACTTCGGAATCGAAGGGCACTAGCAACTTATTGAATCTAGTGTGGCTTTGGTTCAGAAGTCCGCATCTCGGACTCGGCTCGCAAGAATGATGCGGACTTCTGAACCGCCACACCAGGCTGGGGAACAAGCCCGCTTCAACGGCGTTATCTTGCGCCCAAGAAGCGCAACAGGAGTTCCAGATGAATAACCCCAATACTCAGAACCCGAACCAAAAGCCTGGCCAGCAATCGCAGCAGCCCGGCCAAGGTGGCCAGCAAGGTGGTCAGGGTGGCCAGCAAGGAAATCAGGGTGGCCAGCAGAATCCCGGCCAGCAGACCCAGAAGCCCGGTCAGGGTGGCCAACAGGGCGGCGGTCAAGGCGGTGGCCAACGCTAAAGCGTTCATGCATGAGCGGGCCTCGGCCGGGCCGAGGCCTTCCTCAAAACGAGCGTGCGGGATGGAACCCAATCCGTCCATCGAAAAGGCAGAAAATAAAGCAAAAGCGGAATCAGGACTACGAGGCACCCACCATGGATAAGGACCGCATCAAGGGTTCGGCGCAGCAAGCCAAAGGCACCGTTAAAGAGGCCGCCGGCAAGGCCACCGGGGATGCCAGGCTCAAGGCCGAAGGAAAGGCAGATAAGGCCGCCGGCAAGGTTCAGAATGCCGTGGGCGGTTTGAAGGATGCATTGCGCGGCAAGTGAGCGCGACCGCCGACTAGTGTTCCGATTCCGAGGTTCGCCCGCCCTTGCGGCACACTCGATGCGAACCTCGGAATCATGAACACTAGCAAAATCTATGATTCTAGTGCCGCTTTTGAACCCGAAGTTCGCAAACACCCGTGCCGCAATATAATGCGAACTTCGGGTTCGCGGCACTAGTGTGGCGGTTCAGAAGTCCGCATCATTCTTGCAGCGAGTCCGAGATGCGGACTTCTGAACCAAAGCCACACTAGATTCAATAAGTTGCTAGTGCCCTTCGATTCCGAAGTTCGCAAAACGAGCCTGCCGCAGAATGAGGCGAACTTCGGAATCGGGGCACTAGGTACGGCCTAAATCTGGTTTGGATCGATCGCATAGCGGGGCCCGGTCGCCGCCCCAATGCCGCGCGGCGTCCGTCGCCTCTTCTTCCTGTAAAGTCTTTTGCTCAGGCATATTACTCACCGGACGCCCACTGCCCGTAGCGCCCCGGTGAGTCCATCGGCCGTGTACGGCTTGCTCACGACGCTCAGCATCGCGACATCCTTGAAAAGGAGCTGCAGGTCCTTCCGACCGCGCCCGCTCGCCACTACCAGCGGCAGAGTGGGATAGATCGAGCGAATTTCACGGACCAGGCTCTCGCCGCTGCGATCGGGCAGTCCGATGTCAATGATGACCGCATCGACTCCGCCGGGAATGAGACGCAACTTATTGAGCGCGTCGGTGACTGATGCAGCCGTGTCGACCTTCAACCCTGCATCCTCGAGGTACTCCGTCGCCAGCATTTGAATCATGACGTCATCCTCGACCAGCAAGATCCGCGCTTGGTCGGATGTCGCATCGATGATGTCGCGCAATTTTTCGGCGAGCGCGCCTTGGGTGAAGGGCTTCGTCACAAGTTCCACGCCGGGATCAAGCCGACCCTCGTGGACGATGGCGTTGCGGGCGTAGCCGGTCGTGAACAGAACCTTGATCGTATTGCGGCGCTTGCGCGCTTCCTCCGCCAGCCGGCGTCCGTTCATTCCGCCGGGCAGCCCAACGTCGGTGAATAGCACGTCGACTTCCGGGTGATGTTCGAGCATTTGAAGCGCGGCTGCCCCGTTGGACGCTTCCAGTACATGATATCCAAGTTCGCGAAGGGTGTCGGTGGTGTAGTTGCGCACGTCGCCGTCATCCTCCACCACCAGGATCGTCTCATGGCCGGCACCGCGCGGGATGGGCTGGGCCGGCTGTTCCGTTAGTTCCTCTGTCTCCACGTGGTAGCGCGGCAGATAAATCTTGACCGTCGTCCCCTCGACCGGCTCGCTGTAGATTTTCACATGCCCACGCGATTGCTTGACGAATCCGTAAACCTGGGAAAGACCCAATCCCGTTCCGTGTCCGATATCCTTGGTCGTGAAGAACGGGTCGAACGCCTTGGCCTTCACGTCCTCCGTCATGCCGGAGCCGTTATCGCTCACCGCCAGCATGACGTACTGACCGGGAACGACTTCGACCTGCGCGGAGGCATATATTTCATCGAGCTGCACATTTGCCGTTTCGATGGTCAGTTTGCCGCCGTTGGGCATGGCGTCGCGGGCGTTCACGGCGAGGTTCACGATAGCGACTTCCAGCTGGCTGGGATCGGCATGAGCGCGCCAAAGCCCGCCGGCGAGCACCGTTTCGACCGCCACCTGTTCGCCGAGCGTACGCCGCAACAGATCGGACATCCCGCTGACAAGGCGGCCGACATCCACGGAGCGCGGCTCCAGTGGCTGCTGGCGCGAGAACGCGAGCAGCCGCTGGGTGAGGGATTCCGCCCTACGGGCACCGCGCATGGCGTTGTCGGCGGAACGGCGCAGGCGGTCATGATCGGGACTGCCGCCGCCAAGGTGCCGCTGCAAGGCCTCCAGATTGCCGACGATGACGGTGAGCAAATTGTTGAAATCGTGCGCAACTCCCCCGGTCAGCTGGCCGACGCTTTCCATTTTCTGGGATTGACGCTGCCGCTCCTCGGTTTCGCGGCGCTCGGTGAGGTCTCGCGTGACCTTGGCGAAACCGACGACTTGTCCGCTTGCGTCGCGGATTGCGTTTATCACCACGCTCGCCCAGAAGGTCGTGCCGTCCTTGCGGACGCGCCAGCCCTCCATTTCAATTTTGCCGGTCCGCGCCGCGGTCTCCAGCGCCTTCTCGGGGATCCGATCTTCGCGGTCTTGATCGGTATAAAATCGAGAGAAGTGCTGACCAACAATCTCCTCACGGGAATAGCCTTTGATGCGCTCTGCGCCGGGGTTCCAGTTGGTGACGATGCCGGCCGGATCGAGCATGAAAATTGCGTAATCGGTGACGCCTTCGACCAGCATGCGGAAGCGTCGCTCGGTGTCCTCGAGCTGCGTCGTGCTGAGCGCCAGTTCGCGCGCACGCTCGGCAATGCGCCGCTCCAGCGTGCTGTTGAGCTCTTGCAGCTTCTGTTCCGCCTCGTCTCGTGCGGCAATTTCCTTTTGGCTCACCTCATAAAGGCGCGAGTTGTCAATCGCCACCGCGGCCTGTGCGGCCAGGCCCATCGTGATGCGCTCCGCGCGCTCCGTGAACACTCCCGGCTGGCCGTGACCGAAGAACAGACCACCGATGACCTCGCCGTTGCGCGATACGACCGGTACAGCGAGATAACTTCGCACCGGCAGATGTCCCGGCGGCATTCCATCGAAAGGCGGATTCTTGCCGTAGCGCGGATCGGCGCGAATATCCGCCGAGCGAACCGGCCCCTCGCCACGGAACGTCGGCCCGAACACGCCGGTGTTGCGCGGCATGGGGAAGCGTTCGAAGTCCGCGCGCGCGGCGCCGGAAAGCGTGTAGAGCATATAGGCTTCGCCGTCCGGCTTGACGACGTTGTAAAAGAAAGCCCCGAATTGCGCGCCGCTTAGCTCTACCCCGGCATCCGTCACCGTTTGAACGAGGCGTTCCAGATCGAACTCCGCTGCGATCGCGATGCACGTTCGGTTCAAAACTTCGAGGGCGCGCGTCTCCTCGCGCAGGTCGTGAACGCGCGATTCCAATGTTTCGTTAAGAGCGAGAAGCCGCGCTTCGAGTTGCTTGCGCTCGGCGATGTCGTAATAGATGCCGCGCAAAACGGCGGTGCCGCCATTCTCCTTGCCGACGACCTGGCCTTTGCCGGCGAGCCAATGCAGCTTGCCGTCGGCATGTTTGACGCGAAACTCCACGTAATAGTTGCCGCTCTGCTCGGCAGATTCGATGGCGGCGCGGACCTTGGGGGCGTCATCGACGAAGATCGCGCGCTCCCAGGTGGTGAACTCCGAGGCGACGGTATCGGCGGAGATCCCGAAGAGGTCCGCGGCTTGCGGCGTCGCGCGCATGTGCTTGGTCGCAAGGTCGAGTTCGAACTCCCCGACTCCAGTCGCGATGTTCGTAAGGGCTGTCTTGTCTGCCGATAGGCCAGGCGTGCGCTTGGCGCCGCCCGCTTTCCGTTTCTTATCAGCCATGCACGCCTAGTTTCCTCGCAAGATTGCTTGTGCCTCGGTCATTGCGCGCAGCTTGCCAAGCGCGATGTGACGGGGCAGATGGTTGAACCCGCACGAGCTGGTGATGATCGTCTGCTCGGGCGTCAGCCATCGGTGGGTCTTGATGCGCTCAACCACCAGCTCGGGCGTCTCGACGTTTGGGGCCTGCACGTCGATCGCGCCGACGCCGAGCTGTTTGTCCCCCAGGCAGCGCTCGTAGTGCGGCGCCATGTCGTGCTCGATGAGATAACCGTCGCACGCGATTTGGCAGACGAGATCCGCTTTGTAACGCCCCGTGTCGAAATAGCGGTGGCCGATCTGTCCGTCGTAGTCGGGGCCAACCGCATAATTGCCCTGGCAGATGTGCATCGTTACGTGCACGTCCTCGGGAAGGCCCTCGATCGCGCCATTGATCGCGTCGACCGCCGTGCGGACCTCGTCGTCGCTCGCGACCGTGAAATACGGTTCGTCGATCTGAATATGCTTGCACCCGGCCGCCACGAGACTGCGAAAGTTCTGATGCAACAGCTTTCCGAAATCGGCGATCATTCGCCCAACATCGTTGTAGTATTCGTCGTAGGCGACCGCCGCGAGCAGGTGCGGCCCGGTCATGGTTATCTTCACCGGCTTGCCGGTGAAGGAGGAGACGGTCTTGAACTCGTCCACCAAACCGAGGTCGATGTGCTCCGGTATAGGTCCCCGGCAAACGGCGGCTGGGTGGGTGACGTTCGGATCATACGGGGTGATTGGCTTGGGCTTGGTTTCTCCTTGGAAAGAAGGGATCTGCTGCCAGAAGTAATTGAGCATGGCGTTGGGAGGCGAATGCCGGTTGTTGCGCCGGCGATGCATCTCTCCCCCGGTAATCACGTCGATTCCGGCGATCTCCTGCTCGAGGATCGCGGCCTGAGTCGCGCGCAATTGCGCATCCACGAAATCCCCTTCCGCAAGGTGACCAAGCGCGACGAGACGATCGAGCGCCTCGTACCAGCGCGGAACGCTGTGCGCGCCGACGACGGTGGTGGTGTAGCTTGCGTAGCGTGCCATCCGGTCTCTTCGGTCAGCGCCGTGGTGTGGCTAACCCTATGATATCAGTTCTGAATAGTGATGCAAAATCAAAGCCATACGCGAGATTGGCTGGGCGAAAAGAATTAACGCCGATATCGCAAATTTGTTCCCGGCGGGGAACGACATGAGGTGCGGCGCCGCTCGCAACTTTCGCGCGGCAAGGCGCGCACGATACGAGCGCAGCCCAGCGGCGAAGCCGGAAGTTCAGGCCGCGCGATCGCCCTCTATCGACTTTGTTTCCTCATTGTCCGCTTCAATTCGGGCGGCGCGAACACAGTCGTCTATAGCTTCTCGCAGCGAAAACACGTAAGCATCGGCGGCGGCGGCGTCCGTATCCTCATGCGGCGGGCGTTCTCCGCCCTCATAGCCCCAGAGGCAAGCCACAATTCGGACCCCAGGCATCCTGTTTCGCAATCGGCGAATCGAATGGCGCAGGCGCGCCGTGCTGTGCCCGAGGCCGAAACTACAAAGATAGACCGCGCGCACTCCCTGGCTGACCAGCTGGTCGATGTGCAGCGATGACGTCATGCGGGCAGGTTCTATCCGCGCCGACAGGCCGGACTTCGTGACTAAGTCCGTCAGGAGCCGCGCGGAGGCTTCGTCGAAGGCTCCCCGGCCCGGAATACAAACAACCGGCTCTTCGTTCCAGTCGGGCCTGATTTCGGTCGCGCCCAGAGTGTCCAGCGGCGGCGCGCGGTTGCCCGCCTTGTCTCCCGGCCGCGCCTCGGTTGACTTTTCCTCGCGCGCCTCCGGCGCCGAAGAGTCCGGCGTCGGCCCCTGATCGGAGAAATCCGCGATTACTGCCTCCACCACGCGATTGACGCGTCTGATCTCGACATCGCTGAGCAATCCCCGTTCCGCATCCACGCGGGCAAGATGAAGACCGCCGAGGGCGACCTCGTCGTAGCACTGCGCCCGCGAGTTGCACTCCTTCAGGTTTTGCTCCATCTGGTCGAGCGCCTCGTCCGCGTCGTCGGCCAGGGCGCGCTGATAGAAACTTTGCGCCGGCGTGAGCGCGGATTTTTCTCCGATCATGATATCGATGAAGCGCAGCGATTCGATGTGCCGGCCGAGCACGCCGATACAGACCGCCAGGGGCGTGGAAAGAAGCAGGCCTGCCGGTCCCCACAGCCACGTCCAAAAGGTTGCCGAGACAATGATTGCCACCGGGGAGATTCCGGTGCTTTGCCCATAGATGAGGGGCTCCAACACCTGCCCGATCAGCGGCTCGACCACCACAAAGAGCGCCACGGTCCAAGCGGTCATGGCCCAGCCGGGATCGACGGCGACGCTCAAAACGACCGGAAACGAGGCAGCGATCAGCGCGCCGATGTAGGGGACGAAACGAAGCAGCATCCCCATGATGCCCCAAAGCGCCGGGTTGGGAAGCCCGATCACGGCGAGCCCGAGGCCGACCACGATGCCGAACAGTGCGTTGAGCGCGGTCTGAGCGAAAAAATATCGGCTCAGGCGGTGGGCGCCGTCGTTCATCGCGTCGGTCGTTCGGTGCAGATCGTGCGATCCGGCAAGTTTGATGATGCGGTCGCGCAGATCTTCACGCTGAAGCAGAAAGAAAATGACGAAAATGACGATCAGACCGATCAACGTGACCGGATCGACCAAGGGCTGCACGAACCTTTGGATCAGCTCGATGGGCTTCGCAGGCGGCTGCTCGACCTGAACCGGCATCGGCTGTGGTTTGTCTGCCGGCCGGGCCGTGCTCCGGTCCTGCTGGTTCGACGCCTCTTTGTTGATGACGCCGACCAATCGAGACAATTCCTGCAGTGTGTTGTTGCTGCCGGCCGATTCCTGCGCGCGCCGAATCTTATCTTTGATGGTGCTTTCATATTGCGGAAGCTGCCCCGCCAACTGGGTCAATTGTTGCCCCACCATCGCGCTCACGCCCAAAATAAAAAGGCCCGCGAACAAAACCACGATGATGACGGAGGCGACGCGGCCCATCCCCCAGCTGCGCAGAAGGCGTGCGGGAGGTGCCAGGATGAAGGTGAGCAGGCCTGCGGTCGCGAGCGGCAAGAAGACCGCTTTGGCAAAATAAAGCGCGGATATGATGCCGAGGACGACGAGGAAGGAAAGCGCGCGCAGGATTGCTTGGTTGGTGCGGATCACGCTGTCGGGCGGGATCAACCTGGGCGAGCGCATCGGTCGGCGGTCCTCGTCGCAGAGCATCTTGTGCGGTCGGCTAACCCGCTGAAACCCCCACGGTTCCAAACCGCGGTCGGCCTACCATCGGAGGTGCACCGGCGCGATGCGTGTTGCTCGATGGCTTAGCATCAAACCACGCGGCCGCTACCTAATGAGCAACAAAAGGGCTTGCGAGGTTTACGGGTATGTCCTTTGACATCGTGCTTCGACCGAACTTTCGTCTGGCTCTTTAGTTAACCACAACATTAATGCAGCCCGCAGCGAGCATCAGTGCCATCAGTCCCATCATCAACCAGTAGAACATGATATAATAAGTGTTATCTGCTAAATCGGTTCCGGAGATCAAGGTGGTCTTTAAAAGAGCGGCCCCGCGCGGGGCGACCACGGCGGGGCCTGACCGGCAGCCGTTTTGGAGATCGAGGGAGCCGGCGCTGATTTACTTATCCTGTGCGGGTAAAGCGGGCCTTAACCCGATGGCGTTCTACCCAGCCGCGTTTCAACTATGAACCATATTCGCCGGGGTAGGCGCGAGTGAAGGGGAGGCCGTGGAGCACACACCCCTCAAACGGCGTCGCCGTCCTGCACCGCCGCCGGTCTGCGCAGCAGCGCAATGAGAACCTGCCAACCCAAGGGGGTAAGCTTGAAACGGATCGGGGACGGGTCGCGCTCGACCAACTTCCGGACCACCAGCTGGGTCGCGGAGGCCGCGCTCACCCCGACGCTCCCCCAGTTCGTCCCGGACGCCAGGCAGAACAGCAGGACACGCTCCTGAACGGCCAATCGGGCGGCGTATTCCGCCGGCGTCGTAGGTATTGGGTTATAGAGATTCACCGAAAGGCCCGCCGCCGGATTACCGAACGAACGTCGTTGTGTTGAGCAAGGTTCCCGGGGCTTGATCCGGTGCTCGGCGCTAGCGCCCTGATTCCGAAGTTCGCATCACTGTGGTACGCTCGTTTGCGAACTTCGGAATCGAAGGGCACTAGCAACTTATTGAATCTAGTGTGGCTTTGGTTCAGAAGTCCGCATCTCCGACTCGCTGCAAGAATGATGCGGACTTCTGAACCGCCACACTAGCGCTGCGACCGGAGCTTGCCGCGCCAAGTTTTGCGGGTGAGGGCTCGATATCCTCTTCTCGGCTCCGAAAGCGGCGCGCCGCCAGCAGCGGCCGCCGCAAATGGGCTGCACAGGGAACAATTTAGGCGCGAGGCGCCTTACCGAGGATGACCTCCTGCGTACTCAAACGATCAGTCGTGATTGGCGGGCGCAAAACGAGCGTCAGCTTAGAGGATGACTTCTGGACCGGGCTCGAAGAAATTGCTGCTTCCCGGCAAAGCCGCCGCACCGCCCTGGTCGCGGAGATCAGTGCAAGTCCGCAAGTCAATCTTTCTTCTGCAATTCGTCTCTTCGTCCTGGCGTATTATCGCGAGCGCAGTCAACGCAACGCTCCCAGTAAATTGCAGAACATCGAGTCTGCTGGGATGACGCCTCTTTCCTGAGAATCCGTCTTCCGATCGAAGGACTCCCGCTCGCCGGAGCCTTTGAATCAACCAGCCTCTCGCACAAACCTATGGTCGCCCCAGTGAGTTTGACATGGGATTTCTGCCGCCGTAGCTTCCGCGGCGGATGAAAGTAGCTGAAGAATATAGAAGAAAAGCGGAAGAGTGCCGGCAGCTGGCGGCCCGGGCGCAGTCGCACGAGGAGCGAGATACCATTAAAGCAATTGAGACCAGCTGGCTGAAGCTTGCATCCATGCGCGAACGAAAAATCGTTCAGCAACGATCACGCGCGGGGCCATCGACAAAGCCTGGCGGTTGACGCTAACGAGAACATGTCTTTGTACACAGTCGGTCTTCCAGCCGCTTCCTAGTGCCGCGAACCCGAAGTTCGCATCATAATTGCCGCGAGTCCGATTGCGAACTTGGGGTTCAAAGCGCCACTAGAATCATAGCGTTTGCTGGTGTTCTTCGATTCCGAAGTTCGCAAACGAACCTGCCGCCAAATGATGCGAACTTCGGAATCGGGGCACTAGAGCGGAACGTCGCGACAATGTTCGAGGTAAGCCCGTTCGTGCCGCGCCATTAATTCCACCACGTTCTCCCATAACCAGGATGCGCTGCGGCCCTTGCTTCGTCGCCTTCCGGTTAGTTTCCGTTTCCATTCCCTTCGGGTTGAGGCGTTCATTTGATCGGCATGGGCGCGAGCCAGCACGCCTGCCAAAAAAGCCGCGAGCTTGAGAACCTCGTCCTTCGCTAGACGGGGGATTTCCGGCTGGATGTCCTGCGGGCGTAGCTCGCGGATGAAAACCGCGCGGCCAAGGATGCGCCCCGGTTGCATCCTTTGACCGACCGAAGGCGAAAGGCGGCGAGCGGCCAGAACAACCCGCTGCCCGTCATGCTTGGGAAAACCCGCGCGGCGATGTGCAGGCGCTTTCGGCCGCACCGCCTCTTTTATGTCGATCAGGCAATAATCCGGTTTTCCGGATTTGTCCTGCACGGCGAGCAAAACCGCATAGCGAAGCCGGCCGAGCGAGCTGCATCCTTTGACCCAATAGGCCGCGTCGAGCAAAGTAAGCTTTGTCTTGTTATCGCGTCCGCGCAGGCAGGTGACCAGAGAGCTCATCTCGTCGCTGGCAACGAGCCTGCCGATTTCATCGCGCTCTCGCTGCGATATCGGCCAGAAGCGGCTGCCCAGCGGAATGCTTCGTTGCGCGCCGTCGAACCGTTCCTTGCACAGTTTTTTCCAGGATCGGTTCTCCGCCACGCGCAACAGCTTGCGCAGCAGTTTCGGGTCATCGGCTTTTGCGGGACTGCGGCCCGGCTGCGTCAGGCCGGCCGCGTAGCTCTGCTGCAAATGCTCCAGCATGCGAGCGGTTGTGACGCCGGAAAGATCCGACGTGGCGGCATCGGCGGCTAATGACAGGCCGAGACGGATCAGGTCGAAGGCAGGATTGCCGATCGTGGCTTGATCGAAGTCGCGGATTTGAATTTTTATCTCGCCGTCAGAGCTGGCAATGGGTCCGAAATTCCCAATATGACAGTCCCCGCAAATCCATACCGGCGGCCCTGCCGGTATGGCCGCGGCCGGATGAACAAGCCATTGATAGAAGCTGGTCGTGCTCCCGCGAATGTAGGTTCCGAGCGAGCGGGCCATCTTGAGCTTCCGCCGGGCTGCGAGCGGCTTTGCCCGCGCGCTGGGCGAGGGCAGTTTTCTGCCGCTGTCGGCCATGGCGGCAGCTGCCGCTTGTTCGCTATCGGCGTCTGCCGGCGGTCAGCTTGCCGCCTTGCGATTGACGCCCTTTCGCAGCGCAATATTCGACAGTTTCTTATCTGCCGCTTTCTCCTCGTTGAGATTTGTTGTAAGAAGGCGAACGACGTCGTCATGGCCCAATTCTTCCGCCCAGGCGATCAGGGTTCCGTAGCGAGCGATCTCATAATGTTCCACGGCCTGGGCGGAGCCGACGATGGCGGCGTCGAGAACCTGTTTGTCTGCAACTTCGCCGGACAATTCGTCAGCCTCGGTGATGAGACCGTCGATCGCAGGACAGCGGACGCCCCGCGGCTGATCGCCGAGCTTCTTGAATACTTGCTCCAGACGATCGACCTGCGTCTTCGTTTCTTCGAGATGGTCTCGCAGTCCCTTGGCCAGATCGCGGTTGGTGGCTTTTTCGACCATCTCAGGGAGCGCCTTGATAATGCAATTTTCGGCGTAATACATGTCCTTGAGGCCGTGCCGAAACAGGTCCTCCATGGTCTCGATGTCTTTGCTGAACAAGCCCATCGTGTTTCTCCCGGGAGCGGTGGTTTGACAATCTGGTATGATTGTAACGTTTGCGGAAGCCTTCCGTTCCCGGCTATGCCGGCGCGAGTCGCATCCAGGAGCGAAATATTCGGGCAGGGGAATCGTTTCTTGAGGCGGAGTCATTAACAACAAGCAAAAACAATAAGCAAGTGATGTGCCAGCTCAGGACGCGCTAACACATCGCTGTTCCCGTATCGGCGCAGACCGAAGCGATGGAAAGAAAAACGGACCGCCCGGCCACCGGGCGGCCCGTCGCTCGAGTTTGCTGCCTCGTTATTATTCTTGATGCTTCGCTTAGGTGCTTAGCGTTCCTCGCACACCTTCACGGTCTTCATCGCCGAGGTGGCTTCCTCGCGCGTCTTGTAGACCGTGCCGTCCGGTCCCACGACCTTGGTCGTGGCCACGGTCGGGCGCGACTCGGTAATGGTGCATTTCTTCGTCGTCGAATCGTGCACGATGTAATAGTCGGCAAAGGCAGGCGTGGCGAAGGACAGCGCGACGGCCGCCACGAGAAGTTTAGACATGGTGGTCCTCCAAGGTGGTCTTGCCGACATAAATTCGGCAGCGCCTGTTTGGTTCCCGTGCCGTCGCGCAAGATCAAAAATGATTAACGGCGCTGCTTACGTAAATACCGCAGCTCAAGCACGCCGTAGGGTGGGATACAAGCGGAGCGACCGTGCCCACCAACCGAGGGCCTCGCAAACAACTGGTGGGCACGGTCTCCGGCGCCAACCGCCGTTCGCCCTTAGTTTAGCCCACCCTACGGTACTTCCCTTGAGCTTCAGCCGGAACAACAGTAGCCGCAGCTTGTGTACGCGTCGGGCGGCGGCGCACCCGCGCGGCCGTAACGAGCGCCATCAGGATGGCCTCGCCGGCGCGCCGCAGGTCGGCCGAAGTGAGGCGACGGCGGTCGCCCGGATGCATCGCGCCGTGGCGCACCGTCGGCACGTGCACGAATTGCACGAGCGGCGCGCGGCCGCTCTCGGTCGCGGCGAGCGCGTGCCAATAGGCGAAGTTGCACAGGTAGCGTCCCGCCGTGTGCGAGAGCCTCGCGGCAATACGTTGCGCGCGGACGGCCGCGAGCAACGCCCGGTGCGGCGCGCGCCCGGGACGCACGCCCGGTTCGCCCGCGGCAATCGCGCCCGCGCCCGGGCGCTCGCCTACGGCATCGGGAAACAAGATCGAGCGCGCGTTGCGCGCGCGCAGTTCGATGCGCAGATAGTTGGTGCGGGTCGCGACGCCGAACAGCAGCACCACGTCGGGGCGGATGCGCTTTATGAGCGCCGGCAGTTCGCGCTCCACGGCCGCATAGCTTGTTTGGAAGACGAGCGGGATCCGTTTCACATCGGCGAAGCGCGGGCGACGGCGCGCGGCGAGCCGCGCCGGCAGCGCCATCGTCGGGTTGAACGGCGCGCCGGGAAACGGGCCGAACCCGGTGATGAGGACGGTGATGGCCATCGCCGAGCGCAAGTGTCCCGATTCCGAAGTTCGCCCGAGTTTGCCGCACGCTGCGTAGCGAACTTCGGAATCGAAGGACACTAGCAACGTTATGACTCTAGTGCCGCTTTGAACCCGAAGTTCGCAACCGGACTCGCGGCAATGGGATGCGAACTTCGGGTTCGCGGCACTAGTGCCGCTTGGCTTGGACCAGGAAGCCGATGATCGTCTCTTCCCCCAACTGTTTGCACGCTTCCAACCGATGCAGGCCCTCCACCAGCACATAGCGCGCGCCATCCTGGCGAACGAGGATCGGGGCTTGCTGACCGACCTCGAGAATGCTCTCGGCGATATCGTGCACCGTCTTGGGATTGAGCGTCGATCGTCGTTTCACCGGCACATAGATGTCTTTGATGGCAAACGTCTGCGCTTTCATCCACATGTGTACTGGTGTCCCAATTCCGAAGTTCGCACACCCTTGCTGCACCTGTGACGCGAACTTCGGAATTAAACGGACACCAGCAAATCTATGATTCTAGTGCCGCTTTGAACCCGAAGTTCGCAACGTCACGTGCCGCAATATCAGGCGAACTTCGGGTTCGCGGCACTAGTCCCAATTCCGAAGTTCGCCCCCTTTGCGGCTTGCTCGGAAGCGAACCTTCGGAATCGAAGCACACTAGCGACTCGATGATTGTAGTACCGATTTGAACCGGAAGCTCGCAACCGCACGTACCGCATATTATGCGAACTCGGGCGCGCGACACTAGCCTGCAGGCGCGTCTGTCGGCGGCATTTTGCGCCGCAGGCGGGTGCGGCGGGCGGTACCTTCATAGTCCCATGGCATCGGCGATTTCTTCGACCGCGAGCGCGGGCGAGAGCCGCCCTTGCGCGACCGCGGTCTCGAGCGCCGGCAGGCGCGACTTGAGCGCCGGGTCGTTCTTGAGCCGAGCGATCAGCCGTTCGTCGAGCATGGTCCACAGCCATTTGATCTGCTGCTCCTTGCGCCGCGCGGCAAATTCGCCGGCCTGCGTGAGGCGCTCGCGATGCGCGAGAATCTTCGCCCACAGGTCGGCGAGGCCGTCGCCGGTGAGTGCCGAATAGGTCACGACCGGCGGCGTCCAATGTGGCGACCGGGGGGTGAGAATATGCAACGCCGCGGAATATTCGGCGGCCGCCGCGCGCGCCCGCTTGACGTTGTCGCCGTCCGCTTTGTTGACCGCGATCATGTCGGCAAGCTCGATCACGCCCTTCTTCAATCCCTGCAGCTCGTCGCCGGCGCCGGCGAGCATCAGCAATAAGAAAAAATCGGTCATGTCGGCGACCGCCGTTTCCGACTGGCCGATGCCCACGGTCTCGACCAGCACCACGTCGAAGCCGGCGGCCTCCGCGAGCAGCATGGTCTCGCGCGTCTTGGCGGCGACACCGCCCAGCGTGCCGGAAGCCGGGGAGGGGCGGATGAAGGCGTGCGGATCGGTCGCGAGCCGCGCCATGCGGGTCTTGTCGCCGAGGATCGAGCCGCCGCTGCGGCTCGACGACGGGTCGACCGTGAGCACCGCCACCCGGTGCGCCTGATCGGTGAGGAACACGCCGAGCGCGTCGATTGTGGTCGATTTGCCGACGCCGGGCATGCCGGTGATGCCGACCCGGATGGCGTTGCCGGTCGCGGGCAGCACCTCCTGCACCAGGCGGCGCGCGGCGCGCTGGTGATCGGCGCGCTTCGATTCGATCAGGGTGATCGCGCGCGCAAGCACCGCCCGCTCGCCGGCGCGGAGGCCGGCGGCAAGCTTCGCCACATCGGGACTGGGCGGGGAAGATTCGGAGCGCCGCGCCATGGCGGCTGAGTAAACCAGTGCGGCGCCTACGTCACCTAGCTTAGGAGTTAGTGCGCCCACCACCGCTGCAGGTCGCGAGCCGCGGGAACGGCTGACTCGGTTGCATTGACCTCCACCCTCCGCGGCATGGCATGCGGCTCGATTGCGGCGGGCGCCGAGACCTGCTGGACGCTCGCGGCACGATGCAGGTTCGGCTCGACGGTAGCGGTCTGCTCGCCGAAGCGCTGGCGGTAGACCTGCAGATTCTCCATCACGCGCTGGACGTAATTGCGCGTCTCGGAGAATGGAATGCGCTCGACCCAGTCCACCGCATCGACCTTGGGATCGCGCGGATCGCCGTGCTGCGCCATCCATTGTTGAACCCGGCCGCGGCCGGCGTTGTAACCCGCGAAGGTCAGGATCAGCGAGCCGCGATAATCGTGGAGCAGCCCGGAGATTTCTCCCGCGCCGAGCTGCGTGTTGTAGACCGGGTCGGACACGAGACGGCTCCAGTCGTAGGAAACGCCGAATCGCTTGGCGGTGTCGCGCCCGGCCGCCGGCGTCACCTGCATCAGCCCGACCGCCTTGGCGGCCGAGCTGTCGGCCTGATCGAAGCCGCTTTCCGTTCGTACGATCGAATAGACGATACAACGATCAAGCGGCGAACCGACCGGCTTGTAATTCGGCACGCCGACGTCGGGATAGGCGTAATGATCCATCGCCAGCCCGCGGCCGAGGGCGGTCTTGCCGACGAGCAGCATCGCCTGGGCGTCGTGATAGCGGGCAGCGAGCTTGCCGAGCCCGGAGATCACGGCTGCATCGCTGCTCTCCGCCGCGAGATCGGACAGGAAGGCCAGGGCGAGGTCGCCCTCGCCGATCTCATAAAGAATGGTGGCGGCACGCAGCAGCTCGTTGCTGCCCTCGTCCGCCGGTTCGGGTGCCGGACGCGAGGCGGCGAGGTCGGCAAAGCCGAGCCGGGCGCGCGCCAACTGGCCGTAATACGTCGTGCCATAGCGGGCGGCGCCTTCGTATTGCGCCTGCATCTCGTCGACCTCGCCGGCCGCCTCGGCGGCGCGGCCGCGCCAGTAGGCGGCACGCGACAGCGTGACCGGATCGGTCTTGCCGTCGTCGACGTGGGCGAAATGCTCGCGCGCGGTCACCGGATCGTTGAGAAAGCGCAACGCGATCCACCCGGCCATGAAGTGAACGTCGGCCTCGTAATAGGGATTAACCGGAGGCGCCGCGGTGCGCGCGACCTCGTAGGCGGTCGCCGCATCGCCGGCGTCCAGAAGCTTGCGCGCCAGCATGCGGCGGGCGCGCCACCATTCGTCGGTGTCCTGGCGGCGCAAATCCTCCGGCGAGCCGGCGAGCGCCAGCTTAGCCGCGGCCGCAAGATCGTCTTTCGGCGTCACGACCTGGCCACGCATATTCGACCCGGGCGTGACGTTGCGCAGCAGCCATGTGATGCGGCAGAGCGCGTAGCCGAGATCGCCGCGCGCCTCGGAGGGGACCGCGTCGAGCAGAGCTTTGCTCTTTTCCGACTTCACCATCGCCGCGCTGCAGGCCTTGACGATCGCCACGCGATCGTCGCCGATCCGCTTGGCGGCGCGCATCGCCGCGCCGAAATCCTTGGCGCCGATGCGCCGGTCCATTCGCGCCACATGATCGGTGCGCGTGAGCATGTCGGGGAAGGTGGCGAGCACCGCGGTTTCCAGTTCCGCCGACAACGCCGCCGATTGCCACACCGCCCGCACTTCGCTTTCCGCGAGGGCGCGATCGCCCGCCAGCATGGCGACGCGCGCGAGCACCAGCCGGCCGATCGGGCTTGAGGGTTTCTCGCCGACGAAGCGGCGCACCGTGTCGGCGTCGCGCCGCTCCTGCCACAACCTCGCCTCGGCGCGGCGACGCATGGCCGGAATGCTCGGCCAATCGGGATTGGCGTTGATGAAGGCGGCGTAGCGGTCGAAACCGGCTTCGCTGTCGGGGTGGCGCAGCCGTGCCCATAGCACGAGCTTCACCGCGACCGGATCGTCGATCGATTCGGCAAGCGCGGTCGCTTCCTTGGTCTTGCCGTGGCGTATGAGGTCGATGGCCTGCTTCGCGGAGCTGAGAGCCGGCGGCAACGGCGCCGCGTCTCCCGCGGCGGCTTGGTCGATCACATGGCCGGGCCGCTTTTCGACCTTCTCGCGCTCGCCTTTGTGCTTGTGGCGCGTGGCCGCGGCTGACTTTTTGTGGTGAGCCGATGCGGGCTTTGCGGATGCAACCGACAACGCCTCGGCAGTGCCGAGCGCTACGAGCGATGCGGCCAGCAGCCAGGCGAGCGCACGCCGATGCGGGCCGCGGCCGCCATTCGCGGCTGCCGCTTTCGATCGAGCGATGTCGACGGGATTGTCAGAAACAATGTGAGCCGAGCGAGCACGCACCACCAACGCGGCGCATCGTTTGAAGCCCATGGTCCAGCCCCCCTGAACGCATCGTCAGTGGAAGGCAGAATCGTGGCGCCATCGGGACGGGAAATCGATTTCGTGCCGGTGTGATATCTGTGCCACACAAATCCGGCGGGTGAGGGTGCGGGGCTGCGAGTTGCGCGCCGTCAGGCGCGCTTGCGTCCCGGCGCCGCGGCGAGAACAATGCGCCGCCAACCAAGGAGGGGGATTGCCATGGACCTCGGACTGCACGGCAGGCATGCGATCGTGACCGGCGGCAGCCGCGGCATCGGCAAGGCCATCGCGCGGGAATTGGCGCGCGAGGGCGTCGATGTGGCGATCGTCGCGCGCAACAAGTCCGACCTCGAGGCGACGGCGACCGAGCTGGCACGTGAGACGAACCGGCGTGTCGTTCCGCTCGCCGCCGATGTCACCAGCAGGGATCAGGTCGAGCGCACCGTGGCCGAGGCGGCGCGGCAACTGGGCGGTCTGCACATCCTGGTCAACAGCGGGTCGGCGCCGGGAGGCTCGGCCACCGCAACCGGACCGATCGACACGGTGGTCGATGAGGATCTGCTGGAAGACTTCAACGTGAAATACGTCGGCGCGCTGCGCTGTTGCCGCGCGGTCATTCCGATCATGAAGGAGCAGCGCTGGGGCCGCATCATCAACATCAGCGGCGGCAATGCGCGCAACGCCGGAAACCTCAGCGGCGGGGCGCGCAATGGCGCCCTCGTGCATCTGACCAAGACGCTGGGGGTGCAGTTCGGCCGTCACGGCATCACGGTCAACTGCATCCATCCGGGCATCACCCGCACCGAGCGCACGCCGCGGCTGCTCGCCGCCCGCGCCAAAGAGTTGGGCGTATCGCCGGAAGAGGCCGAACGTAAAGACTTCGCGCCCGATTCGCCGCGCGGCAATGCCATCTGCCGCATGGTGGATGCCTCGGAAGTCGCGACCGTCGCGGTCTTCCTGGCATCGGAAAAGGCGTGGGCGGTCTGCGGCGAGCTGGTCGTGGCGAGCGGCGGCTCCGGCCGCGCGGTTTATTATTAGTCATTCGATTTATGACTCGTCATGCCCCGCGAAAGCGGGGCATCCAGTAAACACGGACCGTGGTATTGTTTGAAAGGCCGGTGGTTACTGGATCGCCCGCTTTCGCGGGCGATGACGAGAGTTATGCATTAGCAAACTCAATCAACAAAGAAGCGGTTGCGCGGCCGCGGCAGGCCGAGGTGCTCGCGCAACGTCCTCCCTTCGTAATCGCGCCGGAACAGGCCCCGCCTCTGCAACTCCGGAACGACGCGCGCGACGAAATCGTCGAGCCCGCCCGGCAGGTAAGGCAACATCACGGTGAAACCGTCGCAGCCTTCGCTCGACAGCCATTCCTCCATCTCGTCGGCGATCGTCTTCGCCGTACCCACCATGGCGAGGCCGGCATAACCGCCCAGCCGTTGCGCGAGCTGGCGAACGGTCAGGTTCTCGGCCTTGCCGAGATTGATCGCGCGCTGCCGGCCGCTCTTCGACGCGTTGCTTTCCGGGATATCGTCCGGCAGCGGAGCGTCGGGATCGAATTTCGACGCGTCGTGCCCGAGCGCGATCGAAAGCGACCCGATGGCATTGGCGTAATCGACAAGGCTATCGAGCATCGCCCGCTTGGCCCGCGCCTCCTCGACCGTGTCGCCGACGACGACGAAGCAGGCGGGTAAAATCTTCATGTGCCCGGGCGAGCGGCCGAGCTTCCTCATTCGGCCCTTCACGTCGGCATAAAACTCGCGGCCGGCGGCGAGGTTGCTTTGCGCGGTGAACACGGCCTCCGCGGTCTCCGCCGCAAGCTGCCGGCCGGCGTCCGACGCTCCCGCCTGTACGATCACCGGCCAGCCTTGCACCGGCCGCGCGATATTGAGCGGTCCGCGCACGGAAAGATATTCGCCCTTGTGGTCGAGCACGTGCATTTTCGTCGGATCGAAGAAAATGCCGTGCTCGACGTCGCGCACGAACGCGTCGTCGGCCCAGCTGTCCCATAGACCCGTCACCACGTCATAAAACTCGCGCGCCCGCCGATAGCGTTCGTCATGGTCGACATGCTCGTCGAGCCCGAAGTTGAGCGCCGCGTCCGGATTGGACGTGGTGACGATATTCCAGCCGGCACGGCCGCCGGAGAGGTGATCGAGCGAGGCGAAGCGGCGCGCGATGTGATAGGGCGCATCGAAGGTAGTGGAACCGGTGGCAACGAGACCGATGCGCTCGGTGACCTGCGACAAGGCCGAGAGCAGTGTGAACGGCTCGAACGATGTCACCGTGTGACTGCGCTTGAGCGCGTCGATCGGCATGTTGAGCACGGCCATGTGGTCGGCCATGAAAAACGCGTCGAACTTCGCCCGCTCCAGCGTCTGGATAGACTGTTTGATATGCGCAAAGTTGAAATTCATGTCCGGCCACGCGCCGGGATAGCGCCAGGCGCCGGTATGGATGCTCGCCGGCCGCATGAAGGCGCCGAGATGGAGCTGGCGTGAGGATGTCATCTTCGTTGTCCTGCGCGGAAGCACGGTCGTTTAGAGGATAAGCAGATGTCGGTCTTGGAGGACAAGGACGCGATCCGCGAAGCCATGGCGGCCTATTGCCATGCGCTCGATGCCTGCCGTTTCGCTGACGTCGCGAGCCTGTTTGCCGACGACGGTATATGGACCACCGACTACGGTGAGGCCAAGGGGCGCGACGCGATCGAAGCGATGCTCCGCGGCATCGTGCCGGTGAAAGGGGAGGGGCCCTAGTGCCGCGAACCCGAAGTTCGCACCAAAATTGCCGCGAGTCCGGTTGCGAACTTCGGGTTCAAAGCGGCACTAGAATCATAGAGTTGCTAGTGTCCTTCGATTCCGAAGTTCGCTCCGAAGCGTGCGGCAAGCTCAGGCGAACTTCGGAATCGGGACACTAGCCGCGAGCATTACATCACCAACATCATCATAAAGGTGAGCGGCGACGCGGCGTCCTCGATCTCCGATTACCTCGTCGTGCGCGAATCCGGGCCGGATCTGATCCCGGTCATGGGCGGCACCTACAAGGATCAATGGGTACGCCAGGGCGGGACATGGCACTTCCAGCGAAAAGAGCTGGTGCATGACATAGCGGGCGACATGGCATTGAAGAACAACCGTTGACGCCCTGTCACGACGAGGCGCCCGAAGGCGACGAAACAATCCAGGAGGCACAGCTTGCCTTTGCCCATCTGCAACGTTTGAGTCGGCCGGCTCTTTCCAACTGATGATGGCGAGTGAGCCCTCACGCTACAGCCTGGTCGGCCGGCCGAGCCGTTTCGATCCCGAACGCCTCGAGCACTTTGGCGGTGTCGGTATGCATGTTGAACCTCGCCAGCTTGTCGCCGCGCACCGTCCAAACATGAGCGAATGCGGCCGTGAACGGCCGTCCGGTGTTCTTCGACCTGCCGGAATAGGTCCCGAGCGAAACAACGCGGTCGCCTTGCGTTATGAACTCGTGGGGCTCGACGGAAAAGCCATCCCAATCGCCGGCAACCGGCACGAGCAGATTGTCCACGACGGCCTGCGGTCCATGCCACGTGCCGTTGTAGTAGGGGAAACGCTCTGCCTCGGTCCATTCAACTTGCGGATCTAGCAACGAGACGACAGCCGGAACGTCACCGCGGCCGAGAGCCGCGTAGAAGCAGCGAACGATGTCGACGGGCGAAGCCATGGGAGTCTCCCTATTTTGAAGGAGCCGGCGGCATCGGCGCGACCGCAGCCGATGCCGTTCCGGCGTGGCTAGCTCATATGACTTTGGCGAGATGACCCAGCCCAAGCGCTTCGACGACATGCGCTTGGATCGGAGCGGTCTGGGCGTTCACGGTGTCGGAGCCGAAGGCGGCGCCGACCACGGTACGCGCGGGACGACGGCCCTTCGGTAGCGCCACGAGCGTGGCGATCGCTTCGGCGACATCGTGCGGGTTCGGGGCGTCGGCCGCCTGAAACGTCGCCATGAAGTGCTTGAACATCGCGCCGGGAATCTCGCCGACCGGTCCATACGCCCTCGTCCGCTCGAAATCGGCGGGCTGCCGAACGTTCGCGTACATCGAAGTCGGATAGGCACTCGGCTGGACCAGCGCGACGTCGATGCCGAGCTGCGAGACCTCATAGCGCAGGCTGTCGGTGAGGGCCTCGACCGCGAACTTGCTGGCGCCATAGATGCCGAAGAACGGAAAGGTCACACGCCCGAGGATCGAGCCGATATTGACGATCAATCCGTCGCCCTGGGCGCGCATTGTCGGCAGCACGGCGCGGATGGTGCGAAGCATTCCAACCACGTTGGTGTTGAAGACCACTTTGGCCTGATCCGGCGTGAACGCCTCGGTGACGCCGGCGGAGGCAATGCCGGCATTGTTGACGAGCACGTCGATACGATGCGCGCGCGCCAGCACGTCTTTCACGGCGCGGTCGACCGACTCGTCGCTGGCGACATCGAGCTCGACTACCGCGATGCCCTGCTCGTGCAAAGTCTCCGCATGTTTGTGATTCTTGCCCTGCGGTTCGCGCATTGAAGCGAATACCGTATGGCCGGCGTGGGCCAGCGTTTGCGCCGTGTCGCGGCCAAAGCCGGTGCTGGCGCCGGTGATCAGGATCGTCTTGGACATGATTGCGTTCCTTCCTTTGCGATGGGTTCAGGGTCAGGCTGCGCGTGATTGTTTCGGCAGTTTGCGGGCGAGAAAGTCGCGGATGATCGCAGCGATCTCGGGACCCTGGCTTTCCAGCGCGAAGTGGCCGGCATCGAGCAGGTGAATTTCGGCGTCCGGATTGTCGCGCCTGAAGGCCTGCGCGCCGGCGGGCAGGAAAAACGGATCGTTCTTGCCCCACACGGCAAGCAACGGGGCACGCCGCGAGCGGATGTACTCCTGGAACTTGGGATAGAGCGCCACATTGCTCTGATAATCGCCGAACAGATCGAGCTGGATTTCGTCATTGCCGGGACGAGCAAGCAGAGCCGAGTCCAAGGTCCAGGTATCTGGAGCGAGGCGCTCCGGCGTCGGCACGCCGTGGGTGTACTGCCACCGGTTGGCTTCCGGCGCGAGGAAGGCGCGCAGCGCTTCGCGGTTTGCCGGCGAGGGATCCCGCCAGTACGCCTGGATCGGATTCCAGCCCTCGCTCAGCCCCTCGGAATACGCGTTGCCGTTCTGGGAGATCACGGCGGTGATCCGCTCCGGATGACGAACCGCGAGGCGGAAGCCGATCGGGGCGCCGTAGTCGAACACGTAGAGGGCATAGCGGTTAAGCCCGACGATCTCGGTGAAGCGCTCGACCACATGGGCGAGATGATCGAAGCTGTATTGGAAGCTCGATCGCTCCGGCGCGTCGCTGAAGCCGAAGCCGGGCAGATCGGGCGCTACGACGTGGTAAAGATCGGCAAGCGCCGGAATCAGCTCCCGGTACATATGCGAGGAGGTGGGGAATCCGTGCAGCAGGAGCACGGCTGGCGCATTTGGATTCCCGGCCTCGCGATAAAAGATTTTGACTCCGTCGACCGGAGCGGTGCGGTAAGCGAGCGTCATGACGACCTCCTCGGTTGGTGGCTACAGTGGATCAAGCGACGTGAATCGTTGATGCAGGAAGTGTTCGGCGCACCTCTGCGCGCAGGCGTTCGATCTCGGCTTCGAGCGACTCGATGCGGCTGGTGAGATCGGCGACGTCGGCCGCCGTGAAAAGCTGTGGGATGTGTTGCGGGCAATTCGCGTCCCAAACGGAAACCGTCACGAGAACGTTCTGTTCGGGTCGCGCGGCATAACCCGGCGGCATCAGCCTCGCTGTCAGCTCGGAATCGCCTTCAACGACACGCGCTTCACCCCAGATCTTGACGCGCTGCCGGCGCGCGTAATCGATGAGAAACAAACAAACCTTTGAATTTTCTGCGAGATTTCCCTGGGTGATATACTGCCGATTGCCGGCGAAATCGGTAAAGCCGATGGTCTTCTCGTCGAGCACGCGCAGGAAGCCGGGCGGGCCGCCGCGGTGCTGGATGTAAGGCTGCCCCTGCGCGTTCGCGGTGGCGATGAAGCTGCTGGTTTGTGCCTCGATGAATGTTGCAAGGTCAGGCGAGATCCGTGTCCGCCAGGGCCGGCTCTCATCCAGGCGCGCGAACAGACGGCGCGAACCCTTGCGCGCCTGGATCGCCTTGATGCTGGGCGTGAAGACCACATCGCGTGAGCGGGTCGGCGCAGGAATGGGGGACATCGGGCTTGCCTTCGCGGTTCTGGCCGGGAAGCGGCGCGTGCGTGGATAGGTAGCCCTTCCATCAAAACGAAAAACCAGCGACAATCGGCAATCATCCTCCCATTTTCCGGCAGGATAAAATGGACCGCCTCGGGTCGATGTCGGTGCTGGTGGCAGCGGTCGAGGCGGGCAGCCTTTCAGCGGCGGCGCGCCGGCTCGGCGTGCCGCTGACGACCGTCAGCCGTAAAGTCTCCGAACTCGAAACGCACCTGGGGACGCGACTTCTCACCCGGTCGAGCCGCAAACTCACGCTCACCGAGGCGGGACGAAGCTATGTCGAGGCCTGCAAGCGCATTCTCGAAGACGTCAACGAAGCCGAGCGCGCCGCGACGGGCGAATACAGCGCGCCCAGGGGCGAGCTCATCGTCACGGCGCCGATCGTCTTCGGCCGCTTGCACGTCATCCCGGTCGCGGTCGAGTTTCTCAAGATTTATCCCGAGGTCGACACAAGGTTTGTTCTGACTGACGGTTTGATCAATCTTTTGGAAGACCATGTCGATGTCGCCGTTCGCATCGGCGAACTGCCTGACAGCAGCCTGGTCGCGATACGGATCGGAGCAATCCGTCGCGTCGTGTGCGGGAGCCCGCGCTATTTTGCCGAGCGCGGGATTCCGAAAAAGCCCGCCGACCTCGCCGGGCACGACTGCATCACGTTCGAGGGATTGTCGTCACCCGACACCTGGATCTTCAGGACGGCAGGGGGGCAAGCACCGATCCCGGTTCATTCCCGATTGGTGGTGAACACGGCCTCGGCCGCGATCGATGCGGCAATCGCTGGCTTCGGGATCACGTGCGTGCTTTCGTACCAGGTCGCCGATGCGATACGGGCCGGCACCCTCGCAGTCGTGTTGGAAAAATTCGAATCGGCACCCTGGCCTATCAGCTTCGTCCATAGCGGGCAGGGGCTCTTGCCATTGAAGCTGCGGGCTTTCATCGATTTTGCGACACCTCGACTGAAGGCAAGGCTGTCCAAGGGCATGACGTAGACTGGTTTGGAAAGTTTTTGAAACTGGATCTTATTCACGACGGCGTGAGCAATCGGTCATCTCAGATCGAGCGACTGTGACGCGGTGGCGTGTCGCGAAGACTGTTTTCCAGTCACATTCTACCCCTCCGACGTGTCTTTCATCTCAGCCGCGCCCCGACCAGGGGCCACCGGCCGCTTAACACATCTGCACAGGAGGGCAGGAGATGTCGCACGTCACGCGTTACCACCCGGTGCTTGTCATCATGCACTGGGGGCTGGCGTTCTTGATCATTGTCTCACTTGGACTCGGCGCGCTCGTCCTGGCGCATTTGCCGAACAGCGATCCGGCCAAGGTTGCCGGGCTTCGCGCCCACATGGTGGGAGGCGTGGCGATCCTCGCGCTGACGCTGCTGCGCCTTATCGTGCGCAGCACGAGCGCGCATCCCGCGCCCGCACGGACGGGTCATCCGTTCCTCGACACGCTGGCTCGTGTATCCCATCGCATGTTTTATCCCGTGGTGTTCATGATGGCCGGCAGCGGCCTTGCGCTTGCCGTCGAATCTGGCGCTCTGACGGTCGTCTTCGGGCATCAAGGCGCGCTGCCCGCGGATTTTTGGATCTTCACGCCGCGCAGCGTGCACTATTTGGTCTCGCGCGTGCTCATGGCGCTGATCGCGCTGCACGTGGCCGGCGCGCTCTACCATACGTTCGTTCTACGCGACGGACTCCTGCGCCGCCTCTGGTTCGGCCGGCGTGTGGCGACCGCGTCCGCTGCACTCCCCTCGACGTTCAATCGCCGCATCGCACAGGTGAAGCAATGAACAGCCTCGTTCCAGCGCAAGCAGCCGCGCAATTCTTGAGCCTCTTGGTGTTTGCGACCGCGGCGAAATGGTATGCCGCGCCGCGCCTCAAAGCCCTCGGGCGCGCCGAGGCGCTCATTGCGCTGCTGTGGGTTCACGTGGTCCGCTACGTGGCGCTGCAGGCGTTTTCGGCACAGCGCGACGGCTTTCCCATCTCCGATCATGCGCTCGCCGACATCGTGACGGGCGATCTTGCCGGATCGACGATCGCCGTTCTTGCGATATTTGCCCTGCGTTATCGACTGCGCTTTGGACTCGCCTTGGCTTGGCTCTTGGTCGCGGAGACCGCCTACGACACCGTTACAAACATCCACGGCGGGATGCAGGAACATCTGCTCGGTGCCGCAAGCGGGCTTACGTGGATGATTCTCGCCTTCTACGTCCCGCTGGTCGTCGTGAGCGTCATCCTGATGGCATGGCAGCTTTATGCAAGGCGCGGCGAGGAACTCGACCGGGCGGCAGGCGGCGCAACGCCATCCGCAGAGCTCGCCGATCTGACGCCACGCCGTCGTTACGCCCGGTGACGAATCGTGCCGGCCGGGTCACCTCGCTGTCACGTTTTCGGCGCGTCGCGTGTCTTATCGGGCGGGGGCCATTCGATGGAGGCGATCATGAGTAAAAGCGAGCCGATGGGACCCGTGAGGCCCTATGACGTCGTGGTCCTGGGTGCGGGCTATGCCGGGCTCATCGCGGCACTGCGCCTGGGCGCACGAAAAGGCGGATTGCGCGTCGCTCTCATCAGCGCGCGCGATCAGTTCCTCGAGCGAGTGAGGCTGCAGGAGAGCATCGTCGCTCCGGTCGCGGCGCGTATCCCCTCGATCGCCGCCTTTCTTGGCGGGACCGCGGTCGACTTTATCTGCGGGGAGGTGAGCGCGCTCGACGCGGACGCGCAACGCGTTCGCGTCGAGATCGACGGCTGCGAGCAGGAGCTGGCCTTCGCTCAAGCCGTTTACGCGCTTGGCTCGCATATCGACGTGGAGAACGTTGCGGGCGCTGCCGCGCACGCTTATCGGCTCGAGGGGGGCGAGGGTTCACGCGCCGCGGCCGCGCTGCGTGCACGGCTGACGGAGACTGCCGGCGACCCGGTGCGGGTCGTTGTTGTCGGCGGAGCCGAGACCGGAATCGAAGCCGCCGGCGAAATCAAAACCGCCTGGCCGGGGGCGGACGTGACCATGATCAGCCGAACGCCCGGCTTCAAGGGGGCGCGGGTGGAAAAGGCCGTGCGCGCTGAACTCATTCGGCTCGGTGTCCAACTGATCAACGGTGAGAGCGTAACCGAGGTGCAAGCAACCAAGGTACTGACTGGCAGCGGCCGCTCCGTTGCCTGCGACATCTGTGTGTGGGCCGGCGGGCTGCGCTCCGCATCCCTCGCGCGTGACGCAGGCCTTGCGACCGACGGGCAGGGGCGCATTTGGGTCGACGCGAACCTGCGGTCGATCTCTCACCTGCATATCCTGGCCGTGGGCGACGCGGCCCATCCAATCACGCCGACCGGCGCGCCCTATCGGCGCTCGGCGTTCGCCGCCCTGGTATCGGGAGCGTATGCGGCGGACGCCATTTTGGCGCAGCGGGCCGATCGACGGCTGCGTCCGTTCAGTTTCTCAACCTTCGGCCAGGGCATCGCCATCGGCCGCAGCGGCGTGGGGTTTGTCAGCTATCCCGACGACCGGCAAATCCTGTTCGTGCTGACCGGCGGAACAGCACGCCGGGTCCGGAATTTTTTCGTGTGGCTCGTCACCGCCGTGCTCAAGGTGGAGCGTCGGTTTCCTGGGTTCTTCTTCTGGCCGGGCCGGCGACGCGTGTCCTGGCGCGAAGCGAATGACGCCATCGAGAAGGCGGCAGAAACGGTACGCGCATGACTCTCGAACGCGCCTTTGCCGAGTTGCGTCCGGCCATGTTCGCGCTCGCCTACCGGATCACCGGCAGCCGCGCCGATGCCGACGACATCGTGCAGGAAGCTTTCCTGCGCCTGCATCGGGCCGAGCCGGAAGAGGCGGTCAGATCGCCTCAACCGGTTGCGCGACACGCGCGCGCGGCGCGAGGACTATGTGGGCGAGTGGCTCCCCGAGCCGGTCCTCACCGGCGACGAGCCTGCCGTGCGCGCGGAGGACGTTTCCTTCGCGCTGCTCGTGGTGCTCGAGCGTCTTTCGCCGTTGGAGCGCGTCGTCTTCGTCTTGCGCAATGCGTTCGATCTCACCTTCGAGGAGATCAGCCGCGCGGTCGGGCGGGATGTCGCCGCCTGCCGGAAAATCTTGAGCCGCGCCCGGGCGCGCGTTGCGCAGGAACGCCCGCGCTTTGCCGTAGACCGCGAGCGCCATCGGCAATTGACGCACGGGTTTCTCGAGGCGACGCGCGCTGCCGACATGAGCCGGCTTGTTTCGCTGCTCGCCGACAACGTGGTGTTTCACGAGACGGCGGCGGCAAGGCGCTCGCCGTCAAGAAACCAATCGTCGGGAGCGCGGCGGTCGCGCGCTTTCTCATCGCGGTCACGCGCACGATGCCGCCCGACGCGGTCATCGAGGAAATTGAGCTCAATGGCGCCCCCGGCCTCCTCGGCAGAGTCGGCACCCGCCCCCTGGTTGCCATCATGCTCGACACGGACGGCGATCGCATTCACTCGGTCTTTGCGGTCGCCAACCCCGACAAACTCGCCGCGATCATGTAGTGCGCGCGTCCGGGCGGGACCTAATCCCGGTCATGGGCGGCACTGACAAGGATCAATGGGTGCGCCAGGAGGGGACATGCGAAAAAAGCTGGTGCATGACATATCGGGAGATATGTCGTTGAAGCCAACTCCGCCGTCATCCTGAGGAGCGCGCGAAGCGCGCGTCTCGAAGGATGGCCACACGCACGGAGCTTGCTTCCATCCTTCGAGACGGCCGCTTCGCGGCCTCCTCAGGATGACGGCGGTGTTTGTTTCACGACGTCAATCCGTCGTCTGACAGACGATGCGCCAATGCTCGCCCACCGATTTCAAGGCTTTCCACGGGCCATTGGGGCTGTGATCGAGGCCGGCTTCGAACTGCGGCCACGAGCCCCAGCGCAGGTTGCTCGGCCGGGCAATCACTTGCATCGCCCGCCGGGACGGCTGAACGAACGGCAATGTTCCGTGCGGCGTGGTCGAGGCAAAGACGACGAGATCGCCGGGTTCGAGCTGGGGAACGACGCAGTCCGGCGCATGTTGGCGGATATATTTGCTCAGCGCCGCATGGTAGAGTTCATAGGATTCGACCGATGCCGCTTCGACATTCAGTTCCGCCGGCGCGACGACCTTCCCGCGCGGCCATGGCACGATCGCGAGCGGACCGTTGCGCAACGTGATCGGCTCGAGCGGGATCCACAGCGTGTGCCCGAATCCGCGCGGCTCGGTATCGAAGCTCCACCCGTCGAGGTGAAGCCCGGTCCCCGGCGGCGTGAAAAACACGATCGTTTGGTGCACGGTGTAGTTTCGCGCGCCATCGATCTGCGTGAGCAGCTCGGCAACGCGGTCGGTCAGCAGCAGCGCTTCGATCGCCGCCGCCGTGCGCGGGCTCTCCGGCTGTGCATGCGGGTTGAGCAGGCCATCACGGGGAACGCGGGTGCCGTCGAGAAAGACGTTGGGCTCGCGTTTGAGCGACTTGTGCCGCAGGAACGGATCGGGCGACCCGATCACCTCGTCATCGAGCGCCGTGCAGAGCGCAGCAATTTTTTCCGCTTCGACGGCGCCGCGGAAGATCGCGTAGCCATATTGCTCGTAAAACGCCGAGGTCGCTCCTTCGGGCGCCGGCACCGGCCGCGCGCGAAAGGTCGTGCCGTCGACGAGATCGACGAGCTGCTTGGCGGCATGCCGGAGGCGAAGACCGCGCGGTCCACCCCGGCCGAGTTCGCGGATCTTTTGTGCGACGCTCATGCGTTTGGTCTAGCCTGAGCGCGCGTTGCCGTCGAGGCGCCTGCGCACCGCCTCAATGCGCCAGCGGGTTGGGCCGCACCTGAATGTGCACGGCGAGCGGGCGGGCGCCCTTGCCCAATTCGTTGAGCCAGGGCGTGCGGTCGCCGCTCGCGCTCCACAGGCCGCGTCCCTTCCAGCCGGCGTTCGCATCGTCAATGCGGGCGTCGAGGCCTTTGGCATAGAAGCCCATGGGGTAGGGCACGCGCAGCATGATCATCTGCCCGTCCTTGAAGGCGACGAAGCCGTCCTCGAGGTTGGCGGTCGAGATCGGTACGTTCTCGCCCAGGCCGACCGCGTTGTGCTGATCGACCCAGGTGTAATAGCTCGCCTCGGCGCTGGCGTTCTCGACGCCGTCGAAGCCCGGCCCGGGATATTTGTGGAACGCGAAGCCTTCCGGGCAGTGGTTGCCGGTCGCGGTCGGGCCGTTGAGCGGCCCTTTGCACTTGCGGCGGTCGAAGCTGATGAGCGAGCCGTTCGAGCCCGAGCCCCACACCACGCCGTTGCCGTCGATGTCGCCGCCGCGCACGTTAATGCCTTCCTTCGGGATGGCGTAAAATTCGCTCAGCTTGGTTTTCGGGTCGAAACGCAGGAACCCCGGCGTTCCGGCGAAAGTGTTGAGCGTGTACCAGACCGAGCCGTCGGTCGGATTAGGCATGACGGCGTAAGGACCGGACCCGGCGATGCGCATGTCCTTGCCGGGTTCGGTCGGTTTGCCCGGCTCGGTGTATTCGTCGACTGTGCCGTTACCGTTGAGATCGAGCACGAACGGCGCCCAGCCCTGCGCCTTGGCGGCGTCGCCGGTCTCCTCCCACACCGTGGTGTCGATCCAGGCGGCGACCGGCCCACTGCCGCTGACCCACAGCGTGTTGTCGGGGTCGAAACCGAACTGCAGGTGATGAGTGCCGAAGCAGGTGTCGATGAAGCTGTACTTCATGGTCTTGGGATCGAGCATGGCGATCTGGCGCGCGGACCGCTCGAGCGGGAACGCTTTGGCGGAGGGGTGATCCGATCCCTTCTTGCACCACGCCGGATCGTCGAGGCCGCGCACGGTCGCCGCGAGCCACAGCCGGCCTTTGTCGTCGAACATCGCATTGTGGCTGTTGGCCCGCGTGTCCCATAGCGGCGTGTCGCCCCAGTACGCCGACGGCTGCAGCGGCTTGACCGCGCCCGCGTGCCCCGGGCCGAGCGAGAGCGGCATCGACGGGTCGGCGACCGGCAGCTTGAAGAATGTCACGGTGTTCGTCTTCGGATCGAGGATCGGCATGTTGTCGGTCGAATACTCGGGCGAGCCGTAGAGCGGACCGTAGGCGTTCACGGTCGGCTTGCGCTTGTCCGAGGAAATCAGGTCGTGCAGATATTTGTCGGGCGTCGACCACTCCCACGCGGTGACCACGACGTTGCGCTCGAGCCCCTGCGGCCGCGGCGGCTTGTGCTTGGGCAGTTCGCCTTTGGCGACCCGATCGGTCCAGTCGCCGAAATATTTGTACGGCACGCCGCCGAGTTCGCCGGCGAGACGGTTGGTCATCATCTCGCCCGCTTGCCCGGAGGCGGTGCGGCGCATCCAGGCGTCGCTTCCCGAGTCGAAATGGCCGAACTGCGCGGGCACCGTGCGGGTCGATTCCTGCCCGAGCTGGTGACAGCCGATGCAGTCGACGTTGTTCATGCGCATGCGCCAGGTATCGAGCGTGATGTTCTTCGGGATCTCGCTCGACCCGCCGAAATCGCTCGCCGGCGGCAGCTTCATCATGGTGTACCAATAGAGCGCCGGATAATAATGCGCGGCCGAGCGCTCGTCGGGCGCCGCCACCGCCGCGAGATTGACCGTCTCACCCGGTTTTGCGCGCAGCCGCGGCGAATCCACGAGCCCGTAGCCGCGCACCCACACCTCATAGTTGGCGCTGGGAAGATCGGGGATGACGTAGCGGCCCTGATCGTCGGTCACCACGCTCTTGATGTAGCGGGTCGGCAGGTCGGTGGTTTCCGCGATCACCCACACGCCGGCTTCGGGGCCTTTGGGGCCGCTGACGACGCCGCCGATGTCGTCCGCATCGATCGAGACGGTTGCCGCCTGTTGCGCCCGCGTCGTCGCCGCGATGCCCGCCGCCAAGGTCGTGATCGCGATGGCGGCGGCGGTCGAGTGCAGGATTTTTCGCAGACGCATGGTCAATCCTCCTCGTATCGGGGGCGCGTGAGCAGGGGCGGGCGGTGCCTCCGTCGGCTCGCGGGGTGGGAATGATATCCGTTTCGTCGCGAGCGGAAAGGGGGCCCGGACGGCCGCACCGCGTGTCGGGACTCGACGCCGCTGGTGCCAATCTCGGTTAGTTTGATGATATTGCGTTCGCCCGCCATCGCGGCGCGGATTATCCTGCGGGCGACCATCTCAACCATGGGGTCGCTGCGGTCTTTCAAATGGAGCTTGTTCAGCGAAAGTCCTCAGGGGCGAACGAATTACCGTTCCCAGGAACTGATGGAGTGGCACGAGGCGCCCCCATGGTCCTATTTCACCGGCTTCGGCAACCCGTCCGCTCGCTGTTTCCTGTCGGCGCAAAAATCATCCAACCGCTCGGTAAATTCGTAGCTGCGCGCCAATGAGAGCCAGCGCCGCTCCAGGTCCAAAAAATCCTTTTTCATCTTTGGACACGTTTGCGCGCCCGCCTCACGCGCGCTGTCTGTGGGGGTCCCCCGACCTTTGAGCCGGCAAACGGGTCTTTGTCGCATCTATGAACCGGAGCTACTCCGCCCGGGCAAATTCGCCGAACAGCCTGCGGGCCGCCGCCACGTAGGTGGCGTGGGCTTCCTCGGCGGTTGCGAATATCCCAAGATCGTATTTCCGGCCTTTTTTCCAAACAATGGCGCGCCATCGTCGCGACGGGAGGAGATGCACGCCCTTGAAACCGCAAGCATTGTTCTTTTGACGGCATCTGTTGGCGCAGTTCTGCGATTGTGTTGCACGACGCAGATTGTCCCAGCGATTGTTTGAAGGATCGCAGTCGCGGTGGTCGACAACGGCGCGGCACCACCTGCCGGTCATGTAAAACCAGGCAAGCCGATGTGCTGGATAAGTGATGCCCTTGATGGTGATGTGCCGATAGCCACCCGGGCTCGTGCGCCCGGCAAGGTCGCCCGGTTTCACCACTCGGCTCACCGCCTCGATCCAACGAAACTCGCCGGTTTCCGAATCGTAATGCAAAACGTCGAGCAGGCGTGCGTGCGTAATTCGCCGACGTTTTCGCACGGCGCTCTCGCAAAATGAAAAAGGGCCGCGCGAGCGGCCCTTGAGGGGGGAGGTCGGATGGGATCAGCCGGAGACGAAACAAACACCAACCGTCATCCTGAGGAGCACGCGCGACTTCGTCGCGCGAGCGTCTCGAAGGATGGCCGCAAGCTCGGTGCCTGTCGCCATCCTTCGAGACAGTCGCGCGCAAGAGCGCGCGACCTCCTCAGTCTACATGTCCGATGCGAGCAGAAGCGAGCGGCCTCGGCGCGTGCGATACGAGGGTTGCGCCGGACGGGCCGGCGCCGAGCCTCAAGCATGGGAGACCGCTCATGGACGA
>Ga0213881_10000343_pt1 | contig 32372 bp, 26 predicted proteins | sample BarmaccoBMER_R08_FD_160104 | JGI IMG/M metagenome (GOLD analysis project Ga0213881, IMG submission 160104) | Barbacenia macrantha exposed rock microbial communities from rupestrian grasslands, the National Park of Serra do Cipo, Brazil - ER_R08 ...
ACACATGAGCATCCTTCAGTGGGAAGAAAAGAGCCCTTTGGAAGAAAAGGTGCCGGAAACCGGCGCCCTATCCTCCGCGAAGCCCTTTTCTTCCACGTCGTCCACCGCAGCTGCCGTCACATAACGGTCATATCCGGACAAAACCGGCACCCGCCACGACACGCCGCAGACTCGATTTGTTTCGGAACGTTCACATGGTGCGGAAGAGTCACCACGAAGCGTAAAACCACCACGCCAACTGCGGCATCACCGGATTCGATCCGAGACCCAGAAGCCTAATTCGATATTTCTTGTTGACTTAGTAGGGAATTCAGCTAGTCTGGGGGGCATGGGTCGCCCGCAGCCGCTTGTGGCACGCCGCTACGCCGACTTCGGCATGCAGTCAAGCGGCACCTGTTAACTTTCCGTACATGGACGATGACGTCCGGTGAGGCCACCCGATCCTGGATCGCCACTATCTGAGGTGATACTCCATGCCCGAAACCGCGCAGGCCCAGGCGCAGGCGAACCCCCTGCGCCTTCCGGCGGCCGTCGGCACGCTACCCACGCCAGCGCGGCGGACCGGCCGGAAACCCCGCAGGAACCACGCCTGGTACCGGCTGATCAGCCCGGTCGCCCTGGTCGGCCTGTGGCAGGCGGCTAGCAGTGCCGGGCTCATCCCGGCCAGCAAGCTGGCCTCTCCGGCCTCGATCGCACGTACCGCGTACCACCTGGTGGTCCATGATTCGCCGACATACGGAACACTCCAGGCATCGCTGCTGGCCTCATGCGAGCGCTGGGCGATCGGGTTCGCGCTCGGCGTCGTCATCGCGGTACTGCTCGCGATCATCACCGGGCTTAGCTCAACCGGCGAGACGATCATCGATCCGATCCTCCAGGCGATCCGCAGCGTGCCGCTGCTGGGGCTGATCCCGTTGTTCATCGTCTGGTTCGGCATCGGGCAGCTGCCCAAGGTGCTGTTCGTCCTGCTGGCGGCCCTGTTCCCGATGTACCTCAACACGTTCGCCGGCATCCGCGGCGTGGACAGCAAGCTGGGCGAACTGGGTCAGGTACTCGGCCTGCGCAGGAGCGAAATGATTCGGCATATCGTGCTGCCCGGCGCCCTCCCGGCGGCGCTGACCGGCCTCCAGCTCAGCGTGATCGCGTCGATGCTCGCGCTCGTCGTCGGCGAGCAGATCAACGCCACCAGCGGCCTCGGCTTCATGATCACCCAGGCCCAGCAGTTCTTCGACAACAGCGTGATCATGGTGGCGCTCATCGTCTACGCGATCCTCGGCCTGCTCGCCAACGGCGCGGTGCGCCTGCTGGAAAGGAAGGCACTGGCATGGCGCCGCGACTTCGTGGAGTAAAAGACCCTTCCGACGAACGGGCGCAGGTACTTCCCGCCGATATCCCCGCATCGGGCCCGGTGGCGTCGGTGCGCGGACTGAGCCGGAACTTCGGTAACCGGACCGTCTTGTCGGGACTTGACCTGGACATCGCCCAGGGCGAGTTCATCGCGCTGATCGGGCGCAGCGGCTCGGGCAAGTCCACGCTGCTGCGCGCGCTCGCTGGCCTTGACCGGGAGGTGACCGGCGAGATCTCGACCTCGGGACCGGTGTCGGTCGCGTTCCAGGAACCGCGCCTTGTTCCGTGGAAGAAGGTTCTGGCCAACGTCGCGCTCGGCTTGCGGGTCGCTGATCCGCAGGCCGACGCCCGCACGGCGCTTGACGAGGTCGGGCTCACCGAACGCGCCGATGCCTGGCCCGGCACGCTGTCGGGCGGCGAGGCACAGCGCGCGTCGCTGGCCCGGGCGCTGGTCCGCGAGCCACGTCTGATGCTGCTGGACGAGCCGTTCAGCGCGCTCGACGCGCTGACCAGGATCAGCATGCACCGGCTAGTTGTCAACCTTTGGATACAACACCGGCCGGCCGTACTGCTGGTCACGCACGACGTTGATGAGGCACTCGCGCTCGCCGACCGGGTCCTCGTCCTCGGCAACGGGCGGATCGCCCATTCCGCGCCGATCACGGTGCCGCGGCCGCGCGACCGTGACCACCCCGACCTTGTAGCCCTGCGATTGAGGCTACTCACCGAACTCGGCGTCCCTGCCGGGGACACCGACTGACACGTCTAAAGGGACCAAATGATCAACAGACCCGGATTTTTCGCTGCCATGGTGCTCGCGGTAGCCGGGCTCGCCGCAGCGGGCTGCTCATCGTCGTCATCGTCAAGCGGGGCAAGCGCCGCAAGCAGCTCGAGCACTCCGAGCAGCTCGTCCAGCGCGGTGAACCTGTCCTCGGTGACGCTGAACATCGGTGACCAGAAGGGCACCGGAGCCGAGGCGGTGCTCAAGGCGGCCGGCCTGCTCAACACGCTGCCGTTCCACGCCGTCTGGTCGGACTTCACGTCTGGGCCGCCCATGCTCCAGGCGATGGCTTCGGGCTCGGTTGATATCGGTGGCGTCGGCGACGCTCCGCCGGTCTTCGCCACGTCAGGTGGTGAGCAAGTGGAGATCGTGGGCGCGCGCCAGACCCCGGACGGGGATCAGGACGCGGTCGTCGTGCCGAAGAACTCTCCGATCACATCGATCTCGCAGCTACGCGGCAAGAAGATCGCATACGCACAGGGCAGCTCGGCCAACTACGACCTGCTGACCGTGCTCAAGAAGGCGGGGCTGACCATCAAAGACGTCACCCCCGCGAGCCTGCAGCCGGCGCCCGCTCTCGCGGCGTTCACTTCCGGGTCTGTCGACGCCTGGGACATCTGGCCCCCCTACGTCCAGCAGGTCACCGCTCAGAACGGCGCACGCGTACTGGCCACCGGCTCGGCCTACGGCAGTCCGTACTCCTTCGAGGTGGCGTCAAAGGCCGCCGTCGCCGATCCGGCCAAGGCCGCCGCGATCAAGGCCTACCTGACCACGCTGGACAAGGCCTACATCTGGACGGCGACGCACACGGACGCCTGGGCCACGGCCTGGAGCGATGCCTCCGGCCTGCCGATCAGCATAATGCAGGTGGCGGCGAAGGTCAGCGCCACTACCCCGGTTCCGATCACCAGCGCCATCACCGCGTCTGAGCAGAATCTGGTGGACCAGTTCTACGCGGCCGGGCTGATACCCAACAAGGTTGATATATCGGGATATATCACCTCCGAGTTCAACAACACTGTGCCATGACCCGGCAGCTGCACTTCAACGCGTTCCTGATGGACTCCGGGCATCACGAGGCCGCTTGGCGGCTGCCGGAGAGCGACCCGTTCGCCAACACCGACCTGCGGCACTGGACGAACCTGGCCCAGATCGCCGAACGCGGCGCGTTCGACTCGATCTTCCTCGCCGACGGTCCCGCGTTGTGGGGGAACGCCAAGCACCGGCCGGGCGGCGCGCTTGAGCCGACCGTGCTGCTCACCGCACTGGCCGTGGCGACCAGCCACATCGGGCTGATCGCCACCGCGTCGACCACCTACAACCACCCGTACAACCTGGCTCGCCGGTTCGCCTCGCTGGACCACATCAGCGGCGGCCGGGCCGGCTGGAACATCGTGACCACCGCGACGAAGGCGGCGGCGCAGAACTTCGGCCTGGACGACAACCCCAGTCACCGCGAACGGTACCGGCGCGCGGCGGAGTTCACCGACATCTCGATCGCGCTGTGGGACTCCTGGGAAGACGGCGCCGAAATCGGCGACAAGGCGGCCGGGGTCTACGCGGACGAGGACCGGATCCACCCGATCGATTACGAGGGCGAGTACTTCCGGGTGCGCGGGCCGCTCAACGTGCCGCGCTCGCCGCAGGGGCGGCCGCTGCTAGTGCAGGCCGGCTCGTCGGAAGACGGCCGCGAGTTCGCCAGCCGGTACGCGGAGGCGGTGTTCACCGCGCAGCAGACGCTGGCCGACGCGCGGGAGTTCTACGCCGACATGAAGGCGCGGGCTCGCCGGAACGGCCGGGATCCCGACCAGATCAAGATCCTGCCCGGTCTGGTGCCCGCCATCGGCTCCACCGAGGCGGAGGCCCGCGCGATCGAGGCGGAACTGGAGCAGCTCATCATTCCCGGCTACGGTCTCGCTCAGCTGGCCAAGGTCCTGGAACTCCCGGCGTCGGCCCTCTCGCTGGACGGCCACCTCCCCGAGTCGGTCTACTCACGGCCGCCGGTGGAGGGGGCGCAGAGCCGCTACCAGCTGATCGTCGAACTGGCCCGGCGGGACAACCTGACCGTCCGCCAGCTCATCGGACGCCTCGGCGGCGGCCGCGGTCACCGCACGTTCGCGGGCACCCCGGAGCAGGTGGCGGACACGATCGAGGAGTGGGCGTCCGCTGGTGCGGCGGACGGCTTCAACGTCATGCCGCCAGCGCTCCCCTCCGGCCTGGAGAGCTTCGTCGACCACGTCATCCCGTTGCTGCGCAAGCGCGGCCTGTTCCGTGAGGAGTACACCGGCGCCACCCTTCGCGACCACTACGGCGTCCCCCGCCCCTCCAGCCAGTTCGCAAACACCTAGCAATGCCCAGCCCCAGCCCCACCCCCACCCTCACCCCCACCACCCACGACCCGGGACAAATGGTGAAATGTCGGGCGCTGGGTTGAAGTGGCGTGCAGACGGGATGGGTACGCGGGCGGATGGATGTGGCATCCACCCGGTTATAACCGGGTGGATGCCACATCCATCCGAACTGGGCTAGGGCTTGCTGGCGTTCTCAGGATTAGCATGTCGGATAGATCGGAAATGGAGGTGCGATGATGGACCCCACGTTCTACCGCAGCCCTGCTGACGCGATCAGCGCGCCGCCCGAGAAGCTCGCTTATGTCGTGGCGTTCGACCGGTCGGCGGAGCAACCGGACGCGCTGGCCGTGCTCGACACCGACCCGGAGTCCGGGACCTACGGAAAGGTCGTTGGCTGGGCCGACCTGCCCACCCTCGGCGACGAACTGCACCACTTCGGCTGGAACGCATGCAGCAGCGCTTTCGCGCACGCCGGGCACCACGGCGACCTCCAGCGCCGGTACCTGCTCCTCCCGGGGTTGCGCTCGTCCAACATTCACGTATACGACACCCAGCCCGACCCCCGTCAGCCCACCCTGGCGAAGACGATCACCGCGGCCGAACTGGCGGAAAAGGCCGGATACTCGCGTCCGCACACGCTGCACTGCGGCCCGGACGGCATCTTCGTGTCCTGCCTCGGCGGCGCCAACGGGAACGACGGCCCGGGCGGCATCGCGTTGCTCGATCACGACACGTTCGACGTGCTACGCGCGTGGGAGACCGACCGTGGCCCGCAGTACCTGGCCTACGACGCCTGGTGGCACCTGAACCAGAACACGCTGATCACCAGCGAGTGGGGTACGCCGTCGATGATCGAGGGCGGTGTCAACCCGGAATTGCTGCTCGGCCACAAGTACGGGCACGCGCTGCACTTCTGGGACCTGGCGGGCGGCAAGCACCTGCAGCGGGTCGATCTTGGTGAGCAGTACCAGATGGCGCTCGAACTGCGGCCGTCGCACGATCCGGAAGCGACCTGGGGGTTCGTCGGCGTAGTGGTCAGCACGGAGGACCTGTCCGCCTCGGTGTGGCGCTGGCACCGGGACAACGGCAACTGGCAGGCCGACAAGGTCATCACCATCCCGGCAGAGCCGGCGGCCCAGGGCACGCTGCCCCCCGCGGTGGCGCCGTTCGGCGCGGTCCCGCCGCTGGTCACCGACATCAACCTGTCAGTCGATGACCAGTTCCTCTACGTCTCCTGCTATGGAACCGGCGAGCTCAAGCAGTACGACGTCAGCGATCCGGCCCACCCGCGCGAGGTCGGCTCGGTCCGGATCGGCGGCATCACCGGGCGCGCCGCGCATCCCGCGGCAGCGGACCAGCCGCTGGCCGGCGGCCCGCAGATGGTCGAGGTCAGCCGGGACGGCAAGCGCGTCTACGTGACCAACTCGCTGTACGGGGCCTGGGACGACCAGTTCTACCCCGACGGCGTGGGCGCCTGGTTCGCCAAGATCGACACCGACCCGGCCGCGGGCGGTGGCCTGACCGTCGACCCGGCGTTCTTCCCGCACGCGGAGGACTTCCGCGGACTGCGGGTCCACCAGGTCCGCCTGCAAGGCGGCGACTCGTCCTCCGATTCCTACTGCTACCGCTAGCCCGGCGAGGAGGGCGGGGAGAGCGGGGCTGGGGCGGGAGCGGGAGCACGCGGGCGGGGCCGCGGGAACGAGAGTACCGTTATGCCATGGTTTCTACGGGGCAGGTGGTCGCGTTCTCGGTCGCGTCGGTGGTGCTGATCGTCATACCCGGGCCGGGGGTGCTGTTCGTCGTCGGGCGCGCGCTGTCGCATGGGCGGCGGACGGCGGTGGCGACGGCGCTGGGCCACGCCACGGGGAACTACGGCGTGGCGGCACTCGTCGCTGTGGGCCTGGGCGCGATCCTCCAGCGGTCGGAGCAGGTGTTCGTGGCGGTCAAGCTGGCCGGCGCGCTGTACCTGGTCTGGCTGGGCGTACACGCGATCCGGCGCCGCAAGGACCTGGCCGGCGCGTTCGACGCGGGGGCGCCTGAGCCACGAGGCGGCTGGCGGGCCGCGCGGGACGGCATCGTGGTGGGGCTCACGAACCCCAAGGCGTACATCCTGTTCGGCGCGATCCTCCCCCAGTTCGTCAACCGTGCCGCCGGGCACGTTCCGGCGCAGATGGTGCTGCTCGCCATCGTCCCCGTCTGCATCGGCGCGACCTCGGACTGTGCCTGGGGCCTGGCCGCCAGCTTCGTCAGGAACTGGTTCACGAACTCCCCGCGCCGCTACGCCATGGTCGGGGGCGCCGGCGGCCTGGCCATGATCGGCCTCGGCCTGACCGTCGCCCTCACCGGCCGCAGAGACTAGCGCGGGGGCAATGGCGGGCGCGTCTTGCGCGGGCCGGTGCCTGGGTCGGGCGGGGTCGCGGGGCCCTGCTTGTCCAGCGCCTCGAGCGCCAGGCGGACCGCGGTCTCCAGCTGCGGGTCATGGCCGGCCGCCCAGTCGTCCGGCGAGATCAGCACTTCGACGTCCGGGTCGACCCCGTGGTTTTCGACGTCCCAGCCGTAGTCGTTGAACGCGAACGCGAGCTGCGGAACGGTGATCCGGGTGCCGTCTACTAGCTCGTGGGGTTCGATGTAGCCGACGACGCCGCCCCAGGTGCGGGAGCCGACCACGGGCCCGAGGCCGAGGGAGTGGATCGCGGCGGTGACGATGTCGCCGTCCGACCCGGCGAACTCGTCGGCCACCGTGACCAGGGGCCCGCGCCGTCCGTCGATCGGGTACGACACCGGCTGGTACCAGCGCGCGACGTCCCAGGCGATGACGTTCGGCGCCAGCTTGGCCACGACCAGCTCAGAGATGTGCCCGCCGCCGTTGCCGCGGACGTCCATGACGAGACCGTCGCGCCGGATCTCCACCCGCAGGTCACGGCTGAAATGCGCCCAGCCTTCGCCCATCATGTCGGGGATGTGCAGGTAGCCGAGCCGGCCGTCGCTGAGCTCGCGGACCAGCTGACGCCGGCTGGCCACCCAGTCCTGATAACGCAGCCGGCGTTCGCTGCGCATCGGCACCACGGCTACGCGGCGTGTCTCGCCCTCGGCCGGGGCGATGGTCAGCTCCACTGGCTTTCCGGCCAAGCCGCCCAGCAGCGGCCATGGACCGAGAACCGGGTCGACCGGCTGCCCGTCCACGGCAAGGATCGCGTCGCCGGGACGGACCGCGACACCGGGGGCCGCCAGCGGCGACCGGGCCTTCGGGTCGGAGGACTCCCCGGGCAGGACACGGACCACCACCCAGCGACCTGACTCGTCCCGTGCGATGTCGGCGCCCAGCAGGCCCACCGCGTGGTCCGGCCAGCCGCCGCTGTCCTCGGCCGGCCGGGCGTAGGCATGGGAGGTGCCCAGCTCGCCGAGCACCTCCCACATGAGGTCGTTGAAGTCGTCGGAGTTCCGGATCCGGTCCAGCAGCGGACGGTAGTCGTCGAGCACACCGTCCCAGTCCACCCCGGACATGTCCGGTACCCAGTAGTCGCGGCGCATCAGGCGCCCGGCTTCGCCGTAGGAGTGCCGCCACAGCGCGGCCGGGTCGGCGAGGAACCTGGCCCGCTCCAGGTCCACCGTAACCGCGGCGTCGGACGAGTCCTGCTTGTTCTGGGATGGGATCACCCGCAGATCGCCCTTGTCCTTGACCACCAGGCGGGTGCCGTCGCCGCTGACGTCGAACCAGTCGAGTTCGTCGACCAGCTCGGCGCATTCGCGCTTGGCGAGATCGAACCGCTCGAGCCCAGGGCGTGGCGTCGGCCCATCCGGGTCGGCCGCGCTCTCCCCCAGCACGCCGGTCAGCTCCTCGCGCAGCCAGGCGAGACCGCCCTTGACCGCGCACAGGCCCGAGTAGCGGCCCTCGGCCACCGGTACCGCGACCACGCGGGAGGGGAGACCATCCGGGTCGAGTGCTACCACCGGCCGTTCGTCGTTATCAGATTTTTCTTCGGCGGTCACCGGTCGCCCACCCGGCAGCGGCGCGAACGGGGAGGGGGTCCGCGCGGCGAGCGGCACGAGGTACGGGCGCGCCCCATACGGGAACGACAGCGCGAAGGACTGCGTGTCGTAGACCGGGTCAAAGCTGCGGCGGGACAGGAACGCCAGATACAGCCCGTCGAGGGTGAAGACGGGATCGGTGTCGGCGAACCGCCCGTCGGTCACGTCCATGACCTCACCGGTTCCGAGCCGTGCCACCCGGATCCGGCGAAGCTGCTGCGGGACCGGCTCCGACCAGGCCAGCCACTCCGAGTCCGGCGACCAGGCCAGGCCGTCGACCGGGCCGTCCTGCCCGGCCGCCACCTCGGTGACGCCGCCTGACTCGACATCGACGGCATACAGCTTCCCGTCGTGCGCCGCGGCGGCCAGCGTCGCGCCGTCTGGCGACGCGGCGAGGTTGATGACCGAGCCGAGCTCGCCGGTCGCGATGAGCCGCGGCGGCGTGTCCTCGGGACCGTCGACGCCGACGATGGCTATCGCGTCGGGACCGGCTTCGTCGGTGATGTAGGCGACCCGGCCGGTGCCGCCGAGGACGGTCGGGAACTTGGCCCGGGCGGTACGGCTGGCATACAGCGTCCGGGCCGGGCCATCCTTGTGGGCCAGCCACTGCACGGTGCCGCGGACCTCGATCGCGCTGGCCTGGCCGGTCTGGTCGCAGTCCAGGTAGCCGAGGTGGTCGGCCGCCGAGATCATCCGTGGCGCGCGGGCGGCGGGCGGTGCGCCGAGGGTGATGTCCAGCTTGACCGGCTCGGCGTCGAGGCCGTCCAGGATCCAGATGTCGCCGACCACGTGATACACGATCCGCCGCCCGTCGGTGCTTGGGTTGCGGGCATAGAAGCCATCGTGGTCGGTGTGCCTGGACAGGTCACCGCCGTCCAGGCGGCATGAGTAGATATTGCCGGTGCCCTCGTGGTCGGACATGAAGACCAGCCGGTCGTCGATCAGCATCGGGTTGCTGTACTGACCGGACAGGTCGGCCAGGATGCGGGTGAACAGCGGATCGTCGCTGGTGGCGGTCCACAGCTTGCCGGCGGTGCCGCCCCGGTAGCGCTTCCAGTACGCGGGCTCGCGGCCGAACCGGCCGGTCAGCAGCGCGGTCTGGCCCGGGCTCACGGCGAGGCCGTTCACCGGGCCGTACGGCAGGCGGCGCGGGGTGCCGCCCAGCGGTATGGCGTACGCCCAGGAGTGGTGGAGGCCGGGCTGGCCGGCGGCGGTGATCGCGAGCACCTCGCCGTCCTCGGTCCACCCGGTAACCAAGGTGCGATCGTCCCCCCAGTAGGTCAGCCGGGTAGCCGAGGTGCCCGCTACGTCGGTGAGGTACGCCTCGGGGTTGCCGTCACGCCAGCTGGTCCAGGCGAGCTGGGTACCGTCGTGGGAGAACCGCGGGTTGGCCGCCTTCGCTCGGTCGGCGGTCAGGCGCCAGGCCCGGGCGGTCCCGCCCAGCGAGAGGGGGGCGAGCCAGACGTCGCTGTCGGCCACGAAGGTCAGTAGATCGCCGTGTAGATGCGGATAACGTAGGTAACCGGGTGAAGTCACACGGTTAATCTTAGAGGTCTCAGAGCCATCCTCTTTCCTGGGCGATGCGCAGTGCCTCGGCCCGGTTGCGAGCGCCGGTCTTCTGGATACAGGCGGACAGATAGTTGCGCACCGTGCCTTCGGACAGACAGAGGGCGCTTGCGATCTCCGCGATCGTGCCGCCGTGCCCCGCCTCGGTGAGGACATCGCGTTCCCGCGGGGTGAGCGGGTTCATACCGTCGGCGAGGGCGGCGGCGGCCAGGTCGGGATCGATGACCTTCTCGCCGTTGAGGACCCTTCTGATGGTCTGCGCGAGCTTGTCGGCCGGGGAGTCCTTGACCAGGAACGCCGATACGCCGGATTCCATCGCCCGGCGCAGGAAGCCCGGACGGCCGAACGTAGTCAGGATCACGATCTGCGTCTGGGGGCTGTGCCGTTTCAGCTCCTTGGCCGCGGCGAGGCCGTCAATTCCCGGCATCTCTATGTCGAGCAGCGCGACGTCGGGCTTGGCGTCCTTCGCCGCCTGGATAACCTCGTCGCCCCGGCCGACCTGCGCGACGACCTCGATGTCGTCCTCGAACGACAGCAGGGCGGCGAGCGCCTCCCTGATCATGGCCTGATCCTCGGCGAGGAGCACTCTGATCATAGTGAGACTGCCGCGGTGAGATGGAAGCCGTGCGGGCGCGCGGGGCTCAGGGTGAGGCCGCCGCCGACGGCGGACAGGCGCTCCGACATGTTGCGGAGGCCATTTCCTGTCTTGGGGCTGGCCGGATTGGGGCCGCTGCCGTCGTCGGTGATCTCCAGGGAGAGCTCGTCACGGCGCTCGATGAGGCGGATCGCGCAGTTCCTGGCGCCGGAGTGGCGGATCACGTTCGCGACCGCCTCGCGCAGGCACCAGGCGAGCGCGGCCTCCGCCTCGTCGTCGAACGTGCCGGACCGGGTGATCAGCTCCGGGTCATCGTCCAGGTGGATGCCGGCCGCCTCCAGCGCGGTGCGGGCGGTGATCAGCTCGATGGCGAGCGTGGGACGCCGGTAGCCGCTGACCGCCTCGCGGATGTCATGCAGTGTCTGCCTGCTGACCCGGGCGATGTCGGCCAGTTCGGCATGGATGGCGGCGGTCTCGGGACTGCGCGGGAGGCGGCCCAGGTGCTTGCTGGCCAGGTCGGACTTCAGCGTGATCATCGACAGCGACTGGCCGGTGAGGTCGTGCATGTCGCGGGCCAGGCGCAGCCGCTCCTCGCTCACGGCCATCTTCGCCACGGTCTCGCGGGCCTGGCCGAGTTCCCGCATCAGCTCGATCTGCATCCGGAAACCCATCATGGCGATGCCGACCAGCAGCACCGGCAGCAGCACGACCAGGTAGTCCGACGGATTGTCGTGGGTCAGCCAGCCGAAGAACGTGTAGCAGGCGCCGACCGCGCCGATCGCGAGGAAGGCCATGTGCTTGGAGACCGCCCCGGCCAGCACGATGCCGGTGGCGGCCGACACATAGATCCACAGCGGTATCCAGTCCTTGCCGTACACCGCGCAGGCGAGCGCCGCCAGCAGCGTGATGGCCACGAGTCCGTAGCGGGCCAGCCTGGGCCATCTGATGCCGTTGCCGACGATCGGCACATAGATCGCGCAGAAGAGCGCGATGACGATCACTCCGCCGGCGACGTACAGCGGGTCGCGATGATTATGGATCAGGCTGTAGATCGGCTGGATCAGATAGACGAGCCAGATGGAGGAGAAAACCCAGCGCATCGGGCTCCCGGAGCCGGGAGGCGCGAAAAGGGGCGGTTTACGACCCGGCGTCGCCATCAGGCCTGCCACCTCCTTAGACCCGGCACGATCCATGCTGCCACGGTTCAGCGACCTTTTCCTGCTCGCTACCGGGGCGCACCGCTGCGGTACACCCCGGTAGCCCCATTCCGGCGGGCCCCCGAGCTACCGCCGGTCAGACCGCCTCCGCGGTCACGCGGACCGCGAGGCCGGCCAGCCCAATGAAGATCGCGAACCAGACCACGATCCCGATGACGTTCGCTATCCCGACCGTGCCGTTGCCGATCACGTCGGTTGTGATCTTCACTATCTGGTATGTCGGCGTGAACTCGCCGAACGTGTGCAGGCCGCCGTTGAGCGGGAACCACAGGCCGCCGAAGATCGAGAAGAAGAAGTAGACCACGATCGCGATCGGCTGGACCGAGTCCGGATCGAACCGGTAACCGACGGCCACGGCCAGCGCCGCGAAGGCCATGGAGCCGATCCAGATCGTGACCGCGCAGGCGATCCACTTCCAGATCGGCATCTGTACCCCGCCGTAGAACCGGCCGAGCAGGAACACGATCAATATGGACGGCACCGTGGTGGCCAGCGAAGCCAGGATCTTGGCGATCACGTAGGCGTTGGCGGGCAGCGGGGTCAGCCGTAGCTGACGGACCCAGCCGTCCTTGCGCTCCTGCGCGATGCGGATCGCGTTGTTGTTGAACACGCCGCTGAGCGCGCCGAACGTGGCCATCCCCACCATGTAGAACTCTTTGAAATCAAGGCCATAGCCTTTGGCCTTCGTCTTGCCGAAGATCAGGTAGAACATCACCGGCAGGGCGACGGTGAAGATCAGGTAGCGCCGGTTGCGCCGGAAGCGCGAGATCTCAGCTCTGGCCAGCGACAGTGTGCCTTCCATGTCAGATCGTCCCCTCTGCGTGCCCGTTGCCGTGCGTCCGGTCGTCTTCGCCGGTGATGGCGAGGAAGGCCTGCTCCAGACCGAGCCCGCCGATCTCCAGTTCGCGCGGCCGGTAACCGGCGTCGAGCAGCGCGTACAGCGTCACGTCGGAGTCATTGGACTGGATCTGCACCCGGTCGCGCCTGATCTCCACGTTCACCAGCCCGGGCAGCCCGAGCAGGAACGGTTCGTCGATGTTGTCCAGCCGGAACGAGATGTGCTTGGCGCCGGCCCTGGCCTTGATCTCGGACGGCGTGCCGTCGGCGAGCAGCCGGCCGCGGTTGATGACCAGGATCCGGTCCGCCGCCTGATCGGCTTCCTCCAGGTAGTGGGTGGCGAACAACAGCGTGCGCCCCTCGGCGACCTCGGCCTTCATGCTGGCCCAGAACAACTGGCGGGTCTCCACGTCCATCGCGGTGGTTGGCTCGTCCAGCACGATGAGCTCGGACCTGCCGCAGATGGCCAGGGCGAACCGGACCCGCTGGGTCTGGCCACCGGACAGCTTGTCCACCCTCTGGTCCGCGAAGCCGTCGACCCCGGCCCGCTTCATCGTGATGTCGACCGGCTCTGGGTCCGGGTGGAACCCGGTCACCAGCGTCACGAGCTCGCGCACGGTCACCTCGGGCATCAGCCCGCCCGACTGGAGCATCGCGCCGACCCGGCCGGACTTGATCGCGTGATACGGGTCGGTGCCGAACATCCGGATCGTGCCGCTGGTCGGCTTGCGCAACGCGAGCAGCATGTCCAGCGAGGTCGACTTGCCGGCGCCGTTGGGACCGAGCAGCGCGACGGTCTGCCCCGCGTACAGTTCCAGGCTCAGGCCGTCTACCGCGTGTAGGCTTCCGTAGTGCTTTGACACGTTCTCAAACGAGACCACCGGCTCGGTGGTGGCGGTTCCGGCGGTTCCGGCGGTTCCGGCGGTTCCGTATCCGGCGGTGACGCCGGATTCCGCCGATGGGCGCTCACTCGTCCCATACTGGCTCAATTTCTTCCCCTGTCTCCCGTTACCGCGCAGGCGGCTGCGTGGATGTTCCCGGCTCGCGGATTGGCACGCTCCATACCACCATGTGGGCTCATGCGAGGGTAGTGCGGTTCTTCAAGATCGCGACATGACATCCGTCATGCCGGTTTCCATGACCCCGCCGGATGACATCCGGCGGCGTGCCGCTTGCCAGACAATCCGCTACCCCGGGTCAGCGGCCGACGGCGTAGCCTTGCATCCCCCGCGCGTTGGCGGCCGCGTAGAGCACGCCGTTGCGGCGGGCAACGGCGCTCATCCGGCCCAGCGACCAGCCGGGCCGGACGTTGACCAGGTGGCCGCGGCGGCGCAGTTCGGCGATCACGTCGGGCTCGACGCGGGATTCGACGTCCAGCACCTTCGGCTGAGCCTGCCTGGGATAGAACGACGAAGGCATGTGCGCCGAGTGGAACGACGGGAAATCGATGGCCTGCTGAAGGTTCATCCCGAAATGCACATGGTTGAGGAAGAAGCTCAGCGCCCACTGGTCCTGCTGGTCGCCACCTGGCGTGCCGAACGCCAGGTACGGCTCGCCGTCCCGCAGCGCGAGGCCCGGCGTGAGCGTGGTCCGCGGCCGCTTGCCGGGAGCGAGCGTGCCCGGCAAGCCGGGGGTGAGCGTGAACATCTGCGCCCGGGTGCCCAGGCAGAAGCCGAGCCCGGGAATGACCGGCGAGGATTGCAGCCATCCTCCGCTCGGCGTCGCCGACACCATGTTGCCGAACCGGTCCGCCACATCGATATGACACGTGTCCCCCGGCCCGCTGGTCCGGGCCTCCGGCCCGCCCGTCCGGGCCCCCGGCGCGCCCGTCCGGGCCTCCGGCCCGCTGGTCCGGACCGTCGGCTCTCCGGTACCGGCATCCAGGTTGGGTAGCGGGCCCGCGTCGAAGCTGGGGGCAACGTCCGGCAGTTCGGGAATCGGAAACCCCCGCGTCGCGTATCCGGGCAGCACCGGCTCCCTGCCGTCCGGGGCTCCGGGCATCAGCTCGCCGGAGGCGGCCGGCCCGACCAGGCCACGCCGCTGCGACGCGTACTTGGCCGAGAGCAACGTCTCGATCGGCACGTCGGCGAAATCCGGGTCGCCGTACCAGGCTTCCCGGTCGGCGAAGGCCAGCTTGGCGCATTCGGTCACGGTATGCATGAAGTCCGCGCTGCCCGGCCCCATGGCCTCCAGGTCGAAGCCGCCGAGCAGGGCGAGTTGCTGCAGGAACACCGGGCCCTGCCCCCAGGGCTTCGTCTTGCAAACCGTAAGACCCGCATACTCGAACGTCTGGGGATCTTCCAGCCGTGGCTGCCAGGACGCCAGGTCGGCATACGACAGCAGCCCGCGATGCGGGCGCCCGGTTACGTCCATTACCTCGGCCGAGGCGACGTAGGCCGCGATCGCCTCGGCCACGAACCCGTCGTAGAACACCCGCCGCGCCGCGTCGATCTGCTCGTCGCGATCCCCGCTGGCCGACTCGGCCTCGGCCAGGATCCGGCGGTAGGTGGCGGCCAGCGCCGGGTTGGCGAACAGCGAACCTGGCGGCGGCACTTTACCGGCGGGTAGGTAGATCTCGGCGGAGCTGTGCCAGTGCTCGCGGAACATGTCGGCGACGCTGGCGATGCCCCAGCTGATCGCGGGGACCAGCGGATAACCACGCTCCGCGTATCCGATCGCGTAGCTCATCACGTCACGCAGCCGCAGCGTGCCGTACTCGCGCAGCAATAGCATCCATGCGCCGAACGAACCGGGGACGCAGGCGGCCAGGAGCCCGCTGCCCGGCACGAGATCGATGCCGAGATCGCCGAAGGCCTCCAGCGTCGCGGCCGCGGGCGCGGTGCCCTGCCCGGACACGACGAACGTCTCGCCGCGGTCCGCGTCGAAGGCGATGATCGGGACCTCGCCGCCCGGACCGTTCAGGTGAGGCTCCACTACCTGAAGCACGAGTCCGGTGGCGACCGCCGCGTCGAACGCGTTGCCGCCCTGCTCGAGGACCGCCATTCCGGCCGCCGACGCCAGCCAGTGCGTGGCGGCCACCATGCCGAATGTGCCCGCCAGTTCGGGCCTGGTCGTGAACTCAGGAACGTCGCCCATGACGTAAATCTTTCCAGGGCGACCGGCCGCACGCCATGACGGCACCGGCGCGCGAATATGCCATGATTACCGTCAGTAGTTTCGTAGCGACGATAAGGCATATAGGTCAATGGGCATGACTTCCCGCATAGCACCCGCGGTCATGGCAATCGCGGTCATGGGGCTGGCCACGGCTTGCCACTCCCGGAACACGACCCAGTCCGGTTCGCCATCCGCGACGCCCAGCGGCGCCGCTGCCAGCCACAGACCGGCGGCCGCCGCTTCCGTGTCCACGTCCGCGTCGACGCCGCCGCACGCGGGCAGCAGACCCGGCACTCAAGCCCTCGCGATGTGCAGGACGGCCACGCTGACGGTGACCCTCGACGGCGGCCAGGCGGGCGGTGCGGCGGGCAGCACGTATTACCCGGTCGACTTCGTCAACCGATCCGGCGCGGCCTGCGCGCTGGCGGGCTACCCAGGGGTGTCGTTCGTCACCGACGCGGGCACCGCGGGGCGGCAGATCGGGGCGGCCGCTCAGCGCAATCCGGCGTTCAGCACAACGGTGGTCCGGCTGACGCCGGGCGGCTACGCGCACGTATGGCTCCAGGTCGCGGAGGCCGGCAACTACCCGCAATCGTCCTGTCGCCCGGCCACCGCCCTTGGCCTGCGGATATATCCGCCCGGGGAGACCAGGCCCGGTTATGTCCGCCGCGACTTCCAGGCCTGCGCCGCCGCCTCCGCGCCGTTGCTGACCGTCATGCCGCTACGGCCTGGGAAGGGCGTTCAGGGCACCACGCCGTAACCGCCCGACCGCACAGGAGTAGTCGGTGAAGGTCATGTAACGTCTGGGCTTATGGACCTTTCCCCTCGTTTGCGCGCCATCTGTGACCTGAGTGTCGCAGACATGCGTGAGTTCAGCGGCCGCCACGAGTACGACGGCAAACCGCAGGATGTCTCGCCGGCTGGCATCCGCGCCGGGCTGGACCAGCTCGCCGCGGCCCGGGCCAGCGGGGACCGGTATCCGGACGCGCACGACGAGGCACAGGTGGCGACGTTCGAGGAAGCTCTCCGGGTGACGTATGTGGACCTGGAACTCCACCGGCGCAACCCGATCCGCCACATCTCCGAACTGGATCTGGCCTGCTACGACCGGGACTACGCGCCAGCGGCCGAGCGGGAGGCCGCCCGCGAGAACCACATCGCGGCCTGGCCTGACACCATCGACGGCGCGATCAGCTCGCTGGACCAGGTCAGCGCGCCGGTGGCGGAAGCCTTGCTCAGCGCCGCCCGCGGCCTCGCGGCTGGCCTCGCCACCGGTACGTCTGATTCTGTCCAGGCCGCTCTGGCGGCGCACGGCCGGCTGGTCGCGCACCTGGAGCACGCGGCGGCGCACGGCGACCCGGACCCGGCGCTTGGCGGCACGGCGCTTGCCGCGCTGATGAGCAGCTCCGAGTGCCTGCCGGTCGACCTCGGCCGGCTGGCCGAGCAGACCGACGCCGAACGAGATCGCTTGCACGCACTGCTCGCCGAGGACTGCGCCCGGGTCGCGCCGGGCCAGGCGCCGCTGGCGGCGGCACGGGAACTGGTACGCGATCACCCGGACGGCGGCGGGGTCATCGACGCGGCCCGCATCTGGACCGAGCTGGCCATCGACTTCACCAGGCAGCGCGACCTGGTGCCCTATCACGACGGAGTCTGCCTGGTCGGTCTGGCTCCCGAGTCCCGCCGCTGGGCGATGGCGATGATGTCACCGGCCGCACCGGGTGAGCCGGAGGGCCCGTCGTGGTTCCACATCACGCCGCCGGATGAGTCCTGGCCGGAGCGGGAGAAAGAGGACTGGCTGGAGGTTTTCAGCGCGACGACGCTGCCCGGCATCGCGGTGCATGAGGTCGCTCCAGGCCACTTCTCCCACGGACGCGCCCTGCGCCGGCTCGAATCGGAGGTCAGGCGGACGGTGCACTCCGACGCGTTCATCGAGGGCTGGGCACACTACGCCGAGGAAATGTGCGTCGAGGAGGGCTTCGGCGCCGACGATCCGCGTATCGCGATCGGGGTCTGGCTCGAGGCGCTGGTCCGGGTGACCAGGCTGGCGTGCGCGATCGGCGTGCACACCGCGGGCATGACGGTCGACGAGGCGGCCCGCCGGTTCGAGGCCGACACCCACGTGTCCGGTCCGGCCGCGCTGTCCGAGGCCCGGCGAGCCACCTTCGACCCGACGTATGGCCGCTACACCTGGGGCAAGCTGGAGATACTCAAGCTACGTGAGCGGGCGCACAAGGAATGGGGCACCGGCTTCACCCTGCACCGCTTCCACAAAGCCATGCTCGACCTGGGCTCACCCGCGCTGGGCCTCCTCAGCAATGCCCTGTTGTCATTACGTGTTGTCGATGGACAGTGCGTTCCAGAGGTTTATGAGCGACGTGTAGTTGGGCGGGTCCGGATTGTTGCCCGGACCGTTCGTCCAGTACATGATCACTGCGCTGTCGTGACCCGCCGCGTTCCACGCCGTCCATTGCTTGGTCAGGTATGTCGTGAAGTCGTCGAACTCTTCGGGGGTCGGAATCTCGTTTACGTTTGTTGTCCTCCCGAATTCACCGATGCCGACCCGTGGCGTGTTATGCATGCCGGCCACGTTGAAGAACCCGTCGAGCCGGACGTTGTTGGTGAGGTACGCCTGGTAGCAGTAGTAGTCGCCGTACATGCGGGTAACCATCGGCTGGCCGTTGTAGGTGCCCGTCGGGTAGTACGCCGCGATGTCGTTAGCTGCCGTGGAGAGCACCATCGGGATGTAAGACAGCTCATATCCGTGCTGGAGGACGGCCGGACCGTAGAAGTCGATGTATTCCTGATACGCTTCCGCGCTCGGGAACTTCCCGTCGTTGGGCTCGTGGGTGAGGGTTATCGAGTCGACGATCGCCGTGGGCGTGGCGCCCTTGAGAAGGTCGAGCGCGCCGTTGAGATTATCCAGTTCTGCCTGGGTTAGCTGCTGGCTCGGAGTATAGCTGGCCACTATCGCGACGTTATTGTCGATCAGCGCCTGCGCGGGGGTGAGGTCCCATGTATTTGCGGGCCAGTACGCGCGTTCCACGGCCATCGCCGTCTTGCGTCCGCCCATGTTCTGGTCGAAGATCTCGGCCGCCTGAATCCGGGTCGTACCGCCGGGGTTCCCGGCCGAAACCGTCGCGCCGACCGCGGCCTTGGTCCCAGCCTGTGTGGCCGCGGCGGCCGCGGCAGCGGCCCCGCTCCGGGGCTCCCGCACCGTCAGTCGTGCGGTCTGGCGGGCGCCCACGGCGCCGGCCAATCCGATCGCGACGCCGCCCAGCGCGAAGGCGCGCCGGGATATGCCCTCGTCGTCATGCTTGTCGTCCATCACTACTGCCTCCCTCTAGCCGTGCCTGCTTCGTTCTGCACCTGTCATCGGTGGCCCAGCATCTGCGACCCCCGGGTCAGGCATCGTGCCGGTTTCGTTATAGGCCCGCGCCTAGTTGGCCCGATATGCCCGAATAGGCTGGACAATCAATTCCCGGTCAACGGCCTAGCTGGCGAAACGGTGGGAGCGCAGCATGGGACGTCCGGAGCGCCCGATTGATCCTGATGCCGGGCCGGTCGCGGAGCTCGCGGCTGAGCTGCGCAGACTCCGTGACCGCGCGGGGCGGCCAAGTTACCGGGAGCTGGCCCGGCGGGTCAGTTTCTCCGCGACGGTGCTCTCCGAAGCAGCCGGCGGTCGCAGTCTCCCCACGCTCGCGGTGGTCATGGGCTATGTGCGCGCCTGCGGTGGCGACGTCGCGGGATGGGAGGAACGCTGGCGGAGCGCCGCGGACTGGCAGCGCGGGGAGCCTCCCGGCGGGGACCGGCCCGCTCCCTATCTGGGACTGGCCAGTTACGGACCGGAGCACGCCAGGCTGTTCTTCGGTAGGGAGACGCTGACCCGAGACGTGCTCGAGAGGCTGGCGGAACGGCGGTTCCTGGCGGTGTTCGGGGCATCGGGCAGCGGGAAGTCGTCGCTGCTCCGCGCGGGCGTGCTGGCCGCGGTCAGCCGCGGCGACCTGGAAGCCACCAGGGACTGGACAACCATCCTGCTCACCCCCGGAGAGCAGCCGGTCACGGCGCTGGCCGACCGGATCGCCGCGCTGGCCGGGATCGCCGCGGAAGCCTTGCGCGAGCACCTCCTCACCGAGCCCGCGATCCTGCACACTTCGCTGGTAGCGGCTCTGCCTGCCGGCACCGAGCTGCTGCTGGTGGTGGACCAGTTCGAGGAGCTGTTCAGCGTCTGCCGCGACCCGCGGCAGCGGGACTGCTTCGTGCGGGCCCTGCTCGCCGCGGTCACCGCGGACGGCGCGCGCACCCGGGTGGTGCTGGGTGTCCGCGCCGACTTCTATGCTCACTGCGCGAGCTGGCCCGAACTGGTGGTGGCGCTGCGCGATGCCCAGGTGCTGGTCGGCCCGGTGGACCAGGACCAGATGCGGGACATCATCGTCAAGCCAGCCGAGCAAGCGGGAATGACGGTGGAAGGTGCCCTGGTGGCTACCGCTCTCGCCGAATCCGGCACCGAGCCCGGAAATGAGCCAGGCGCGCTGGCGCTGGTGTCGCACGCCCTGCTGGAGACCTGGCGGCACAGCCCGCCCGGCCGGCTGACGCTCAGCGCGTACACCGATGCGGGCGGAGTGCGGCATGCCATCGCCGCCACCGCGGAACGCGTTTACACCGGGTGCACGGAAAGCCGGCGCGCCACGCTGCGCCGGATCTTCCTGCGTCTGGTCGCCGTCGGTGACGACGCCCCCGACACGCGACGCCGGGTCCCGCCAGCCGAACTCGCCGCAGGCGACGACCCGGCCACGACGGCGACCCTGATCGAGACGCTGGTCCAGGCCCGTCTGGTCACCATCGACGAAGGCTCTGTTCAGCTCGCGCATGAGGCGCTGATCAGGTTCTGGCCGCGGCTGGCCGACTGGCTGGCCGAGGGCCGGGACGGCCTGCGAACGCAGCGCAGGCTTTCCGACGCGGCGTCGGAATGGGCCAGGCTCGGCCGAGATCCAGCCGCGCTGTACCGGGGCACGCCGCTGGCCGTGGCCCGCACCTGGGCCGAGCGGGACGCCGGCCTGACCGGACTCACCCCCGTAGAGCTAGAGTTCCTCAACGCCAGCACCACCGCCGAGGAATCTGGCCGGACGGCGGCGGCCCGCACCGCTCGCCGCATGCGCAGGCTCGTAACCGCCCTGGTCATCCTGCTCGTAGCGGTAACCGCGGCTGGCGCGGTAGCGGGCTGGCAGCGTGAGACCGCGGTCTCGGCCGAGGGTGCGGCACTATCCGGGCAACTCGTGGCGGAGTCGGCCGCGCTGGCGCCCGTCAATCCGGACGCGGCCACGCTGGCGGCGCTCGCCGCGTGGCAGGCCCAGCCCAGCGTCGCGGCTCGCTCAGCACTGCTGAATACCGTAGCCTGCTGCACGTCAACGCAGGCGACCCTGCGGGGCGACCAGGCCGACGTCCGCGCGGTCGCGCTCGGCGCTGGCGGAAAGCTGCTGGCCGCGGGCGGCCCGGGCGGCAAGGTGCACGTGTGGGAAACCGCTGACGGCCGCCAGCTGGCCCCGCTGAGCGGCCCGGCCGGTGCCATCGACGCCCTCGCGTTCAGTCCCCGGGGGGACGTCCTGGCCGCCGGATCGGCTGACCACAGCATCTGGCTGTGGAACCCGGTCAGGGGCTCCGTTGTGCATGTGCTCGCCGACGACACCGGTGCCATCGAGAGCCTGGCGTTCAGCCCGGACGGCCGCCTGCTCGCGTCCGCCTCGGACGACGGGCAGATCCTGCTGTGGGACCTGGACAGCCCGTCGGTGACGCATCCAGAAGTGCTCTCGACCGCCCGCACTCCTGCGCGGATGCGGGCCGTCGCGTTCAGTCCGAACGGCGCTCTGCTGGCCGCTGCCGGGGACGACGGCACCGTGACCCTGTGGAGCATCACTGGGCATCCATCGATCGTGGCCACGCTCTCCGGCGCCACCACCCCCATCACGAACCTGGTCTACAGTCCCACCGGCACCATGATCGCGGCCGAGGACTCCGGCGGCGACGTCCTGCTGTGGCACCTGAACCAGCGCAGCCCGATGGTGTTGTCACGTGCCCCAGGCAGCGCCCGGGGGCTGGCGTTCAGCGGTGGCGGAACCTTCCTGCTCGTCGCCGGTGGCTACGACAGGCTGCATGTATGGGACACAGGAACAGGGCGGAAGATCACGGACGAGCTCTACCGAACGCCCGGTATGGTCACGGCGCTCGCCTACGATCCCGGCGCCGGGTCACTGGCCCTGGGCGGCCCGGCCGGCGCCGTGCAGTTCTGGCGACAGCCCATTCCTCCGTTCACCGGCAGCACGACCTCGGGTCCCCGGCTGGCCGCCATCCCCGGCACGTCATTGGTCGCGTCGGCCGGCAAGGACGGCACGCTGCGCCTGTGGAACGACGACGGAAACCTAACCGCCCGCACCATTCTCCGGGCCGCACCGACCGCGCTCGCGGTCAGCCCGGACGGGAAGCTGCTCGCCACGGCGGGGTCCGACGGCAGCGTCACCGTTTTCAGCCTGCCCGCTCTCAACGTGGTGCGGCGACTGCACGTCCCCGGCATCCCCGCCACAGCGGTCAGCTTTTCCCGTGACGGTCACCTGCTGGCCGCCTCGGGCGGCAAGACCATGATGGTGTGGGAGACCGCCACCGCGAAACTGAGCCTCGATCTCCGCTCCCATAGCGGTACCGTCAACTCGATCGGGTTCGGCGCCGGCATCCTCGCGGCCGGCACCACCAAGGGAACCATCCTCGTGTGGAACACCCGGACCGGCCGGCAAACCGGCGACGGCTACCAGGGGCCGGGACCGGTCAACGCCGTCGCGTTCAGTCCCGATGGCCGGCTGCTGGCTACCGCCGGCGACGAGGGTGCCACGACGCTCTGGGATCCCGTGCGACTGCGTCGCCTGAGCGCACTGCCCAGCGACGCCGCGTCGGTCTGGGCGCTTGCCTTCTCCGCCGATGGCCGTACCCTCGCCTCCGGCACGAACAACGGCACGATCATGGTCTGGAACATGCCGGATCGGACCCTGACCGCCACGCTGAGCACCCAGGGCGCGGTGCACACCCTGGCCTTCGCGCCGGGTGCCAGGACACTGCTCTCTGACGGTGACTCCGGCATCATCGCCTGGGACCTCAACCCCGGCGACGTGGCGAAGCAGGCGTGCCGGACACTGGCCGGCGACCCCGGCCTCCCCCAAGCGGAAACCCTAGTCCGGAATGCCTCCTACCCCCGCCTCTGCCCCTGAGCGCACTACCCCTCCTGGGCGCGTGGCAGCCAGTCGAGGGAGCGTTGGGCCAGCGCGTCGGTGGCGAGTTGCTTGGCGGTCGGCGTCTGCAGGCTGGCGAGCGAGGTGTCGATCCAGGTCCGCAGGTTACGGTGGCCCTGATCTTCATACTCGCGGGCCTGCAGCAGGCACTCCAGCTTGTCGGCATCGCGGGCGCAGCGTGCCTCGAGGGTCTCAATAGCCTCGTACTCCGTGACGGCGCCGCCGATCATATCGGCGACCTCCGACGGGAGCTGGCTGATCTGGTGGCGTGTCACCTCTTCGTTTGTAATCTTCTTAACATAGCGCCTGGTCAAGTGGGGCAGGTCGGTCGTCCGTGTCTCCTGGGAATCGTGCCACAGTGCCAGGAACGCGGCACGCTCTGGATCGGCGCCCTCCATGACCGCGATGATCGAGGCGATGACGCTGGCGCGGAACGCATGGTCGGCGATGGACTCGGGCGCGGGCACCCCGGCGATCAGCCAGCCGGTCCGCGGATAGCGTTTCAGCACCCCAAGCTCATACAAGAACCCGGCGATGTCCGATGATTCACCCTTCACCGTGCAGCCCTCCAGGTAACGTCGCGCGATCGCGATCACACCATGTTGACGCGCACCGATCGAACGACACTACGGTGACAGCGGAATGTTCCATATCTCGTGCTGCTTGGGCTCACCGCCGACCTGCCAGGCACGCCCGCAACCTCACAGCTCACATTCACCTGAGATATTTAAGGGGTACGTTGCGCCAACCACCCCCACCCCAGGGGCACGTTGCGCCAACCATCCCCTAGCGGCATCCACCCCGATCCGCTTTCTCAACACGCCCAGCGCCCCGGAAAAGCCAACGGAGTCCCAGGACGCACAAAAGGCACCACCAAGCCCGAATCAACCGCACGAGCACGCCGGGCCTGGCGGCATATGGGGGAAAACGGACTGTCTGCGGAGAATCGGGAATATGTGGAGACCACTACGGAAATGGGCCAGTCACCGGGTTACAGTAGCCGCATGTCGTCACGTCTCACGCGGCCTCAGCTTGGCTTGTTCGGTAACCCGGCTGGGGCCTACCGGCTGGAGGAACTCACCGAAACCGTGCGCGCCCTGGAAAGCCAGCAGTCCGGCCGGACCGTCGACGAGCTTTCCCAAGCCGTCTTCGCCGAGCTTGGCATGAAGCGGACGCGGCGCGCCACCGAACTCGTCGCCGAGGCTATCCGGCTGGCCCGCGCGCGCCAGCCGCATCCGGAGATCGCCGGCTCGCAATGGCAGGCCAGTACTAATGAGGTCCGCGACTGGGCGCGGAGCGCCGGCTTCGAGATCGGTGCCGACGGCAGGATCCCGGAGCAGGCGATCACCGCATACAACCAGACCCACTCCGACCGTCCATACTGAACCACAGCCGCCCCCATCTTGCTCGCGGAAATGTGCTGAGGCCCCAGCGAGATGGATGGCGCCATTCATTGCGGTGAGTGTCCGAAATTTCCCGCCGCAGCGGGATCAATGGCGCCATCGATGGGATAGGGACACGGCTCAGGCTACGCGTATCGGTATATATTGAGCAAGTGGGCTGACCATTGTGTGGAAAATTTGAGCCCTGTGGAAGAAAGGGCGCTGGAAAGCGGCGCCTTTGTTTCCGGGAGGCGCTTTTATTCCGCGTCGCAAGCGCCGCCGACGTCCATATTTCGGGCTATATCCCGACAAAACCGGCGGGCGCTCGCGGCGCGGCAAGCCGGAACTGCTTGGATTGCTCGGAGCAACGTCCCTTGGGTTTGCTCATACCGGTGGCCTCCACGCGCGGAGTACGCTCAACGCGCGGAGCACCCCCGGGCACCGCCAAGTGCTCATCTGAGCCAGCGGTAGCCGTGTTCGGGGCGGCCGCCGCTGCCGTATCGGAGCCGGACGTCGACACGGCCGAGTTCGTGCAGGTAGCTGAGGTAGCGCTGAGCGGTGGCGCGGCTCATGCCGGTCTGGTCGGCCACCTCGGCGGCGGACAGGTCCTGATCGGTGCTCATCAGCAGCCCTTCCACGGCGTCGAGTGTGTGCACCGAACGGCCCTTCGCCCCGGAAAGCTGGTCCGGCGCGCGCAGCGCGCCGAATACGCGGTCCACGGACCGCTGGTCGGCGCGCTGGAGACTGTCGAGCCGGCTGCGCATCTGCGCGTAGGACAGCAGCTTGTCGCGCAGCGCCGGGAACCCGAACGGCTTGAGCAGGTAGTGCAGCGCACCGCCTTGCATCGCGGCGCGCACGCTCTCGGCATCCTTCGCGGCCGTGATCACGATGACGTCGACCGGGGGGTGCGCCTCCCGGCGAAGCTGCGCCACCAGTTCGAGACCGTGCATGTCGGGAAGGTACAGGTCCAGTAGGAGCAGGTCCGGGCGCAGCCGGTCCACCACCGCCAGCGCCTCCCCCGCGGTGTGCGCCTTGGCGATTACCTCGAAGCCATCGACCTTGCCGACATAAGCCGCGTGTATGCCGGCTACCCGGAAGTCGTCGTCGACGACCACCGTGCGGATCACGAGCTGACCACGGCGGACTCGTCCGCCAGGCAGTCCGGGAGCACCGCGGTGAACACCGCCCCGCCGTCCTGGCCGACGCTGATCATCCCGCCCTTGCCTTCCACCACCTGCCGGACGAGGGCCAGGCCGAGCCCGCGCCGGGCACCGGTGACCGATGACTTCGTCGTCACCCCGTCCATGAAGATCGTCTCGCGCATCTGGAGCGGGACGCCGGGACCGGAATCGCGCACCCTGATCAGCAGCCCCGACTCGGCGGTGACGACGGTCAGCTCAACCTGGCGGGGCGGCGGCCCGGAAGCGGCGGCGTCGATGGCGTTGTCAATCAGGTTGCCGGCCACGGTCAGCACCTCGCTGATGTCCGTTATCCCCTGTGCTACGCGGCTGTCGGGCATCAGACGAAGCACCACAGACCGTTCGGAGGCAAGCGAGACCTTAGCCAGGATCAGAGCCGCCAGCCTGGGGTCGCTGATGGCGGTGAGCATCTGATCGGTCAGCTCGCCACGGGCGGCGGACACGTCGGTCACGAACTGCACCGCCTCCTCGTAGTGGCCGAGCTCGACCAGGCCGACGAGCGTGTGCAGCCGGTTCGCGAACTCATGCGACTGGGCCCGCAGGGTCTCGGTCAGGCCGATCGCGTCGTCCAGTTCCCGTTTGAGGCTCTCGGACTCGGTCCGGTCCTGGAAGGTCACCACCCAGCCGACGTGCTGACGCCGGTCGCGCCGGATCGGCATCCGGTTGGCTACCAGGATGCGGTCACCGTGCAGGACCAGCAGGTCGCTTCCGGTCACCTCGCCGGTGATCACGTCGCGCAGCCGGCCGGCCGGGAGCATCTCGCGCACCGGGCGGCCGAGCGAACCGGGCGGCAGGTTCAGCAGCCGCCGCGCCGAGTCGTTGGCCAGCAGCACCCGCTCGTTCCTGTCGTAACCGAGCAGGCCCTCCCTGATGCCGTGCAGCATCGCCTCGCGCTCCTGTAGCAGGGCGGCGATCTCGCCCAGCTCGAGGCCGAACGTCTGGCGCTTCAGCCGCCGGGACAGGCCGAGCGCGGCCAGCACGCCGACGGCCAGGACGATGAGCAGGTAGACGGTGAGAGACGGCAGTGCGCTCGCCGCCTGCTGGTACACGCTGGTCATCAGGAAACCGACGGAGACCTCGCCGCTCAGCTTGCCGTGGGCGTCGAACAGTGGCGCCTTGCCGGTGGCCTCCAGGCCGAGTGTGCCGTGCTGTATGCCCAGAAAGACACGCCCGGTGCGGAACGGCTCGCTCGAGGGCGGCTCCGGGTCGTCGTAGACCGGCTTGCCGATCAGGCTCGGGTTCGGGTGCGAGTACCTGATGCCCTGGGCGTTGGTGATGACCACGAACTCCGCGTTCGTCTGCCGCCGAGCGGCCTGGGCGAGCTGCTGGACCACGCCGCCGGGGCGGCCGGTCTCAACCGCGTTCGCCACGGCGGGCTGGGACGCGAGCGTCTCGGCGACGGCCAGCGCCCGCTTCTCGTACTGCTGGTCGAGCTGCCGTTGCAGGTTCCAGTGGACCACGAAGAAACCCGCCACCATGACGAGGACGAGGATCGCGACCTGCATGATGACGACCTGAGTGGACAGGCGGTGTCGTATTAGACGCCGCAAGCGAGGTCTCATCCGTTCCTACTTCCCTACCGGGGGGACGCCTCCCCCCGGACCCCCTCGCTCTCCCGCGCCTGTGTTTCTGCTTCCCCCGGGGTTCCTGCGTGTTTCCGCAGTGTAACAGCGGTTCTGTCCGATCCAGAAGCTGCTGCCCGCTGAGCAAAATGCGCAAAACAATCAGAACGAACGGCGTTACTGTCACCAGCCGGAACGCCGATTCGTAACGACGAGCAGAACGCGCAATTCCAGCACAGGGCGCTTTACGCGGGAATCGCGCGTAATAGTGACGTGACTATGGGCTGAAAGCTAGCTTTCGCTGCTATGCAACACAATACATTCATCGGGGGGTACGGGGGGTCGTCCCCCCGGCAGACAGAGCCTAACGAGGTATTCCGCAGCGATACCGGCGCCGGGGAACCGGGCTCGCGCGGTATCGAACTGTCCGGGATCACCAAGCGGTTCCGGACGCCGGATGGCAACGCCTTCACCGCATTGCGCGATATGAACCTGACCGTGGAGCCCGGCCAGTTCTGCGCCGTGGTCGGGCCGACGGGCTGCGGCAAGTCCACCGCGCTGACCCTGGTAGCCGGGCTGGACCGGCCGAGCGCTGGCACGCTCCGCGTCGGCGGAACTCCCGTCAACGGGATTGCCAGCGGTACCAGTTTCATGTTCCAGACCGACGCATTGCTGCCATGGAAAACGGTGCTCGCGAATGTCGCGATGGGCCCGCTATTCCACGGCGTTCCGAAGAAAGAGGCGCACGCGAAAGCGCGGGAATGGCTGCGCGTGGTCGGCCTGTCCGGCTTCGAGGGCCATCATCCGCACCAGCTCTCCGGCGGCATGCGCAAGCGGGTGAGCCTGGCCGCCGCGCTGATCAACGAGCCATCGATCCTGCTGATGGACGAGCCGTTCGGCGCGCTGGACGTGCAGACCAAGGCCATCATGTCCAACGAGTTGCTGACCCTGTGGGACCAGACCAGGCCGTCGGTCATGTTCGTGACCCACGACCTGGAGGAGGCGATCGCCCTCGCGGATCGCGTGGCGGTCATAACCGCCGGGCCGGGCACGGTCAAGGCGGTCTATGACGTGGACCTGCCCCGGCCGCGCGGCGCCGTACAGGAAATCCGCTTCGAGCCGCGCTTCCTCGAGCTTCATCAGCAGATCTGGGATTCCCTGCGCGAGGAGGTCGAGCGAGCCTACGCGCGCACCACGTCGATCCCGGAAGGAGAAGGGTCATGACCCTGACGGCCGAGGACATCGAAACCCGGCAGGCGGCCACCGCGCTGCGTTCCAGGCTGACCGGACGCCGACGCCGGATCGTGGTGTACGCGGCGCGGCTGGCGACGCTCGCGATCGTGATCGGCGGCTGGCAGCTGTTCACGACCTGGAAGATCGTCGACCCCTTCTTCTTCGGCCAGCCGACCGGGGTCGTCACCAAGCTGCGGGAATGGGTCGAGCACGGGACCGCGTACGGCTCGATCTGGATGCAGATCGGCATCACGATGGAGGAAGCTCTGCTCGGCTTCGTCTTCGGCGTGGCCGGCGGCATCGTGTGTGGCATCCTGCTGGGTCAGGTGCGGTTCCTGTCCGACGTCTTCAGCCCCTACATCAAGGCGATCAACGCCCTACCGCGCATCGTGCTCGGCACCATCTTCGTCGTCTGGCTGGGCCTCGGGATCAGCTCCAAGGTGATGCTCTCCTTCGTCCTGGTCTTCTTCGTCGTCTTCTTCAACGCCTTCCAGGGCGTACGGGAGGTCGACCGTAACTTCATCGCCAATGTCCGGATCCTCGGGGCGTCACGCTTCCAGGTCGTGCGAAGCGTCGTCCTGCCCTCGGCGCTGAGCTGGATCCTGGCCAGCCTGCACGTGGCCTTCGGATTCGCGATCGTCGGTGCCATCGTCGGGGAGATCCTCGGCGCGCAGCACGGCCTCGGCCTGGTCATCGTGACGGCGCAGAACCAGTTCGACCCCAATGGCGTCTACGCCGCGATGCTGATCATCATGATTCTGGCACTCACCGCCGAGTGGCTGATCAGCCTGCTCGAGCGGCGGCTGCTGTCCTGGCGCCCGCAGGCGCAGACCGAAGCCCTCGCCGCCTAACCATCTCATTGAGGAGTAACCCCTTGTCCAGAAGAATTCCCCTGGCCGCGCTCGCCGCCGCCACTGTCAGTGCCCTGATCGTCACCGCCTGCAGCTCCAGTTCCAGCTCTAGCTCCGGCTCGAGCGGCAGCGGTGGCGGTACCAGCTCGGCCGCCGCCGCGAACAACTCCTCGCCGACCGTCACGCTCATGGTCGGCGGCATCGACAAGCAGATCTACCTGCCGTACCAGCTCGCGCAGCAACTGGGCTTCTACAAGAAGTACGGGGTCAACGTCCAGCTCAGCACCGAGCAGGCCGGCGGCGTCGGCGCCGAGGACGCGATGGCGTCCGGCCAGGTCGACATGGCTGGCGCGTGGTACGAGCACACCATCGACTTCCAGATCAAGGGCAAGAGCGTGGAAGACGTTGTGCAGCTCAGCGGCGCGCCCGGCGAACGCGAGATGTGCGCGAACGGTACGCACATCACCTCGCCTGCCCAATGGAAGGGCAAGGTTCTCGGTGTCACCGACCTCGGCTCCGGAACCGACGAGCTGACCCAGTACCTGGCGGCCCGGTATCACCTGACGACGAAGGACTTCAGCCGCGTCGCGGCCGGCGACGGCGACACCATGATCGCCGCGCTCCAGCACGGCCGGATCGCCTGCGGTATGACCACCCAGCCGACCGTGTCCGCCATCGAGAAGGAAAAGGCCGGTTACATGGCGTTCGATCTCGCCACGACCGGCGGCGTGCAGCAGTGGCTGGGCGGCTTCGTGCCGACCGCGGGCGTGCTCGCCCTCACGAGCTGGGTCAACTCCAACAAGACGACGGTGCAGAAGGTCGTCGACGCGCTGGTCGCGACCATGCACTGGATCAACACGCACAGCGCCGCCCAGATCGCCGACGCGATGCCGGCCGACTTCGTCTCGAACTCCCTGATCACCAAGGCGGACTACGTCACCGCACTGGCACAGGACAAGACCCAGTTCCTCACCGACGGGATAATGCCGGCCGGCGGCCCGCAGGTCGTCGAAGCGATCGGGCGGACGGCCGGAACCATCACCGGCTCGGTCGATCTGACCAGCACCTATACCAACTCGTTCGCCACCGCCGCGAACCAGCTCGAGGGCTTCACCAAGTAACCCGGCGAGCGAGCCCGGCCCGTCCCCGCCCCGCGTCACGCGGGGCGGGGCGGGGGTAGCCTTGGGGCTGTGGTCCGGAGGTTTTCGGTTGGCGGCGTCGCGGGCGTGCTGCTCGCGGCGGCGCTCGCGTTGAGCGGCTGCTCGCGGGGCGGCCCGGTCGAACTGGCGAACGCCTACATCCCGATGCCCACTACACCTGGCGTTACCGTCGCGTACATGCAGATCCGCAACAACGGCACGGCGGACGAACTGCTGGGGGTACACACCAGCATCGGGGGAACGGTGTCGCTGCGGGCACCGGTGACGCGGGGCACCCAGGTCACGGCCATGCGCAACGTCAGCGAGATCCCGGTACCCGCGGACTCCACCGTCCGGCTGGACCCGAACAGCTACCACCTGCTGATCACCGGCGCCAACGCCCTGCGCAGCGGTAAGGCGATAACGCTCACCCTCACGTTCGCCCACGCCGGGAACATGTCAGTCATCGCCCTGGTCACCGATCCCGCATCCGGCGGCAGCAGCTACTTCCTCAATTAGATCCGGCTAGCCCTGGTGTACGCGGGTGAGGGCGAGGCGGGCCCGGCTGTCGTCGTCAGACGGGGTATAGCACTGGATGCGGGCCTCCGGCAGATCCGGCACGTCCAGTTCGGTGACGGACATCCGCAACGTCCCGGCGACCGGGTGCAGGTAGGTAAGTGCCCGCGACTCGGGTTTGGCCACCTCATGCCGCGCCCACAGATCCGCGAACTCGCGGCTCAAGCTGGACAGGCGGCGGATGTCCTCCTCCCACTCCGCGTCCCCGATGTGGCCGCTGTACGCTGCCCGCAGCCGGGCTACCAGGTACCTCACATGCCGGTCGTACTCCACCAGCTTCCCGCGGGCGCTCGGTTCGGTGACGCAGCACCACAGGGTGTTCTTGTGGATGCAGGGCAGCGTGTGCCACTCCCAGAAGAGATCCTCGGCGGCCTCGTTCATCAGCAGGATGTCGAACCTGGCGTTGATCAGGCTGGCGGGCACCGGATCGAGCGAGCGCACGATCTCCTGGATAGCCTCGGGCACGACGCCGCACGCCGTCTCGGTCAGCACGGGCGTCGCCTCGGCCAGCCGGTACAGGTGCTCGCGCTCGGCCTGATCCATGCGGAGCGTCCGTGCCACCGCGTCCAGCACCTGCGTGCTGGCGTTGATCTCGCGCCCCTGCTCCAGCCACGTGTACCAGGTGACGCCGACACCGGCCAGCAACGCCACTTCCTCACGCCGCAGTCCGGGCGTCCGGCGCCGCGGCCCCGGCGGCATGCCGAAGTCCTCGGGGCTCAGCCGCGCCCGGCGTGCCTTGAGGAACTCGCCAAGCTCCGCCCGGCGCCGCCCTCCCGCCTGTCGCGTTGACGCTCTCCCAGCTTCATACGTAACCACGATCTCGTCCCATCACCTGGTGATAGAACAAACTTACTCGGCACCACTGACATTTCGGGGGTTCCGGGGGCGTCGGCGGCCATTAGGGGATGGTTGGCGCAACGTACCCCTCCGGTGGGGATGGTTGGCGCAACGTACCCCTTGCGGAGCTGGCGAGGTAGGGGCTGGCGGGAAGCAGTGACGTCGTTCTCTGTATATGGGGGTATTCCCAACACCAGGATCAGCAGGCTCTCAGTACCGGCATGAGGCGGGCCTCAGCCTGGATTTATGACAACGACCATTGACGCCCGGGTGCACGATCCGGGGGCGACGGCCACGCGGGGGCGCTGGCTGATGCTCATCGTGCTGCTGGCCGGGCAATTCATGGCATTGCTCGACACCATGTGTCGTTCGTAGCATCCGGGGTATGACCAGTACAAATACCCTTGCACGAAGGGCTCCGAGGAGCCGAGGAACCTACCCCATGGCGACGATCCCGAATGCTGATCTTACGGCTATCT
>Ga0213881_10000344_pt1 | contig 32230 bp, 26 predicted proteins | sample BarmaccoBMER_R08_FD_160104 | JGI IMG/M metagenome (GOLD analysis project Ga0213881, IMG submission 160104) | Barbacenia macrantha exposed rock microbial communities from rupestrian grasslands, the National Park of Serra do Cipo, Brazil - ER_R08 ...
ACCGGCCGTGCCACCCCACAGCGGCCGGTCAGACACCGAGTCTGCAGATGCGGAGCGAGCACGCCCACCGTACGCCGGGGGAAAACTTGACTCAAGCGTCACAGTTTCGGAGATCTAGTTGATCTAGCCGGGCTCGGTCCTGGTTGGTTCCGCCGTCCTCGGTTCGGTGAGCTGGCGTTGCTCGGCGAGCAGTTGGTCCACCGAGGCGGCTCCGCTGGCATATCGGGAGCCGATCTCGGCGTTGAAGGTGTCCAGCACGCGCTGCACCTCACGATGGCGCGCAGAGACCGATTGCTCCTCGGTGCCGTAGGCCTGCAGAGCGCCCTCGAGCTGCTCGCCGGAGAGCGCCCCGACGTTAGAGAGATCGACGTCGGCGACCAGCGCCTCGACATGACGGCGGTGCGCCTCGGCCCGCGAGGGCTGCAGCGTGTGGACCCGGCCCGAGCCGGGGTTCGCCTCCACGGCGTTCACTGCCAGGATCTGGCCCAGCTCGGCGACGAGGGGAGCGCCGCCACCTTCGCGGCGGCGTCGTTGCTCGGCGCGCACGATGTCGATCCGGGCCTGCAGCAGCCGCCGCAGGTAGGACAGGTCGGTCTCTTCCTGGGCCGCGTCGTCCCGGCGCGCGCGCACCTCTGCCAGCTCGAGCTGGTCCAATCCGGCGACATAACCGGGGTCGAGCACCCGGTCGATGCGCCGTCGCCCCCCGGGACGCACTTCGATCATGCGACCATCCTGCCATCTCTCAGGACCGCAGCCGGCGCAGTGCTGCCCGGCCGGGGGGTTCTCCGGTGTCGGGGGGGACCGAGTCCGGGTCCACCTGCGCGGCGGTGTGGCCGGCCAGCAGGGGGGTGTCGGGGTGCACCGAGTGCTTGAGCAGGGCCAGCGCGATGGGGCCGAGCTCGTAGTGGATGGCCACCGTGCCGACCCGCCCGACCAGCCGTTCGCCGGCGTGCACCGGATCTCCGGTGCTGGGCAGAGTCTCGGGAGAGGCCAGGTGCAGCAGCACCATTCGCCGTGGTGGGCGACCCAGGTTCGACACCCGTGCCACGGTCTCCTGGCCCCGGTAACACCCCTTGTTCAGGTGCACTGCGGGGCCGATCCAGCCGACCTCGTGCGGGATGGTGCGCTCGTCAGTGTCGATTCCCAGCCGCGGGCGCAGCGTCGCTACCCGGATCGCCTCGTAGGCCCAGGTGCCGGCTGGGGCGGCACCGGCCGAGACGAGCGCTCGCCAGGCGGTGGTGAGCGCGCCGCGGGGCACCAGCAGCTCCCTGCGGCCCGCCACGGTGCGCGCAAACCCACCCTGCTCGCCGGCTCGCGCGATCACCTCGTCGGCGAGCGGGCCCAGCAGCGAGAGCACCGCCAGCTCCGAGGTCGCATCGCGCGGCGCCACCTTCGACCAGAACACCATCGAGTTCAGGTAGGCCAGCAGTCCCTGGGCCCGGCCAGGATCGGTGTCCAGCCATACCGTCTCGTGCAGATGGGACACCACAGCGTGGTGCTCGACGTGTCCCCGCAGGTCCAAGACCAGAGCCTCGGTGTGCTCGCCCTCACCCAGCGCGAGCAGGTGCTGGGAGGTGATGGTGTGCAGCCAGCTCAACCGGTCCTCGCCCGGCACGGCGAGGAGGGCGCGGTGTGATCGGTCCACCACCGCAGCGGCGTGCTCGGCGGCGCGTTGCTCACCCAACGGATCACCGTGGTGCCAGGCCACCCCAGGGTCCGGGGATCCCTCGGGTGGTGCCACCGCACCCGGCAGCTCCAGCAGCGGCGAGGTCACGAGCCGCTGGCCTCCACCGCAGCCCCGGCGGGCTCGGCGCAGGCCCGACAGCGCCCGGACAACGCCAGGTGGCTGGGGTCCAGCACGAACCCGAACCGCTCCTGCATCCGTTCGATCAGGTCGGTGAGTTCCTCGGGGGGTACCTCGGTGACGTCTCCACAGTGGTGGCAGACCAGGTGGACGTGCTCATGCGCGCGGGTGGAGTAACTGGGCGCACCGTGCCCGAGGTGGGTGTGGCGCACTAGGTCGAGGCCTTCCAGCAAGTCGAGGGTGCGGTAGACAGTGGTGATGTTCACCGCGGGCGCAACCCGTTGGACGTGCCCGCAGATCCGTTCCGGGGTGGCGTGCTGCAACTCCCGCACCGCATCGAGCACGAGTTGCCGTTGCGGAGTCATCCGCATCCCCCGCTTGTGCAACGTGTGGCGCAGGCTGGTGTCCACACCACGATGGTAGCGCCACGGTCCCGCTCGAAGGGGTAACGCGTTGCTGAACTCGCCGCTGTCCGGTTAGCGTGCAGGTACACGGGAAAGGAGGTGGTCCAGGTTTGAACGGCTGTGGGACTCGTGAGGTGGCTGTCAGCTAGAGCCGCCGACGGCCGTGGAACGCCACCTCCACTTGGACGGCGTTGATCACAACGGCGGACCGTGCGAGGCGGCCGGCGAATCCAAGGCAGTCACCCGGCCCCCGGGATTCCCGAGCACTAGTCCCGCTCGGGCACGCCGCTGCTCGCGGCGATCCCGGGGGCTGACTCCTGTCCGCGCCTCGATCAGCGGACTGGTATCGGTACCTGACCCCAGGGCGCGTCACGTGAACCACGTCCTTCTTTAAGTTTCGTGACGTTCACAGCTCTAGCAGGCAGACCGGACCGACGACTCAAGATGGAGCGCCGCGTAAAAGAAAGCATTCTTGCTTTTGTCTCCGCATGCCATATGACGGTATGCGTCCGCCAGTTTGTGAATATCAATAAAGCCATAGTCCGCCAAGATAGACTCACGAAGAAGGCGTTCAAGAATTTTCAGGCCATATCGTCGCAGTCCATATTCCATCACGTGGCTGAAGTTTTCTTTCAGTGGTGGTGCGATCCATTCTGGCGCAAGGCCTAAGCGAGCCAATCTCTCACGATGCAGAAATTTGTCTCGACGCCATTCAAACGGCAACGACTCCGCGAATCGGATCAGATTCGGTGAACATAAGGGTGACACCGGCCATATTTCGGCCGCTAGGAAGGCTGGGGCGCGGCATGCTGAGGCAAGCAGGCTGGACTCCGCGAGCACAGCCCCAGGAGCGGTTCCGGTATCCACTTCCACAAACGCTTGTTTGGCGCGCGGACCAAGCCAAGCGGGCACCGGTCGCCGTGCCTCGGCAACCGCTGGTGGGATTTCCTGCTCGGCGGCATACGGGGCAACCAGCTCGTCCCCGCCGATGCCGGTCATCGCAACCCTGGCCCCAGCGCGTTGGGCGACGGCCAGCAGCGACTCAAAAGCCTCACTGTAAGGCTCATCATAAGGGCTGACGGGAAGCCCTCTGGTCCTTCTCCCATCAGGGTGAAACGGCGGGTGCTCTATCGCTGCGACGCGCAAGTCTCGGAAGCCGCAACGGTGTACAAGAACTTGCCGTCGGTTGGTCTGTTGCTGTCCTGCCGGGCCATCGAGCATGAGAGCATAACTTGAGCAGCGGCTAGGATACAGTGAAGCTACGGTCATGGCGACATTCGCCGAATCAAGCCCACCGCTGAGTTCGACTACGATCTGTTCGGGGGTATACTCTCTGGCTTGCACCGCTTGTGCGAGTAGCCCTTCGTAGTAGTCCAGCACGGCAGCACCAGAGCGCAGGGTCCGTGGTCGGGCGTGCAGCGCCGCCGTCGGATATGTGATTGACAGCCCTGTGCTGGTCAGCTTGGCTTGCGCGCGCTCGGTCGGGCGGTACACGCCAGAGAACACCGTCTCACAGCCGTAGCGATGCCTTAAAGCCAGAAATCGACACACTTCGCGATCCACCAGGCCATCGACGCCTCGGCGTTGCGCCAAATCTGGTAGGAGCCATGACCCATATAGCGTACCGTCAATATCGGACAAATAGACCGGGGCGCTGCCCCACGCGCCCGTTGACACTTGGGCGCCAGCTCTGTTAATCTCCACCAAGGTGAAGTCAAGGGGCCATTCCCGCATCGCATCGAGGGAGATTCGATACATGCTGGATTCTAGTAGTTCCACGTCGCCGGGGGATGGAAAAACCGAGTTCTTTCGTGGGTTGCGTTCCCGAACGCAGAAGTAAATACTCTCTGCGTCGGTGGCCGCAAAATGCTCCAACGAGGAGTGAGTGAATGGTTCGATCCAGGAAGAAACGTTGACGTATCTTCCATTTGTCCACGTCCAGCCTGTGATCGGTGGACGTGAGGGTATTGCGAGTTTGAGCATTCTTCGAATTATGCAGTTAATGAGGGAATGGGGCAAGGTCCTCCGAAATCGTTCTGGTAGGCGTCGTTGTGGCCCGTGTCGCCCTCTCCGGGCTTTTTGATGTAGCGAACCATGAAGGACTGCGGAGCCAAAACTTCCTGGTCGGTGAATAAATCGTTCAAGTCATACGTGTTCATCTGTTCATTACCTGCCTTCTTGCTTCTATTCGGTGTACGACACGTCAGGTCGCTCCGCAATTATACAGCGACCCGACATTAGTCTGTCTAGATACTACCGACCGTGTTCTTATGTGCCAGCGGTCGTCGCAGAGCGTGCAAGTTATGGCTATAGTACCAGCCGACAGGCCGGGGCTTGTGGGCGTGCGGACGGGGTAAACCGCCAGGTCACTGTCCTGCTGCCACTGCTCCGACCGGGTCATTCTTGTAGTGAGCCGTCCAGTGCGCGCCCGCTGGTGAAGTACGGGGTAATCTTGTTGTCGAACATGCTCAACGCAGATCCGATCGCCATGTGCATATCCAGATACTGGTAGGTTCCTAGCCGTCCACCAAACAGGACGTTCCTTACCCTCGCCTCTTTCTTGGCCAGCTCGCGGTAGCACTCCAGCGTCGCGCGGTCCTCCGGCGTGTTGATCGGGTAGTACGGCTCGTCGTCCTTCTCGGCAAACCGTGAATACTCACGCACGATAACCGTTTTGTCTGTCGGGTAGTCTCGTTCCGGGTGGAAATGACGGAACTCGTGGATCCGGGTGTAGGGCACGTCCTCGTCGGCGTAGTTCATCACCGAGGTGCCCTGGAAGTCGCCGACCGGCACGACTGCCTGCTCGAAATCCAAGGTTCGCCAGCCTAGCCACCCCTCGGAATAGTCGAAATAGCGGTCCAGCGGCCCGGTATAGACAACCGGAGTACCCTCGCAGATGTCGTCGCGCACCTCGAAGAAGTCCGTGTCCAGGCGCACCTCGATGTTCGGGTGATCAGCCATTTTCTCCAGCCACACGGTGTAGCCGTTGACCGGCAGGCCCTCGTAGGTGTCCTTGAAGTACCGGTTGTTGAACGTGTACCGCACCGGAAGGCGGGTGACCATCGCGCCGGGAAGGTTTTTTGGGTCGGTCTGCCACTGCTTGGCCGTGTAGCCCTTGAAGAACGCCTCATACAGCGGGCGGCCCACCAGGGCGATCGCCCTGTCCTCGAAGCTGTCGAGGCCAGTGCTTGCTGCCTCGCTGGCTTGCTGGGCGATCAGCTTAGCCGCCTCGGCTGGGTTCAGGTACCGGCCGAAGAACTGCGACATCGATCCCAGGTTCGGTGGGAACGAGTACACCTGCCCTTGGTAGACGCTGAATACCCGGTGCTGGTAATCGGTGAACTCGGTGAACTGGTTGACGTAGTCCCACACGCGCTGGTGGGACGTGTGGAAGAGGTGAGCCCCGTACTTGTGGATTTCGATGCCGGTCTCCGGATCCTCTGCTGAGTACGCGTTGCCTCCGATGTGCGAGCGGCGCTCGAGTACCAGCACCCGCGTGTCCAACTGGCTGGCCGCGCGCTCGGCGACCGTCAGCCCGAAGAACCCCGAACCGACAACGATGAGATCATATCCGGCGAAGCTCATGGCGGCGTAGCCTACCCGGTTCCGGCGCAGCCATCGTTATGGGCTCGGTGGAGAGCCGGTGCCATTGTGCGGTGCCACGGCAGAAAAGGTCCTGCCACTTCAACCTCGGGGCTTGGGTAGATGTGCTCTTGGGGCACCGAGTTCGACAGCAGAGCTTGTGAGGAGAACCACGGACAACTCCGATGTCGAGCTCGGAGACCAAGGAGCAGGCGGGGCACGCGGGAGCATCCTTGGGCAGCGGGCTGGCCAATCCAAATCCGGGGGGTCAGCCGGCTATCCGGTGCAGGCGGGCGGAGACGTGCGGCTGCATGGGTTGGCCGACCATCGCGCGTTGCTCGACATAGGCCAAATCACCGCATTCGACGATGCCGTAGAGCCGGTGCGCGGCGCTGACCTCCTTGGCCGAGGAACTCCGCACCACCGCGTCGGTGGCCAGTTCCCACGAAACCTGGGTGCGCGGCCTGCCGTAGTAGAGTTCCACGATGCCGGTGCCGTGCACGGCGAGCAACTCGATGGTGTCATCGGCTTGGGGCCGCCAGAACCCCGTCTCCCGGGCCGCTGATCGAATCACCTCGCCGGCCTCGTTGAGCAGCCATGCCCGCGACTCGTAACGCAAAAACGGCCGCCCGTCGTGACAGAACACCACCTGCTGGCCGAAGTGGTACGGCCCGTCGATGGTCGGGTAGACGACCTCCCCCTGGCCGCGCCAGACCCCCACCAGCGGGAGCAGCATCAGGCAGTGTGGATGCAGGTCAGGGCCCTCGCGCAGGTTCGCGGTGTCACTGGGAATCGGCAGGTCAGTGAAATCGGGAAGGTTGCGGATGCCGGTGCTGCGCGCGCGCTTCGCGGCGGCTCGCACCGCCTCGTCGCCGCAGGAACCGTTGGAGCCGACGGTCACCCCTGAGATCCTAGGCCCTCCGATCGGGAGGACCATCAGGCGCCACCTGCTGGCCGAAGCGGCCAAGATCGCCGGCACGACGACCAAGAAATCGACGGTGGAAACGGCGCTGCGTGAGTTCATCCGGCGGCACAAGGTGCGACGGGTACTTGAACTGTGGGTAACTTCGACTGGGAGGGCGACCTGCAGGAGATGCGCCGCAGTCGCTTCGAGTGATCTCGGTTGTGGTCGATTACAGTGCTTGGATCGCGGACCGTGGCGTCCGGTTCGGCGATAGTCGCGCTCAACGGGCGCCCAGCTGCCCAGCAAGTGGCACAGAACCCGAGTGCCATTGTCGGATAGGGCTGCTGGGCTCGCGGTGCGAGCGGTCAGTGGGCAAGTCGGGCTACGAGGTCCGTGCCTTCGGATCGGAGGTGCTTTTCGGTCTCGTCCAGGTCGCTGCCTTCGCCGATGACCCATAGGTAGCGGCAGATCGCGAAGAGGAGCGCGATCTGGCCGGTGCGGGTTTGCAGGACGGGCATGGCGCGAATCCGCCGGGCCGTGGGTTGGTGCAGCAGGCTGTTGCAGTACAGGGTTGCCGCGTCGTATCCGGCTGGTGCCGGCCGCCAGCTTTCCCAGTCCAGAATGTGTAGTGTCGGCCCGCGCAGATTTCCCCAGTGCAGATCTGCATGAGCTGTTGCCCATTGCAGGCCGGCGAAGGTGTGTTCGGTCAGGGTGGCCCCAAAATGTTCGCGGACGCCGTTGATGGTGTAGCGCACGGCGCCGAGTTCGTGGTCCAGGTTGACTGGGTGCGCGGCCAGCGCGGCCAAGGCGGTGTCGAGGTCTGTCCACCAGGACGGTGGTAGGTGCGGGTCGTCGAGCAGCACGCCACCTGGGGCGATTGTTGACCCCGGGGCCTGGGTCATCACTTCGCCCCGGAGGCGGCGGCCCGCGAGGTAGCTGTCGGTGTGGTGCCAGTCGGCCCATCGCAGCACCTGGGGTTTGGGAACACCGCTGATCGAGTTGGCTTCCACGTTGCCCTCCCAGCGGCAGGCCGGCTGATAGTCGGGGTCCTCCACCACGACGCGCAGCCACACGGCGCGCTCACCATCGTGTGCGGGCGCTCCGGCCGAGCGCATGTCAAAGGTGTTCACCACCTCACCGACCAGTTCGACGCCGAACCGGACCGCTGCCGCGTTGAGTTGGCCCTGCAGCCAGACCCGGCGTTGCTCAACGGCCTGCTCGACCTCGTCGGTGTTCATGGTCATTTCTTGGTGAACTCCCCGTCCTTGTAGTGGCTGCCTTCCCTGTGTCCCCAATCCTGGCAGCTCGGCGTGTCCGCGTTGTCGCCGCCATGGTCAGCGATCATGTCTGTCCACAGGGGATCAACTGGGGCGGTGGCCGCGAGCCGTTCCTGAACCGTTATTCCTGGCTCCTTTCCCTTCGGCAAATCCGCCAGCGCCAACACCGGTGCTTGCGCTGACGTTCGGCAATGCTTGGTTTCGGTAGCCGTGAACGTGCCATGCTCAAAATACCGGTCTCCCGCGTGCGCACCCTGGCAGTAGGCGAAAAACTCACACGTCGCCTTGCACTGTTCCAGGCCGACCAGAAACTCCCGAACATAGTGCAGGTCGCCCGCGCGATGGAAAATGGTCGGCAACGTGTCGGTCATGACGTTTCCAGCGACGAAATCGTGGTACGCTGCGTCGGCGACGCCGAGCAGTTCCGGCGAGAGCAAGACGACATCACCATTCCACGCGATCGTCGGAATCAGGTCATGCTGAGCGTCGGCAGCGCGCACCGCCGGCTCCAGACCGAGGAACCCGAGCAGCCGTTGGACTTCCCGCACCGTCACGTCACGGTTCTGCTGGCACCACGCAAAGGTGTCCCGCCAGAAGCGGCGCGCATCCTCCAGGGTCGGTGTGTCGCCGAGAGCGTTCGCGCCCTCGTTCGCCTCGATGTTGAACCCCACCCACCGGCAGCCAAGATCCCGCAGGAAGTCCAACACCTCCACGGCCCGGTGTGTGCCATCCCGGCTGACTACGGCGAGCACGATGAACGGAATACCGTGCCGCTTCAACGTCTCGATGCCGGCCACGATCCGGTCGAACATCGGCCGGCCCGCGCGGTCCACCCGGTGGCGGTTGACCGAGCGCGCACCGTCGATGCTCACCCCCACACCGACCTCGTACTGCTTGAACAATTCACACCACGCGTCGCTGATCAGCGTGGCGCCGGTCTGCACCTTGTGCTACACCCGGCCAGCCCGCCGTAGCGGCTCGAACGGCTCCAGTAATGCCGCCAGCCGCTGAGGTCCGACCGCCAATGGTTCGCCGCCGTGCCACGCAATCTCCACCAGCGGCCAGTCCGGCTCGATGCCCGCGGCAACGGCAGCCGCGACGGACGGCGACATGTCCTGCTTGAGATGCCGCTGCGGCAGATAGCAATACGTGCACGCCAACGGGCACAAACTCGTCGGCTGCACGATGATCGTCCCCGGGCGGCTGGTCAGCCAATGGCCGGCACCAAGCATGGAACGCCCGTTATTCATGCTCCCAATTCCCTTTTCTCGAAGTAACTCCGTATTGAGGGTAGGAGCCAGGGACCGGACAGCGCCGACCGCCGTGGTCAGTCTGGTCGGGTGTTGCCGCGTCTGATGAAGTCGGTGATCCGCTCGTCCAGCTCGCGCAGGTGCGGGGAGCTGGCGCGCAGTGGCTGGATCTGCCGTTTCAGTGTGTGCAGCCGCTGGAGGGTGCGGGCGGAGCTGACCTGCGCCGCTGTGCGCAGCGCATCCCGGCCCAGGGCGACGGCCTGCTCGAAGTCACGACCGACCAGATGGGCACCGGCAAGGTCGGTCTGGGCGAAACAGCGGGCACGGAGCCGCCAGGGCTCATAGTCGCGCAACACCACAGCACTGAATGTGATGGCCTGCTGAGGATCGCCGAGGTCGCTCAGGCAGCGGGCGAGGTCCGCCGAGAAGGCGGCTTCGGTATAGAAATTCAACCACGGCGGCTCCTCCTCGGGGCGCACCGACTCGTACAACCGCCGGGCATCCAGCACCGCGCGACGAGCCTCCCGGGCGTCACCACACAGGGCGAGCCCGCGCGCTTCCAGCGCATGCAGCTCGGCAGCCTGCGCCGGGCTGGCGCTGCCCTGGGTGACGGCCAGCCCCGCCCGGGCCAGCGCCACCCCCTGTCGCCCGTTGCGGAACTGATCGTCTTCGGTGAGCGCGTTCTGCCCGATCTGCACCGTCAGGCGGCTCATCTCGCTGAGCACCATGGCAGCGTAGCGCCGGTCGCCCCCCGCCATCGCCAGGTCGAGCCCCTGGATGTAATAGCGCTGCGCCAACGCGGGCCGACCCACATCGGCCGCCGTGACACCCGCCAGCTTGGTGGCCTGCGCGACGGCGGTCAACAAGGCCTTGCCGGTCTTCTCCGAATACGTGCCGTGCAGGAGCTGGTTGGCCTCCCGGTGCAGCAGTACCACCACCTGCTCCCGCAGCCGCCCCGAGCCGTAGCGGTAGTCGAGCTGACGCAGCTGGGTGACCTGCTCGGTGAGGATCTCCACCTCGGCCATGCCGATCCGTCGGCCGGCCACCCGGGCGGTGCTCGGGGCCGGGGGAACGGTCAGGGCGAACAGCGCAGGTTCGGAGAAGGCCGCCGCGCTGAACACGGAGCCCACCAGCAACTTCCGTCGGCGCATGTCATGTCCCGATAACTCGACGACCGTGCGGACCGTGCCATCCAAGGTCCCAGAACACCTCAGACTATCGTCCTGATCCTCCACCACGGGAGTGCGATCAGCGAACCCACACTCCATCACACTGACCTCGCGGCGCAACCGCCGGGACAGCACCGTGGCCACCAACCGGGGCACCGGCCACCGCGGCTGGCACCCATCCAGCATCCGCCGCACCGACGTGGTGTTCGTCCCGACGTGCCGGCCCTCCTCGGCACCTGCGGTCACCACCGCCCGAGCCAGCGCGGCATTGCTCAGCCCCGCCTCCGCCACCAGCACCCGCAGCGCGCGATTCCCACTCGCCGCCGCACTCCCACTACCCACGATGCCCCCGGATCTGTCGTCATCAGTGCTCAAGCCGCTAATCATGATCGGTCCTGGGACACCGTGTGAAGCCATGACGGGAAGTGAGACGGAAGTGGGACCCCGGCCGCCAACCGGTGCCATTGCCACACTATCTCGACTATCCATGCGCGCAGTCGCACGCTTCACTGACGACGTGAGTGCAATGAGCGAACCAACTACCGGTATCCCGAATGCCGATAAACCCGGGTGGTGGATCGTGCCGCCGTGGCCGGTGCCCGCAAGCCTGCACGAGGTGGCGAGCCACTTCCTGCGTTTCTTGCCAAGAGACGACGCCAGTGTTACCGAAAAGCTGGCCTACTACCAGGGGTACCTGACGGCCATCGAGGCGGCGCCAACACAGGAGCTGAAGGACCGCTGCGACTGGCGCTGGTACGAGGATGTGCGCGATTGCATAGGCCGCTGCGTCAGCTTGTACCAAGACAAGCACGCAGCCGACATCCAACGAGCCAACCGCAGTGTCCGGTCGTTGCCGCCCGCGTTACGGACCACACCTGCCGCACCAACACCTCAGGAACAAGCGTTCTGATCAAGCCGGGTGAGGGAACTTGCCTAACCACCGAGGGTATGCTACGGAGCGTGTGCAGACGCTTACGGGTCGCAGTCGCCTTCGTCGTCGGTCTTCTCGTCCTTACCGCTTGCGGCTACGGACCTGGGTATGGCGGCCTGCCGCAGCGTCCGGACGCCGTCGGTGGCCCCGCCCCGCTCGGTCACATCGCTTATCAGCCACCGCTCCTACCCATCGTGTTCTCCATGGACACCAATGGCGCCGTCGCGATTACCCTTAATCCAAGGTTGGTCACTTTTCTCGGGGCTGTCACTGACAACGGGCCTCCTGCGAAGCTGGAAGCCCTCGGCCCGGCCCGTGTAGACGTCGAAGGGTTCCAGTTCAACGAGACTAGCAAAGACACCGACGTCGACCTGGAACGTTCACGCTCGGGGACAACCACTGACCTATCGTATGACCATATGACAGCCGAGCTGAAACCAATCCACGGAGCGAAGGTCGCCACCTACGCTACGCGCAGCTCGTGGGAAGCACCCACCGCGAGAAGTGACTACCCCAAGCGAACAAGAGTGCCTACAAAAACGTCGCGAGGACTGAAGTAATACCTTCAATGGGGGCGATCTCAAGGCAACATATAGTATTTTCTGTATCAAAACAGCCGAGGGGGATCTCGGTTTCCTGTTTATCAAACCCGACTTTGACCAGAAGCCAATCGCCTACTACGTCTACACCTATACTTGGGTCCGCTGATTGTCGTGGAGCGAGGCCCTGATTGTGGCGGCGTCCAGGCGGCGGTGCACGGTCAGCATCGCCCCCTGACGCGGCACCATGGTGACGTGGTGGGGCCGCGCCGGCTCGTCCGGCGCGGTGGTGGGGGACAGCTCGAGGCGGCGCAGGACTTCTCGCAGCACGGTGCGCATCTCGACCTGGGCGAAGGTAGCGCCCAGGCAGCGGCGCACGCCACCGCCGAAGGGCAGCCAGAGAGCCGGATCGGGTCGGTGATCGAGGAATCGCTGCGGCCGGAACTCGTCCGGATCGGGGTAGTGCCGGCTGGCGTGGTGCACCAGGTTGATGCTGGGAGTCAGGATGGTGCCGGCCGGAATGCGGTGCCCGGCCAGGTGTACCGGGGCGGTCAGTTTGCGACCGAACTCGAAGACCACCGGTCGCACTCGCAGGCTCTCCTTGCACACCGCCTCGAGCCAGGCGTCCTCGCCGTCCGCGGCGGCCTGCGCGGTGCGGCTCAGCAGCGTGGGATGGCGAGTCAGCCGCTCAAAAGCCCAGGACAACGCGGTGGCGGTGGTGTCGTGCCCGGCGAGCAGCAGCGTGATGAGCTGGTCGAGCAGCTCCTCGTTGGTCATCGGCGCGCCCGTGCCATCGACGCTGCGCACCAGCATCGCCAGCGCGTCGGTCCGCTGCGCCAGCCGCGAATCGGCGCGGCAGCGGGTGATCTCGTCGGTGAGCAGCGCCAGGGCCGCGGCCCGGCGCTGCGCGCGGCGGCGCCAGGGGCCAAAGCGGAGCAGCATTCGCGGCGGTGGGATCAGCTCCAGCGGCGAGCCGATCTCCAGCAGGGGCGGCAGCGCCGAGCGCAGCTCGGCAAGCCGGCTCTCCTTGCGCACCCCGATCACGGTGCGCAGGATGATCTCGAGGGTGAGCCGTTGCATCCGGGGGTACACCGGGAAGGACTCGCCCACCGGCCACTGGGCGACCTCGTCGGCGGTGACGGCGGCCATCTCGGCGATTTGCCGGCGCACCGCCTCGCCGTGGAACGCCGGCAGCATCATCCCCCGGCTACGCCGGTGCTTGCCGTCGTCGAGCGTGAGCAGCGACTGCCTGCCCACGACCTGGTGCAGCGGTTCGGCCGCCTCCCCGGCATGGAAGACCGCCGGGTCACCACGGATCACCGATCTGATGTCATCCGGGTCGGCCAGGTAGACAAGCGTGCCGATGCGGGGAATGCGAACGGTGAACCGATCGCCGTAGCGCTGGTGGCAGGCGCGCACGAAACGGACGGGGTCCCACCAGATCAGGCTGGCTTGCGCCAACGCGGGCAACGGCGGGCCGGGGGGCAACGTGCACGCCATACCTGGGCAATATACATACGTTTGTCTAGCCCCAGTAGTATCGCCAGCCATGGGACACCGGGAGGCGCTGCTCGACGGCGCTCGACGCTGCCTGTTGGAACGGGGGTATGCGCGCACCACGGCCCGGGATGTGGTGGCCGCCTCGCACACCAACCTCGCCTCGATCAGCTATCACTTCGGCTCCAAGGAGGCGCTGCTCAACGAGGCCATGCAGCAATGCATCGACGAGTACCTCGAGCAGATCACCCGGATTGTGTTCGCCGATCCCAGCGCGACACCGTTGCAGCGGGTCCGGGCCTCCTGGCAGGCGCTGGTGGACACGCTCGAGCAGTACCGCTCGCTGAAGGTGGCTTTCGCCGAAGCGCTGGTCCAGGCCGAGCGGATGCCGCAGCTGCGGGCACAGCTCGCCGAGTGCTACGAGCGGGCCCGCAGCAGCGTGGCGGACATGGTGCGCGCCTCGGTCGAGGGCCTGTCCGATACCACCGCCCGGCAGGTGGCCTCGTTCCTCATCGCGGTCTACCACGGCCTGCAGACGCAGTGGCTGCTCGACCCGCAGCGCGCCCCGGCTCCCGATGAGCTCATGGCCGCCCTGCAGCTGGCCCTGCCCGCCGCCTGTGTCACTGAGCGGGCCACCGAGCGGGTGCGACCAGCCTCGCCCCCACGCGATGGCTCACGACACGGTGACCTCGACCGAGAACAGGCCTGGGCCCGGGGCGCTCAGGGGCGTCTCGCCGGTGCCCAAGGGGTGCAGGGCCCGGATGGTCCAGTCGCCGGGGGCGGCGAAGAACCGGAACGCTCCGGAGGCTGAGGACACCACCTCTGCGGTGAACTCCCCCGTGCCGTCGAGCAACCGCACGAACGCGCCGCCGAGGGTTTGCCCAGCGTCGTTCGGCCCTGGGTCGATGAGCACCGTGCCGGCCAGCACGGTGTGCCGGCTCAGATCCGTCCCCGGCGGCAGTTCCAGGGTCTGTTGCCCTGCTCCGCACATGACGATCAGCCCTTGGTGCCGAGCTCGATCGGTGCGCCGACCAGCGAGCCGTATTCGGTCCAGGAGCCGTCGTAGTTCTTGACCTCGGAGAGTTCCAGCAGCTCGTGCAGCACGAACCAAGTGTGGCTGGAGCGCTCCCCGATCCGGCAGTAGGCGATGGTCGGGCGGCTGGCGTCCAGCCCTGCCGCCCCGTACAGCGCCCGCAGATCCGCGTCGGATTTGAAGGTGCCGTCCTCGTTGGCCGCTTTGGACCAGGGCACGTTCAGCGCGGTGGGAATGTGTCCGGGACGCTGGGCGCACTCCTGGAGCAGGTGTGCCGGGGCCAGGATCTTGCCGGAGAACTCGTCGGGTGAGCGGACGTCGACCAGGTTCTGGGTGCCGATCGCCTCGAGCGCCTCCTGGCGGAACGCCCGGATTGAGGTGTCCTGCTCCTGGGCGGTGTAGCTGGTGGCCGGCCGGCTCACCTCCTCGGTGCTCAGGGGGCGACCGTCGAGTTCCCACTTCTTGCGCCCGCCGTCGAGCAGCCGGACGTCACGGTGCCCGTAGAGCTTGAAATACCAGTAGGCGTAGGCCGCGAACCAGTTGTTGTTGCCGCCGTAGAGCACCACGGTGTCCTCGTTGCTGATGCCCTTGTTCGACAGCAGTTTTTCGAATGCACCCCGATCGACGAAGTCACGGATCACCGGGTCCTGCAGCTCAGTCTTCCAATTGATCTTCACTGCTCCCGGGATGTGCCCCGCGTCGTAGGCGGTGGTGTCTTCGTCGACCTCGACGAAGACGACGCCATCGGTGTCCAGGTTCTGCTCCGCCCAGTCTGGTGTGACTAGGACGTCTTCACGGCTCATCTTTCACAGCTCCTCGTTTGGTGTTGACGTTGTTCATAGCAGTGCTCCCCGGCCGCGCAGTGGCACCACTAGCCGCCAAGCGGAGTTTGGGTCATGGTTGCTCCTGGCCGAGGGAGGCGGGGTATCCGGGGGTTAAGACGGTGACCCGGCTGCTCACCGGCGATGGCGCGGGAGTCACCGCCCGGTCAGGGCAGCGGGCAGAGACTGCTGCGCAAGCGGCAGAAGTCGACCACTCGGCGCTTGGTCAGCAGCGAGCCCACGAAGGCAAGGCTACCGGAGACGCTCGGTCGATGGGACCGTCGTTCCATAAACCGAGTGAATCTAGCAGTGCCCGGGTGATGGGCCTGCTGGCATCCCACGGTGTCTGGCCCAAGAACGGGACCGCTCGCCCGCCGCGCTGCGGGCGACGGTGGGGGCAGCTCACTTGGTCGTCAGTGATCGCCGGTGGTGAGCCGTTGCTGCCGCATGCGGGCCAGTCGCAGGAGTGGCATAAGCTGCGTGGGTGACGCTTGTTCCCCTTGATATCGTGCTTGTCCTGCCGCCCAGTCTTCGCGGACAAGCTATCGCATGTAGCGACCTCGTGGCTGAGAAGATGAGAGCGGGAAGGTCGTCATCGCACTTCCGGCTCGGTAAGCCGTTTCCGGGGGAGGCTGGAGACTGCGAGCCCCATGTGTCGCTGTTTATGCTCGCCGTAGCAGAGGCGGAGGTGAACGAAGTCGTCCGCGTCGTCGAGGGGCTGGCGCCAAGGTTGCCAGCCCTCGAGGCGGAGGGAGCGGAGTACCGTTATAATCCGCACGGCGCGGTAGAGGTGTACTTCACGAAATCGCCGGCGTGGTGCGATTTTCAACGTGACGTGATCAGGTCAGTCGAACCGCTCCGCCGAGGACGTTTGCGTGAAGTGGACCCGTCCGGCGCCCGACTTCGCGACCTGGTGGATAACGCATCGCACGAGGACTCCAGACGGCAACAGCTGTTGCGGTATGGTTACGACGAGGTTGCCGATGAGGAGAATGGCGGGTGCGATCGCTTCAACCCGCACGTTACACTGGCGTGGCCAGATGATCATAATCATCGCGTTGCCCTTGATGGTCTTCCCTCTCCTCGTTCGTTCAGCGGCGTGCTGACGGAACTGGCCGTGTTCGGCATGAGCGCCTATGGCACCTGTACAAAGAATTACGGCGTATTCTCGCTTAAAAAGTGGGCTTCGGGCGCCAGTTGGCGAACCTCCGGTAAGTAGGAGTCCAGTTCGCCGGTCTCGAACCGACACATATTGATCACGTTCCAGAACTGTCCGCCGACATTGCCTTCGAGCTTGTAGCGGCCGTCCGGCGCCAGCGCGGCCCACCCCTCGGGTAGCCCAAGCAGGGTCAATCGCGCGGCTGGCTCGTCGCTGGTGATGGACCACAGTCGGGTGGTCCCATCGTCGCTGCCGGTCGCCAATAAACCCCCTGATGGGCTGAACGCCACCGACCACACGCTGCGGGTGTGCCCGGTCAGGGTGTGCAAGTTTTGTCCGGACCGCGGGTCCCACAGCCGGATAACGAGATCGTCCCCAGCCGTGGCCAGCAGATTTCCAGAGGGACTGAACGCGGCGGTCCACAACCGCTGAGTGTGGCGCGTCAACTCATGCAGCATCCCTCCGGTGTGTACATCCCAGATACGGGCCGTTTTATCCCAGGAAGCGCTGGCGAGCATGCCGTCGCCGAAGTCGACGGCATAGACACGATCGCGGTGGCCCCGCATCGTGCGGATCAGTTCCCCGGACTCCGCGTCCCAGAGCCGGACCGCCGAGTCGTCGCACCCGGTGGCGATGAAGGCACCGTCAGCGCTGAACGCGATCGAGCGCACCCGTCCACGATGCTCCGCCAGGGTGTGCACCAACCGCCCGGTGGTGCGGTACCACAGCCGGACCGTGTCGTCGTCGTTCGCGGTGGCCAGCTCTTCCCCAGAGGGGCTGAAAGCTACCGCCCAGACAGGAGCGGACACGACGTCGAGATGCCGTTCGTAGCGATTGGTGTCCAGGTTCAGCAGATTAAGCCGCCCGTCGTTGCTCACCGTGACCAGGAGGTGGCCGGATGGGCTAAAGATTACGTCCTGCAGCATAACCAGGCGGTTGTTCGCCTCAGGGAGCCGCCGCAGCTGCCGACCGGTCATCGAATCCCAGAGCCGGACCACGCCGTCGTTACTGCTCGTAGCGAGCGTCGAGCTGTCCGCACTGAACCGTACTGAGGTTACCCGCCGCCCATGCCCGGTCAGGGTGTGCCGACACTGGCCGGTCCCAGGATCCCATAACCGGGTGGTGAACTGGTCATCACTGATGGCGAGCTGGGCGCCGTCGTGGCGAAAGACGAACGGCCAGACCGACCCGGTGTGCCCGGTCAGCGTATGGCGGAGCCGGCCGGTCGCGCTCTCCCACAAGTGGACGGTTCCCGCCCTGTCCCCGGTGGCCACCAGATCCCCGGACGGGCTGAAGGTGACCCAGTACATCGCGGCCTCGTGGCCACTCAGCGTGTGGCGGAGCTGGCTGGTCATGATGTTCCACACCCGCACACCCCCGCCGGTGTCACCGCTAGCGAGCAACGGCTCGTTCGGGTGAAACGCCAGCGTGTAGACTCCTCCCGTATAGCCTTGCAGCTGGAAGAGCTGGCGGCAGGTCGAGGGGTCCCACAGACCTAGCGATCCACCATCGCCACCGACGGCCACCGTGTCGCCGGCGGGGTTGGCAGCGACTCGGTACGCCGAACCGGCCGCGCCGGTGAACTCACCGCGTAAGACGCCGGTCGAGGCGTCCCAGCAGCGAACGTTCCCGTCCTGGTAGCCGGCCACGATCAGGGAACCGCTGAAGGCTAGGCTGAAGATGAGGCCACCTCCGGCGGGGAACTCACGCCGCAGCGAGCCGCTCGCGATGTCCCACAGCCGTAACACGCCCTCGGCGTCCCCGGTGGCCACCTCCCCTGCCGACGGGCTGATCACCACCGGCCACGGCCAGTGCTGGTGCCCCTGAAGGACATGCCGGCAGCGACCAGTGGCCGCGTCCCAGGTGCGCACGGTGGCATCGGTCGACCCGGTAACCAGGATGTCCTCACCATAGGCCACCGAGAAGACGCGTCCGCGATGTCCCTGCAGGGTGCGTAGCGGTTGACCGGTCCTGGTGTCGCAGATGAGGACGCCGCCGTCATCGCTGCCGATCGCCAGCATGTCGCCATCCCGGCTGTAATCAAGGACCTGGGGAAGCCGGCCCACCACGGCATGAAAGCCGTGCCGTACCCCGATCGATGCCGGCGAGAACTCTGTTTCGACCGGGTGACCGGGTGCCACCGCTGCCCCGCGCAGCTCCGGGGCGTCCGGAACGCCCGTCGCGTCGATGAGCGCTGCCCGGGTCCACCGGCTTCCGGTTACGGTCGCGCCGCTGAGGTCTACCCGCGCCAACCGGGCCCGGCTGAGGTCGGCGCTGGTGAGGTCGGCGCCGGTCAGCTGCGCCTCGTCCAGCCGGGCTTCCACCAGGCGAGCATGGTGCAAGGTTGCGTGTCTGAGATTGGCGCCCACCAGGCGAGCGCCGGTGAGGTCGGTGCCGGTGAGGTCACTGTCTCGGAACTCGCGGTAGCAAAGGTCCTCGCCCCGCAACGACGCGCCGCGCAGATCGACCGTTGGCGGGGTGCGCAGCCGGGTGCTCACCTTGAGGGCGTTGGTCCGTGCCACCTCATGGGCGTCGGCATTCGCGAAGACGGAGTCTGCCCAGGTTTGGCAGGCTCGAGTGTCGGCAAGGTCACAGAGGAAGTAGATGGTCAGCGTGGACAGCGCGCGCTGGTGCAGTTCCGGGGGCGCGGGGGCGCCCGAATTGAACTGCCCCGCGATCATGTTGGCAACCAGCCACTCCGCTACGGAGCTGGGGATGAAACCGAACAGACCCTCCTCGGTGCGCACCAGCAGACTCCCCTGGCCCACGGCATGGGCCGTCTGGTCGGGGGACAGCCGGCCATCGGCGAGGCCGGACAGCGTCTGTGCTATCTCGGTGAGCTGGGCCAGCCGCAGGTAGTGCTCGCCGGCCTCCCACAGGTGCAGGGCGAGCGTGGTCACGGCTTGCCACAGGTCATCAAGGCGCAAGGTGACCGCGGTGCCGCGGCCACCGGTCGCGCGGGTCGCCTCGTAGGACAGCCAGGATTCCAAGATCTCCCGATACAGCCCGGCCGCGCTGATCGTGTGCCGGGCGCCGGCCGCAGCCCGCAGCCGATCCTCGTCCAGGTCGGCAATGAAACTGAGCATGCGCGGATTCTGGGACAGGCCGAGCAGATCCTGGATGTCTCTGATCATGTTCAGTCGGCTGTCGGCCTTCCGCTGGTCGCCCCCATAGCGTTTGATCAGATACTCGCGGATCTGGGCCTGGGTGAAGTCCTCGACGCTCAAGATCCACCGGTTGGGCAGTGCACCGACGCGTTCGCCCAGTGCCGTGAACACCTGGGTATCGGACTTGAAGTGCTGCGTGCGGCTGGCAACGATGATCTTCGCCCGGTCCTGGACGGCCTCCAGCAGCGTGTCCAGGTGTTCGGCGGCGCGGTCGTAGGTGAGCCGGGTGACCAGCTCATCGAAGCCGTCGAACAGCAGAACGGTCCGGCCTTCCCGCAGCATGTAGTCGAAGGCTTTCAGATTGATCAGGTTCTCGCCGTGGTTGGCCAGGTGGGCGGCGACCAGACCATGGACCGAGTGGGCCTTGTCCAGCTCTTTCAGCTCAATCAGCATCGGGATCAGGTGCGGGGTTGTCTCGGCAATGCGCCGGGCCACCTCGCGTAGCACGAATGTTTTGCCGCGCCCGAAGTCACCCAGCAGCAGCACGAATCGTGCGTAGTCGGACGTGACCAGACGGATGAGTGCTTCCGCCAGGTCGTCGCGGATGGTCTGGTCGTTGCGATCCAACTCCCGGAAACGCTGAGGCACGTACAGGGCCGGTAGGTAGCGGGGGTCGGTGCGCAGTCGGGTCGTCTGCCGAACGAGGTAGCCGCTCAGGTCGAGCAGGCCTTGGAAATCGAGGAAGCTGCGCAGCCGCACTCCCCGCCGCGATGCCTCCTCCCGGAGCGCTTGGGCGGGTTCGGGGCCCTGGTAGACCAGTTCCGAACCGGGACTGGGCTCATGCAGCAGGAAACTGTCGAGCACTTCCCGGGTCAGTTCGCCCACGTGAGCACCCACCCATTGCTGGGGGTTGAAGCCCTCCTCCTGGCGGGTGACCAGCAGGTGAGGCGGATCCGCCTCGATGCGACGGATGTTGATGTGCTCATACCTGGTCTTGCAGACCTCTTCGATGCGCTCCAGCAGCAGGCTCTGCGGGTCAGTGCTGCGAGGTGGCACGGGACGCTCCGGGACAAGGTCACCGTTGCCCGCTTCGAGTTCCGCTGCCTTACTTGTGGCGAAGGTACCGCCGATGGCGTGCCACTCATGGGTGATAAGTGCCGATGGTTTTCCGTCACCATAGACTGAGAAGCGCCGGAAACCCTCGGCGGTCACCTGGATGATCTCTTCCTGACCGGGACCGGTCGCGGGCACCACCGGCAGGCCAGAACCGAGGAAGCCGATGCTCGTGCCACCCGGACCCGGGCCGTGCAGGAGCAGGTTGAGGCGAGGTCCGAGCAACCGGTCGAGCGTCTTGGCGTCCCGCAGCAGGGTGGGGTCGGAACCGGCCGAGCCGCCGCCTGGGTCGGGATCATGGCGGATGATCCCGACCCGCAGCCATCCGGAGTCTTCGAACGGCAGTAGCTGCTTGGCGAACCAGGTGGCCTGCTCCTCGCCGATCCAGCCGTAATCGTCCTCCGGCCAGTGTGTGAGGGACATCGTGGAGTTCAGGCCCGCGATGGCCACCCGGAGTTCCGGCACGGCGAACAGCGTCCACGGCTGCGCGCTGTCGAAGAGCGGCCCGTCGAGGCCCTGATGGAGCTCGTCGAATAGTTGAGCGTAGTTCTCCAGTTTGGGGAAGTAGGGCCGTTGGGGTTGGACGTCCCGGGCCTCGCACTGGAGGAAGTAGGCATGGCAGGCGGCCCTGGATACGTCGTGGCTGCCGGGGACGATGAGCAGCCGGTCGGGTTCCAACCCGAGCAGCACCCGCAGTCCGGTGAGAAACGTCCGCGCATCGTCCCGCTCGCGCGGTCGACCGGACTCCATGAGGTCGCCGGTGACGAGGATCAGATCGGGAGTTGGCGCGCCGGCATCGATCAGCTGGGTCACATGAGCACAGATCCGTGACTGCAGGTCACCGGCGGTCGCAGGCTCGGCGATGCCTCGCCCGAACCGGGGCCCAGGCACGTGCAGCAGCGCGATCGCCTCGCGGGGGGCCGGTAAGGCGGGACGATCGCCCGGATAGGAAGGGGGCATCCGCGGGATACGGCGGATGCGGGGCGGCTCGGGCCACCGCGCCGGGGTGGGTGCGTAGTCGGCTGGGCGCTGGTGCGGGAAAGTTTCGCCCGCACCGGGGGACGGTCCCTCGATCACGGTAGCTGGATGTGCCGGGAACGTCGGCTCTCGGGCGGGCTTGGCCCGCCCCTCCAGCGCGTGCCGCAGCCGTGTCAGCAGCCGTTCGCGGGCCAGGTCGGGGTCGGTGATCTCTACCAGGTCCAGGTAGGTGATCGTGGCGAGCAGCCCCTCCAGCGGGCAGTCATCGATGCGGATCGGGATGAGCTTTGCGGGGTCAGTGCGTAGTGCGGCTTGCCACTCCATACGCGCGTAGTCCGACTTGAGATAGTTGCGGGACAACACGGCCACGAAGATGGCGCAATTCCGCACGCCCCGATCCATAAAATCGATGAAGTTAATACCGGGAACGAAGTCCCATGCCTGCAGGAGTGTACGGTACTCTGCGGCTTCTAGCTGTCCGGCGATCCAGGTGGCCCAGTGCTCGTCCGCCTGTGAGTAGCTGATTAAGAAGTCGATCGAAGAGCCCGAGTGCCATCGCATACCATCAGTATGACGTACGCGCCGAGTCCGTGTGTTGACGAAAGTGACCCAAGATCATGCCGTGTGTGCCCAGCCGTGTTGCGCCCGTCCAGGGGGATGCTCCCCAGCGAGGGCGGGGTCTGCGCGCAATGCTGCGCAAGCCCAGCGTGCTGGACTGGATCAGGATCGGGCTGTTCCTCGCGGGGATCTTGTGCGTGGTCACCGGGCTGTTACCGGCCGCGCAGGCCGAGGGCAACCTCCGGCGAATTGCACCGCTGCTGTTGTTCTTGGGCAGCGTGATCGTGCTGGCCAAGCTTGCCAGGCAGGCGCAGGTCTTTGACGTCATCGCGGCCAGGATGGCGATCGTGGGACGGGGCAACTACCTGGCGCTGTTCTTGTTCTGTGTGGTCTTCGCCTCCCTGACGACGATGTTCCTCAACCTTGACACGACGGCCGTGTTACTCACTCCAGTGATGCTGGCCCTGGCGCCCAAGGCGCGGATCGCCGCCCTCCCGCTCGCGATGAGCACTGTCTGGCTGGCCAATACCGCGAGTCTGTTCCTTCCCGTTTCGAACCTCACCAATCTGCTCGCGGCTAACCGGGTGGCGCTCGCGGCACCCGCGTTCGCTGCTCGGATGTGGCTCCCACAATTGGCCGCCATCGGGGCAACGATGTTCTTTCTCTGGGCTTTCAATTGGCGTCGCAGAGAACGGGGGGCCGATCGCTACGTTCCGCCACCGCCGCTAAAATTTGATCACCCCAGACAGCGCGTCCTGTTCGGGGTCGCGGGGGTGGCCTGCGTGTTGTTCATCTTTGCCATCCCGTTCGTCCACGATCAGATCGGCTATGCTGCCGCTGCTGCCGCGCTGATCGTCGTGGTCGCCTTCTTCGTCCTCGATCGCAGAAAGCTGCGGCTGAACCTGATGCCCTGGCAACTCTTGGTCTTCGTCACCGGGCTGTTCCTGGTGGTTCCGACGCTGAGCCGGTATGGCCTGGCCGAGGTCATGACCGCGCTCATCGGCACCGATCACAACGGGATCGGTGCGTATCGGGCCGCGGTGGCTGGCGCCGGATTATCCAACGTGCTCAATAATCTGCCCGCCTATACCGCAGGAGAGGCCGTCGTCCCCGCAGGGAACAGCAATCAGTTGTTAGCTCTGCTCATTGGTACCAACGTGGGTCCGATCGTCACTCCCTGGGCGTCCTTGGCGACATTGCTGTGTCTGGAATCCTGTCGTGATCATGGTCTTCATGTCCCGCTGCGCAAGTTCATGCTCACTGGTCTCGGCCTGGCGGCGGTGGCGTTGGCAGTGAGCGTCGGGGCTCTGCTGCTCATCCGGTGATTCCGCGCCCACCGTGGTCACGGTCTTCGCGCGTCCCACCGGTCCTCCCGGTCAAGGGTGCAAGTCCTCGCGAGCCATTCGATGACCACCCGGGCCGCGTGGGCGGTTTCATCGTGATCACAGCGTTGCCGCCGTATCCGATGGGTCGTCGTATTAATCTCGCCGAGCGAGAAATTCATCATTCCTCGACGACCGCTGCCCAGCGCCACCGTGGCCGCCTCGCCGTGGATCACTGTGGTGTGGAAGACCCCCGCGGGTAGGGAGTACATGTCACCCGGGCTCTTGAGCTCGGTAGCCCTGACCTCACTTCGAACCAGCCGTGGGGTCTTGCGCAGCTCGTCGATGCCTTTACTGCTTCGTACCTCGAAAACGCGGTACGCGGCGTTCTCCGGCGCGTCGACGACATCGATGATCTCGTTGCGCACACTGCCATACAGTACGTAGCTGATCAGGTCCCAGCTATGGGCGTGCACCGCTGAGGTAGTCAGGCTCGCGCGCGTGAGGTGCTCGCTCCATACGTGCACACAAACCCCCGCTTCGCTGATTCGCTCGATGGGAAGGCACACGAATCCTAGCGGGTGTCGTACGCCGACGATGCTGGTGCGGTGCTGGGCGACCGCGCCGAGAATATCGTATGCCCACCGCGGTATGTCCCGCCCGGCCGTGCCGTTGCGCATGGCTCGGTAGCAGCTGTCGTAGGCTGTCACGACGATCATCGGTTCTGAAGATCCACTGTTCGGTGTGGCGGTGGGCTTTGGCGTGCTCCTGGCCAACCTGCACACTGCTGAGTTGCCGCACAGCGGAGGCGTCGGCCGCAGCCCTCATTATAAGACTTTAGCCTCAAAGGGGAGTCGAGTATTCGGCAGATCGCTCGTCAGATATGAGATATGGCTGGGAGCAGGAGCCGAACTGGATCCGCCCTAGCGCAAGGTGACGTCGGTGGCCCTGCCCTCCACGACCACCGATCCGGTCTGCACCCAGACCCTGGTGGGGGTGACGGCGAACGGGAGGGTGCCGGGTTTCACGTCGGTGCTCAGCGTGGTGAGCAGGGCGTGGCGCAGCGCTGGCGGCAGGTTCACCGCACCGGCGCCGGCCTGGACGGATCGCACCTCATGGATGGTGATCCGCACCCGGTCCCCGGTGAGCTCGATCACGCCAAGCCCGACGACCTCGAGGGGCTGGCCGGCGAAGTGCGTGGTGGCCGCCAGCTGGATCGGCGCGCGGGTGTCCGAAGCGGAGTCGGTCGCGGAAGGGGGCTGCTGGATCCGCAGGTCGTCAACCCCGATCACCCGCCCCAGGTCGGCCTCCGTGATCCGAACCCGACCCTCCACCCGCGCCACCCGTACCGACTGCAGGTTTCCCGAGCTCACCTGGGACAGCCGCCATATCTGGGGCGCATCGACGTCGTGCAGCGTGGCCTCCACGTCGAGGTCGTGCAGCTGCTGCACGGACAGGCCGCTGGCCCGCACGTCGATAGCGGGATACCGGCCGACCAGCGCCTGGGTGAGGAACGGGAAGCCGTCGATCCGCACGGAGGGGTCGCGGGGCAGTCCCGCTTGCTGGCGCAGCTGCGTGGCCACCATGTGCTCGGCTGCTGCCGCGGCAGTGAAGTCCGCCGCCACGGCCAAGACCACGACGGCCAGCACCACGATGATCAGTTTACGCACCCGCTGTACCGTCCTATCCGTTTTGTGCTGTTCGTTGTGTGATACCGGCCCAGCGGCACGGTATTCTCCGCAGAACACCTGGCAGGTCGCGGCCCCACCGTGACCCGGTGATGAGACCGCTGGCCTGCACCGGCAGGAGGGAGCGGGCATGGAACTGCTGCTGCTCACCGCGGACCCTAGCCCGGCCTCGGTACTGCCTGCGCTGTCGTTGTTGGGGCACGGCATGCGCTCGGCCGCGCCGGAGGTCGCCGCCTTGCTAGACGCCGGCCCGTACGACGCGGTCCTGGTCGATGCGCGCGCGGACCTGGCCGGTTCGCGCAGTCTGTGCCGCCTGCTGGGGTCCACTGGGCTGGATGTGCCGGTGGTCGTTGTGATCGGTGAGGGCGGGCTGGTGGCGCTGTCCGCCGACTGGGGTTCCGATGAAATCCTGCTGCCCACCGCGGGCCCGGCCGAGGTTGATGCCCGGCTTCGGCTGCTGGTTGCTCGCCGGGCCGCCGAGTCCGCCGTGAGTCGCGGCAGCTCTCTGGTGCTCGGCGAGCTGGTGATCGACGAAGCCACCTACACCGCCCGGCTGCGCGGCCGGCCGCTGGACCTCACCTACAAGGAGTTCGAGCTGATCAAGTACCTCGCGCAGCACGCCGGCCGGGTGTTCACCCGCGCGCAGTTGCTGCAGGAGGTATGGGGCTACGACTTCTTCGGCGGCACCCGCACGGTCGACGTCCACGTGCGGCGACTGCGGGCCAAGCTCGGCCCGGAGCATGAACAGCTCATCGGCACGGTGCGCAACGTCGGCTACAAGTTCGTCCGCCCGGTACGTACCATGGGCTCCCGGGAGCAGACCGAACCCGACCGTGCTGTGGAGCATACCGTCGAGCGCCATGCCGTCGATCATGACACCGAGACCGCGGACAGTGCTGATCCAGAGTGGGCAGATCGAGAGTGGGCCGGCCCGGAGCGGGGTGGTCCGGAATCACTGCCCGTGCAACGGCGTTGACCAGGGCGTGACCCTGGCGCTGAGCTGGATCGACCAGCCCTCCGGCGGGCAGGTCGCCGCCGTCATGGCCCTGCTGGACGCCGTCGCGGCTGCCGACGGCGTCGCCCCGGTGTCGGAGGCGGCCGCGCTGCGGCTGCACCGTCCCGGGGCCGGGGTGATGCGTCACCTGCTGGCCCACGACGGCGCGGGCGCGCTGGTCGGTTATGCGGGACTGGCCGAACGCCTCGAGCGTCGCACTGCCGAGTTCGCGGTGCACCCCGGGCACCGACGCCGCGGGGTGGGCGGTGCGCTGCTCGCGGCGCTGCTCGATCGGGTGCCCGGGCCGCTGTGGATGTGGGCGCACGGTGAGCACCCAGCGGCACTGGCCCTGGCGGCGCGGGCTGGGCTGGTCCGCCGGCGCGAGTTGTGCCAGTTGCGTCGCGCCTTGGCCGAGCCGCTGCCGCTGCGCGTACTTCCCGACGGGGTGGCGCTGCGCGCTTTTGTGCCCGGCGAGGACGAGGCCGCGGTGGTGCGGGTGAACAATCGCGCCTTCGCCTGGCATCCCGAGCAGCGGCGATGGGATAGCGGTGAGCTTATGGCGCGCGAGGCCGCGTCGTGGTTTGACCCCAAAGGGTTCCTGCTGGCGGTGGACCCGGCGGACCGGCTACTCGGTTTCCACTGGACCAAGGTGCACCCCGACGGCCTCGGCGAGGTCTATGTGCTCGCGGTGGATCCCGAGGCCCAGGGCACTGGCTTGGGTAGCGCGCTGACCGTGGCGGGACTGGCGTATCTGCGAGAGCGGGGGATACCCGAGGCGATGCTCTACGTCGAATCCGACAACGTCGCCGCCCTGCGGACCTACCAGAAACTGGGTTTCGCCTACCACCACACCGACGCGGAATTCCTGCGCCCTTGACGGGTGATGAGGCCGAGCGTATCAAACGGCACTTGCGGGACAAGCCACTCTAAGATCAGCGTTTGTGCATGGCTGCGACCACCATACGCAGGTCGGTGGCCCCCGGTGTCCCCAGGGCGAGCAGCGCGACGTAGCGCTGGCCATCATCCGCCCGGCCAGCCGAGCGGCCCTGAGGGGAACGCCACGGTGGTGATCCCGGCCATCGGCGCGCGCGACCGGCTGTGGCATTTCCGCGGATCGTCGTCCACCTACCTCAGATCAGGCAGTCCCGCTACATCAGATGAGGTAGTCTGGGTGGCTTCTACATCTGTGGGTTGTCGGCCATGAGGGTGTTGTCTCCGAGTAGAACGAGGGTAACATTATCGGTGGATTGATTGGGGGCCTGTGACATGCCTTCCCGCTGAGGATCGGAGACCGCAATGATCGCTTTTGAGAGGATTTCCACAAGGAGTGTCCGTGCCCTACCGCGGCACCGGCGCGCCGTAGTAGCTGTCATGGCATTTTTTGTCGCCATTGGCGCTGTCGGGCTGACGTCCGCGAGCGATCATTTCTGGTACCCGTCGAGTCACGTCGTCTCCGCTTGTGGCAACGTACCTGGTACGTGTTAATGTCTCCCGGGCCGTCGTATCTCGCTCGAGGCCGTACCGCGATGTCCGAAACGGCAAACGTAACGGTGGAGCTAGCCTCCGGTGTGGTTGGCCATGCCACCGTTTCGCGTCGTAGTAAGGAAACCCGATGAGAACTCCGGGTTGGATGCCGAGAAGCATCCACATACCACCGCTGACGACACGGGATGTGTTGCTGTTCTCGGCGCTCTACATCTTCAACTTCGTCATTTATTCCACATGGGTTGCGCTAGCTGAGGTGCCGGCCAGGCCATGGGTGCTCCTCCCGTGGTTGTACGGGCTGGTCATGCTCATACCGCTGGCCTGGCGGGATGAGGCACCGATGGTGGTCTTCGCCACCCAGTGGGTGCTCACCGTGGCCGCCTTGCCGTTCATGCGCTATTACACCCCCGTGGGCGGGATTGTGGTCGCCCTGTACGCGGTCGCCGTCCACCGCAACAGGAGAGCGTCGCTGCTGGCGCTGCTGGCCTCCTGCATCCCCCTAGGACTCGAACTCATCGCAATATTAAATGCCAACGAGAGTCTCAACACCCCCTTCCACCCTCAGTACGCGGTATTCGCCAATAATGGGACGCTTCTGATCCTCTCGGCCGGGTTGGCGTGGGGCCTGGGCCGGGTGAACCAGGCCAGCCAGCGGCGGGTGCAGGACCTGGAACGCGAGCGGGAGGCGTCCTGGGAAGCCGACGTGCTGGCTGCCGAGCGCCGACGCATCGCCCGGGAGCTGCACGACATCGTCTCCCACTCGGTCACGGTGATCGTCCTGCTGGCCGCTGGCGCGGCCCGCGTCGCCCATATCGACTTCACCCAGGTCACCCGGTCGCTGGCGCAGATCCAGACCGCCGGTCAACAAGCCATGGCCGAGCTACGCCGCTTGCTGGGGGTCCTGGAGGATCACGACGGCGCCCGCCACGAGTTCGACGACGATGAGCTCAAACCGCAACCCGGGCTAGCGAACCTGCCCGAGCTGCTCAACTCCCTGCGTGAGGCCGGGATGCCCGTCACCGTCCAGGTCGAGGGCAGGCCAGCGGAGCTGGACTCTGGGCTCGACCTGACCGCCTACCGGATCGTGCAGGAAGGCCTGGTCAACGTCCTCAAGCACGGCGGCAAGGACGCCAATCCCCAACTGCGGCTCACCTGGGAGGCGCACCGCCTGAGCATCCAGATCGACAACGACACCGTTCCCGCCAGGACAACCACAACGCTCTCCGGTGGTCGTGGCCTGGTGGGTCTGCGCGAACGAGCCCACTCCGCCGGTGGCACCCTCTGCGCGGGGCCCCGCCCCCAGGGCGGCTACCGGCTGACCGCCACCATCCCTCTTGCTCCTGGGGTCTTGTCCGTTCCGCGTGCCTCCAGCCAGCACCGCGGGAACCAAGGGAAAGTATCAGCGTGATTCGAGTCGTAGTAGTCGATGACCAGCCGCTCGTCCGGGCTGGCATCACCATGCTGGTCAACGCCGAGGACGATATCGACGTCGTGGCCGAGGCCGCTGACGGTCAGGAAGCCCTTGCCCAGATTCGCGCCCTGCGTCCAGACGTGGTCCTGATGGATGTGCGCATGCCGGGCATCGATGGCGTCGCCGCGACCCAGACGGTGAGCAACGAGGGGCTGACCACGGAGAACGGTGAGCCCATCAGGATCATCATCCTCACGACCTACCACGTCGATGAGGCTGTCCACTCCGCATTGCACGCCGGAGCGAAGGGCTTCCTCCTCAAGGACGCCGCCCCCACCGAGATCGTTGCCGCGATCCGTGCGGTCGTCGCGGGCGACGCCTGGCTGGGTCCCGCCGTCACCCGCCGGCTCATCGACGAATTCGCCACCCGACCTGAGTACAACACACCCACACCAGCGGAAATGGCCCAGCTGACCCCCCGCGAGCGGGAAGTCCTCACCCTCATGGCCCGGGGCCTGTCCAATGCTGACGTCGCGGTACAGCTCTTCATCAGCGAAGCCACCGTGAAGACGCATCTTGCTCGCGTGATGGCAAAACTCAACGTCCGGGAGAAATCCCAAGCTGTGGCTGCCGCCTACCAGACCGGACTCGTCCAGCCCCCACCGCCACGCCCGCCGCGCTAGCCCCCGCCTCACCTCCACCACCGGCGGGCGCTCCTGGGCCAAGGTCGGGGGTCCCGGCCCAGGAGCGGGAGTCACTATACACGGTCAGGCGATGCGTTCCGCACCACCCCGGCCACTGGGCGGTCACCAGATGGTGACGCGTTGGTCAGGAGGGCGGAACAGCTTGTCGCCTTGCTTGACGTCGAAGGCCGAGTAGAACGCGGGAACGTTGCTGACGACGCCGTTGACGCGGAACTCACTGGGGCTGTGGGGATCGCTCAGCAGCTGCTCGCGGAGCTGCTGGTCCCGGATCTTGCTACGCCACACCTGGGCCCACCCCAGGAAGAAGCGTTGCTCGCCGGTGAATCCGTTCAGCACGGGGGCCGGTTGGCCGCCCAGCGACAGCTGGTAGGCACGGAACGCCACCGTGAGGCCCGACAGGTCAGCGATGTTTTCCCCCAGGGTCAGCTGGCCGTTGATGTGGACGCCGGGCAACGGCTCGTAGGCCGAATACTGCGTGACCAGGGCGGCGGTCCGAGCGGTGAACCGCTGCAGATCCTCCGGGGTCCACCAGTCACGGAGATTGCCGTTCCCGTCGTATTTGCGGCCCTGGTCATCGAATGCGTGGCTGATCTCGTGACCGATCACCGCGCCGATTCCGCCGTAGTTGACCGCGTTGTCGGCGGTCGCGTCGAAGAACGGTGGCTGCAGGATCGCGGCCGGGACGGTGATCTCATTGCGTGATGCGCTGTAGAAGGCGTTGACGGTCTGTGGGGTGGCGAGCCACTCAGCGCGGTCCACCGGCTTGCCGAGCTTGTCAAGGTCGCGCTGGTAATCGAGCTGAGCTGCGCGCAGCACGTTACCCACCAGATCGTCACGGACGACTCTCAGCGTCGAGTAGTCCCTCCACTTGGTCGGATAGCCGATATTCACCTGAAGCTTGTTGAGCTTGTCCCTAGCCTGCGCCTTGGTCGCGGCGCTCATCCAGCTCAAGCCGTCGATGGACGAGCGGTAGGCAGCGACCAGCTTGCTGGCCAGCGCGTCGGTTCGCTGTTTGGCGTTGGGGGGGAAGTACCGTTGCACATAGCGCTGGCCGAGCAGGTCACCCATCGCGTGGTTGACGGCCTTGACTCCCCTTTCCCAGCGTGGGCTCATTTCTTGCTGCCCGATCAGATCGTGGCCGTGGAACTCGAAGTACGCCGTGACGAAGTCATTGCTCAGGTAGGGGGCGAGGCCGTCGATGAGCTTGAACTTCAGATACGAGCGCCAGTCCGCCAGTGGCAGGGTGGTCAGCGCGGAGCCCAAGGCGGTGAAGAAACTGGGCTCCGCGACAACGAAGTCGGTGCTGTGCACGCCTGCGGTGTTGAGGTAGGCCCTCCAGTCCAGCCCCGGTGTCCGCGCGGTGGCATCGGCGACGGTGAACTTGTTGTAGGTCGCCGTCGCATCCCGCTCCTGTGCCGCACTCCACTGGACCTGGGCGAGACGGTTTTCCACCGCGAGCACCCGGCTGACCGCGGCGTCCGAATGGGCGATGCCGGCCAGACCCAACATGCGGGCGACGTAGGCCCGGAGCTGGTCGCGGATCGTCACGAACGTCGGATCAGCTCTCAGGTAGTAGTCCCGGTCGGGCAGGGTGAGCCCGCTTTGTGAGACATCCGGTAGGTAGGCGGCGGCGTCCCTGGCGTCCTGGTCGATGGACAACGTGATGGGGCTGGGGGTGCCGGTCGCGGCGCCCTCGGCGAAATATCGCACGAGATCGGTAGGTTTGGCGAGCGCATCGATGCGCTCCAGCGACGCCTTCAGCGGGCTGGCCCCGAGCGCGTTGAGCCGCGCGGTGTCCATGAAGCTGGCGTAGAAGTCGCCGATCTGCTGGTCTGGCGATCCGGGTGCGCCGTGCCGGGCCGCGCTGTCCTCGATAATTGTCCGCAGGTTCTGCTCCGCTTGCTCGCTCAGCGCGTCGAACACCCCGTAGCGGGTCCGATCGGTCGGGATGCGCGTGGTGCGCAGCCACTGACCGTTCGCGAGCTGGAACAGGTTGTCCTCCACTCGCACCTGGCGGTCGTAGCCGGACAGCAGCAGTCCCGACCCCAGCGACGGTGGCGGGGTGCCCGAACAGGCAGCCACCGCCCACACCAGGGTTATGACGAGCACACCAAGGCGTAACCGAGTTCGAATCACCGGACCCCCACGGAAGATGCTCACTTGATCGGACCCGACGATAGACCAGAGGGCCGACAACAATGCCGATGGGGCCGATGGGATGGCTCCCATGGCGGTGACTCGGGTGACTCGGGTAACTCGCGTGCTCAGGCGAGTGCGGCAAGCGCGGCGTGCACCAGGACCCGCACGCCGACGGGCAGCGCGCGCTCGTCGAGCTGGAAGGTCGGCCGGTGCAGATCGGAGGGGGCCCCCACCCCGGACCACACACCGATCCGGGCGTAGGAGCCGGGCACGTGGTCCAGGTACCAACCGAAGTCTTCACCGCCGGAGGACAGTTCGGTGGTGACCAGCGCGTCCGGCCCGAGTGCAGCCTCGACGCCCA
>Ga0213881_10000345_pt1 | contig 32215 bp, 40 predicted proteins | sample BarmaccoBMER_R08_FD_160104 | JGI IMG/M metagenome (GOLD analysis project Ga0213881, IMG submission 160104) | Barbacenia macrantha exposed rock microbial communities from rupestrian grasslands, the National Park of Serra do Cipo, Brazil - ER_R08 ...
GGGCGCGCCCATTCGCTATGTGGCGCTGGGGGTGGACCTGGTGGGGCTTTACCGGCAGCCGGCTTCAGGCGGCACGACTCTCAGCGTGACTTATGCGCGCGGGCCGGTGGCGCTCGTGAACGCGACCGACGTTCCGGAAATTCCCGAGGAATATCATCCCGAGCTGGTCAGTTACGCGATCTATCGCATGCGGCAGGTGGAAGGCGGGCAGGAGTTCGCCAAGAGCCTCGAAGGCTTCAACGGCTTTCTGGACGCGGCCGGGCGCCTCGCGGCCTATGTGCGCGCCAGAAATCTCGGCTCCCGCTACGACAAGACGCCTTTTGAAATCGAGTCCTTCGACCGCTCGCAATTGCTGAAGCTGCGCTCCGATCTGGTCCCATCCAGAAAACCAGTCGAATAACACTGGGTGGACGTCGCGAACTCCGTTTCGGACGTGACCTACCGGCTGGGCTTCGTCAACGCGGGCGAAATCACCTCGTCGAGCTGGGTCACTTCGATTGAACTTTATCAATTTGCGGATGAGGCCGCCAAAAAGCTGGCGCGCGATACGGGCGCTTTCGTGACGTACGACGCCTCGATCGCGATCAGCGCCCCGACGGCCGCTTATGCGCTGCCTTCGAATCACGTTTTCACGCTGATGGCGGCGGCGATCTACGCGAGCGGAACCATCCAAATCCTGCGCATGACGGCGGTGCGCGATCTGTGGGCGCTCGACGCCGCCTGGCAGACGACGGCGGCGAATCCGGCGCGGGCCTCGCTCGATGCGGGCGCGGTGGGCACGATCACGCTCTATCCGGCGCCCGTATCGAACGCAACGCTCGGCCAGGTGCTCGAGGAATTTCCCGCGACCATCGCCTCGGGCTCTTCCACGGTTGCGCTGCCCGCGGTTCTTCAGGACATGTTCACGTACGAAATTCTGCGCGGCGCACGCGCGAAGGAATCGCCCAACGCGATGCCTGAAATGGCGGCTCACTTCGGCGAGCGGGCGAAGCTGTACGCGCAAATCTGCGATCACCTGTTCGGGCCGGGGATGTAAATGGGCTACCAGCGAAAAAGTCTGCAGATACTGGGCGGCGGCTGGAACGCGCTGCCTTCAGTCGACAAAACGCCGATCACCGACTACCTTTTAGCGCAGAACTGGCGCGCGGACCAGGCGGGCCGGCTGGTTTCGCGCTACGGCTATATCCAGAAGTTCTCGATCGCGGGCGCGGGCGTGGCGCATTCGGCGGGACAGCACGGCGGCGTCGAGGGCGATTATTACGTGGCCGCCAACGCGAGCGGCGGGACCAACGGCGTTTACTACAACTTCGGGTCGACGCCGATCGCCACGGGATTCGACGGCAACCGGGTGGGCTTCGCGGCCATGAACGGCTACGAGTGGGTGATGAACCGCGGGAAGCAGGGGCGGCACTCGAGCGGGACGGGATGGCAGTCGTGGAACATCGCGGCGCCCACGGCCTCGGCCGGCGTTTCGACGGCCTCGACGCCTTCGGCTTCGGGCTCGGCCACCTTCAGCTATACGCTGCAGGGCAGCTCGAGTTATCTGCATTACCTCACGGTCAATGGCCGCACCTACTCGTTTCAGGAGAACGGCTACGGCGCAAGCCAGCTGCCGCTGCTGATCTCGCTGCTGGCGCAATCGGACCCCGACGTCACGGTGACTTATTCGGGATCGGGCTCGAGCGTAACCATCACGCCCATACCGCAGAACACGCTGGTGAAGGTCTCGGGCTCGGACGGCAACGGCAGCGTGAATATCGGGACGGGCGCGATCAACCAGCTGCCGAACGGCGTTTACACGTTCTATTACACGTTCGCCAGTCAGGACAGCTCGCTCGAATCGAACCCCGGCCCGGTATCGGCCTCGATCTCGCTGACCAATCAGGGGCTCACGATCTCGGGCCTGCAGACGAGCTCGGACTCGCGCGTGCAGGTCCGCAATATCTACGCGGCGGGCGGCAATCTCGGGCAGGCGTATCTGGTCGCGACCATCAACGACAACACCTCGACCTCGGCCACCATCGCGTGGTCGGATCTCGATGTGACGAACAACGGCGTCGCGATGCCGACCGACAACGATCCGCCGCCGGCGGCCTCGGGCCTCGCCGGGCCGTACTATTCGCGGCTTTATGCGTGGTCGAGCGTGGGGAATCCGAACCGGGTGTGGTACACGCCGCAGGGCAAGCCGCAGTACTGGCCGGGCTCGAGCGACAACCAGGTGGGCAACTGGTTCGACGTGGGAGCGGAGGCCGAGGCCGTGCTCTGGTGCACGCAGCACACCAACGTGCTCGTGATCTACAAAGAGCGCTCGGTGTGGCGCCTGATCGGCGATCCGGAGAGCGATACGAGCGTGCTCGAGCAGGTGCACGATTCGCTCGGCATCGCGGGCGCGTTCGCCGTGGTTTCGGCGGGCCAGTACGATTATTTCGTTTCCTCGCAGGGACTGCACCGCTACGATCTGACGACGTTCACGGACATGGCGGGCAATATCCGGCCGCTGTTCACGCAATCGATCGTGAACACGGGCCGGCTGACGCCGCCGGGCGGGATCGCGAACGGCTCCCAATACCTGAGCGATTCGCTTTACGCCTACGCTCTGGCGCTCGGCTATGCGGCGGGCAAGCTGTATATCGGCTACACGGAGAACTCGAGCCCGACGTCTTACTGCCTGGCCGTCTACGACGAAGCGACCGAGCGGTGGTTCTATGACAAGAACTCGATCTCAGGCGCCACGCAGTTTCAGGGCTTCTTCTACGACGGCGTGGTGATGTGCGGGCTGACGGGCGCGGCGGCGGGCGCGGCGCTCGGCCTGTGGATCAACGATTTCCGCAACTTCTATGCGGCCGACCCGTCGACCACGGCCATCGAGTGCGTGTACCAGTCGCATTACGAAGACGCGGGCCTTCCGGATAACCAGAAGAACTGGCTCGAGATCGTGGTGGACTGCGAGATCGCCTCGGGCGATACGGCCACGGTTTACGCCGCTTACGACAACGGCTCGACGGCGCTGGCTTCGGTGGGAACGATCGCGGGAGCGGCCGGGCGCCAGCAGAAGGGCTTCGCGCTGGGCGCGGGCGCGGGCGTTCTCGCGAAGAACATTTCGGTGGCGATCGACTGCCCGGCCACGCATGGCCCGGTGGCGGTTCACAACGTTCACCTGTACTTCTACGCGGAGGCGAGGCTGGCCATGAGCGCGTCCACCATTCCGGTGGATCTGGGCGTGGCCAGGGTGAAGCAGGTGAAGGAGCTCGAGCTCGACATTGACAGCTCGAACGGCAACGTGGCGGTGACGCTCTTCTCCGATCTGCCCGGGAATGCGCTCGCGTCGCGGCAGACGCCCACGGTGACCTCGGCCGGGCGCGCCGTCTTCAAGTACCCGTTCAGCGCGGCCGAGGGCTATCTCTGGAAGCTGCAGCTGGCGGCGGCGAGCGGACCCTTCCGGCTCTATTCGGCGCGGCTGCTCACGCGCGCCATGGGCACTTACGTCGAGGCCTACGAAGCGGCCAACGGATTCGTGTGGGACTCGATGGAGCAGAGCTTCGACTCGGGGATCACGCATATTCCGAAGGGCTACGCCATCGCGCTCGCCGCCAACCCGATCAAGCGGGCGCGCGAGATCCGGCTCGAGATCGACTGCGCGGGCGCGGTGACGGTGAATCTGCTGACCGACCTGCCGGGCAACTCGCAGGCGTCGCGGTATACGGGCACGGTGGCGGCCACGGGCGGGCGGCGTTATGTGTCGCTGCCGCTGGCGGCGGGCTTCAGCGCGCCCATCGAAGGACGCCTGTTCCGGCTCGAGATTTCCGGATCGTCGAAATTCATCCTGTACGGCGCTTCGATCGAGGTGCTGCCGGTGGGCGTGTATCTGGAGGCCTACGAGACGGCGGCGGGCGCGGTGTGGGATTCGCGCGAGCTCGATTTCGGATCGGCGAAGACGAAGGAAGCGCGCGAGCTCGAGCTGGATATCGAATCCTCGGGTTCGGTGACATACGGGCTCTATTACGATCTGCCGAACTACGCCATGGGCTCGCAGTACCAGACGGCCACGATTTCAGCCACCTCGGGGCGGCAGAAGATTCTGATACCGCTGACGGCGGGCGCGGCCCCTTACAGTTATCCGCTGGGGCGCATGTGGCGGCTGATTCTGTCGAGCGCGAGCGCGTACCGGCTCTATGGCGCGCGGCTCAAGGTGCGCGAAGTGGGGACGTATCTCACGGGCGACGAAGCGGGCGCGACTCCGGCCGCGGTGTGGGATTCGACGCCGCTCGATTTCGAGACGGAGCGCGTGAAGGATTTCAAGAAGCTCGAGCTCGATCTGCAGACGGACGGCGCGGTGACCGTGACGGTGTTCACCGATCAGTCGGGAACGATGGCGCAGCAGTTTTCGACCACGCTGAATACGGGCGGCAACCGCGAGGCGCTGAAAATCGCGCTGACGCCGGGCATCCGCGGGCGGCTCGTTCAGGTGGAGGTTGCAGGCGCCGGGGCGCGGCTGTTTGCGGGCCGCGCGTGGTGGCGGCCGCTGAACGAGCCGCAGGCGCAATGGCAATGGACGGCTCTGCCGATCGAGCCCACGCCGCCCGCGTTTCAGTGGGCGCCGCTGCCGGTGCTGCCCACCGAACCCCAATATTTTTGGGCAAAAATACTCTCGGTGGAGGAAACCAGCGATGTCTGGAATTGGGTTGATTTGGATTTCAGCGTCAGTGGCTAGCCAGGCGCTGTTTCCATTCGCGGGGATCGCTGTTGTGCTTGCTGATGTTGCAGGGCGGGCACAGAAGCTGCAGGTTGGACGGGTCGTTCGTCCCCTGAGGATTCCCTTTTCGCGGCTTCAGCGGAACGATGTGATCGACATGGAATCTGCCCTTGCCGCTCCTGATCAGAGGGACGGCGCAGGCGGCGCATTTGCCTTCCTGGAGGACAAGCAGGCGCTCAATGTCTGTGGCCGTATGCGCTCCCGGCGCATCGCGCAGCCGCGCGTTGCGATTGCGCACGTGCACGCGGCACTCCTCCGCGTTGGCCGCTTTCCACTTCGCCAACTCGGCTTTTCTCTTCGCGGGATTTTCAGCGCGACGCTTGCGGTCGCGCTCTCGCTGGTGCTCAGGATTACCGGCGGCCCACTTCCGAAAATACGAGCGGACCTTTTCGCGATTCTGCTCTCGCCATTGGCGACGCCGTTCCTTGTTGGCCGCGTTCCACGCGCGAGCGGCGGCGCGCTCTTTCTCGGCAACGCGCAAATATCGCGCATGGGCCGTTGCTCTTTTTCGTTCTCTCTGTTCGGGGGTAAGCTGGCGCTTAGCCATGCGTCCTGCTCCTTCAGGCCGTGTGGTGAGGGCCGCGCCGGTGCTCGAACATCGGCTCGGCCCGCATCTATTTTCGCCTTTAAACCAGCCGAATCCAAGTCTTTTGCGGGCGTCGAAGTACCAGAGGTGCAGGGCCAGTGAACAAAACCTCTTCGCAACTTTTGCCGATTCCGGCGGGGCTCTCGGGGGATCAGCTGACGAGCGCGATCAACGACCGGCTGCGGAGAATCGGCGCGACGCCGCCTGCGGCGCCGGCGGCGCCGGTTGCTTCGGGCGGCGGAAATGCCGCGGCGGGCGCGCTGGGGATCGTGATCGACGGCGCGGGCGCGACGCCGGCCACGGGATCGAAAGGCTATCTGAGCGCGCCTTACAGCGCGACGATCACCGGCTGGACGCTGGTGGCCGACCAGGCGGGAAGCGCGCAGATCACGGTGAAGAAAGCGACTTACGCGAATTTTCCGGCGACGGCTTCGATCACGGGTTCGGCGCCGCCCAATCTTTCGAGCGCGCGCAAGAACATGAGCGCGGGGCTGACCGGATGGACGACCGGCGTGACGGCGGGCGACGTGCTCGAATTCAATCTCGATTCGGCCGCGACGGTGACGCGTCTCGTGCTCGAGCTGCAGGTTTCAAAGAGCTAGACAATGAGCTACGTTTCCGAACAATTACTCATCCGCGACAGCGCGACGTTCGCCAATTTCTCGTCGTGGGCCAGCGCCATTTCCTCGGCGATCTCCTCGATGGGATGGACGAAGACGAGCGATACCGGGCAGGCCGTGTGGACGGCGAATGTCGTCTCGATTACGGCCGCATCGGTTTCCTTTCCGAACACGACTTATACCTATACGCTGACGAGCGGGCCCGGGCTCGCCGTCAACAACTACATCGTGATTACGGGCATGGCGAACTCGGGCAACAATGGAACCTTTCTGATCTCCTCGCTCGGCAGCGGAACGTTTACCGTCAGCAATACGAGCGGCGCCGCTGCGTCCTCGCAATCCGGCACTGGCAACAGCGCCGTACCGGCGACCAGCTATTACATCTACGAAATCTGGCAGCCCGCCGACGCTCTGCAGACCGGATCGACCAAATACTATTTCAAGATCGAATACGGCAACGCCAACAGCGGCGCCAATAACCCGCAGATGCGCTTCTCGCTCGGCACCGGCACAGACGGCGCGGGCGCGCTGACCGGCTTCGTCATCGGTTCCTCGACCAACGCCACTGTTCCCTTCGGCGCCGCCCTGGCCGGGCAGGGCAGCGCGCCGACGTTTTACTGCGATTTCGCGGGCGATACCGACCGGATCGGCATGATTTTCTGGCGCAACAACACGACCAGCTCGCAGAACGGCGCGGTGGCCATCGAGCGCACAAAAAACGCGGACGGCACCAATTCCTCGGACGGCGTGACGCTGGTCGTGATCAACTCCCAGAACCAGGGATTTCAGCAAACCATCGTGTTCGGCCAGGGCATCGGGCCCAATTCCACTTCCGCGCCGGTCACGATCGTGCCCAACGGGATTTCTTCGGCGTCGCAATTATTCAACAACTCGATCGCGATGAGCCCGATCTTTCCCAGCTACGGCAAGTTCGGCAATCCGCTTACCGTGATGGCCGTGCTGCAGACGGTGGATGTGGTCGAGGGAATGGAATTTACGACGACGCTCTACGGCGCCACGCGGACCTGGCTTGCGACCAAGAACGGCGGGCTCGGCAATCTCTCCGGCAGCATCTGGCTCTGCCTTGCGCTGCGGTACGACTGAATGGCGATCTCGGCGGCCACGGGCGCTGCGGCGTCGAATTCAACGGCCGGAACCTCGCTCGCGGCGGCGGCCTTCAGCGCCACCGCGGGACAGCACATTTTCGTGGCCGTGGCGCTTCAGGCGACGACGGCGAGCGTTTCCTCGATCACCGACACGGCGGGCAATTCCTATGCGCGGCAGTCGGCCGCGACCAACGGAACCAGCGTGCGGGTCGAGCTGTGGGCGGCCACCAATATCACGGGCAACGCCAGCAATGTGGTCACGGTGAATTTCTCGGCTTCTACTCTCGCCGCCATCGCCATCGAGGAGTACGCCGGGCTGGTTTCGACTTATATCGGGAACACGGCGACGGCGACCGGCTCGAGCGCCTGGCCTTCGGCCTCTCTCGCCGCCCAGGACGGCGGCAACTGGACGGTGGCGGCCGCCGGGTTCGCCTGCCAGTCGGGAGACTCGTTCAGCGCCTGGGAAGGCACGGTGCGGCAGAGCGCGGTTCCGGCGCTGACCAGCGTAGGAGTCGCTCTGGTGGACGTGGCGACGGCGGGCGACGGCACGATCCCGGCGGGAGCGCAGCTTTCCACTTCGCGGGCCTGGGCGGCGGCGGCGGCCGAAATGCGTACCCACGCGGCGGCCATCCGCTATGCCGGTTATACGGGCCCTTCGCCCTTTCCCGCGGACGCCATGCTGCGGCTGACGACGGGCCTGATTCACTACGCGACGCCTTTGCGCCTTGCGCCGAAAACCATCGGCGGCGGCGGGGCGTGGACGTTCGCGGCGTGAAATAAAAACGGAGATGATCTCGATCCGCGAGCCTTTTCCGGCTCATTTATGGCCTCAGGCGTGGTCCTGGTACGAGCCTTTTCGCGGGCGGATGGAGGATGCGGCCCCGTCGACGCCCGATGAGTTTGTCGAAGTCTATTTAAGGCTGGCCGCGCAGGGCGGCCGGACCTTCGGCATATGGAAAGACGGCATTATCAGCGGGGTAGCGGCCTTCGAGCCGTGGGCGAAAGGCGTTCTGAACGCCCATATTCTCGTGGCGCGGCGGCTTTACGGGATCGATGCGGCCGAGCTCGGGAAAATCGCGGGGATTTTATTCGAATCGGACGCCGATCTCGCGCGCATTCAGGCCTTTGTGCCCAGCTGGAATCGCCTCGCGGCGTCGCTGTGCCGCAGGCTGGGAGGCAGGGCCGAGGGCGTGATGCGGGCCGCCATACGGCGCGCAGGGAAGCCGGCGGATTGCGTTTTATTCGGTTTGACCAGGGAGGATTTTGAGAGTGGGAGCGTTTCTGGGAGCGAGCTACGGGAGCCAATCGGCCTCGAGCTCGTCGAGCGGGACAAAATCGACGACGTATTCGCCCGAGCAGATGGCGGCGCAGTACGCCCTGGGGCAGGCGTTCAACGGTCTGGTGCCGTCGCTCGCGACGGGAGCGAATCCGGCGAACGTGACGGCGGCCCAGACGGGAGCGGCCGACTCGATCAACAAAACGTCGAGCGGACTGCAGGACCGGATGACAAGGATGCTGGCGAGCCGCGGCCTCGGGGCGAGCGGGCAGACCGGAAAAGTGGCGCTTCAGGGCGAGCTCGGAAGAGAAAGCGGCCTCGCCGCGAATAACGCCAATTTCGCCAATATCGGCCTCAATTACGGGCAGAACCTTTTGCAGAACGCTCTCTTGTACGCCTTCAACGGCATCGGCGAGACGCAGCAGAATTCGGGCACCTCGAGCGGATCGGGCTGGGGCATTTCGGGCGGCGTGGGCGTGGGGAAGAGCTAGATGCCAGTACCGGGAGCGCCCGATTTAGGGCCCAATCCATACGTAGGGGCGGCGGCCAGCGCGGGCTCGGCCGCGGTCTCGCTTTTGAACGGACTGCGGGCGGCGCACAACCAGCAGGTGCAACTCGCGGCGCAGCAGCAGCGGCAGGCGCAGCAGGATTTCATGGATCAGCAGAAAACGCGCGCCGACCTGCTCTCTTCGGGCAAGGCCAGGCCGTACGAGCCCTTCATGCGATCCGATTCGGGCCTGATCATGAACGGGGTGCGGAACCCGGACGAGACAGCGGATGCGAAGAGCCTGATCGGCTTCCCGGCGCTCGGCGACGGGGCCGCGCTCGTGATGCTGACGCCCGAGGAGCAGGAACAGCACAAGCTCATCGAAGGCAACTCGACCACGCTTTCCGATTCGCTCGCGGCCGAGGCGAATGCGGCCGGCCTCAATGTGAAGGCCGGGCAGCGCTATAACGACGCTACCCTGCGCCAGATCAACACGACGGTCGATGCCTACCGGGCGAAGAACAAGCCGGTGCGGCAGGACATCGATACCTCGGGCGATTTCCGCGACCAGGCCGGAAATCCGGCCGCGGTGATGATCAACCCGGAGAATGGCGAGTACACGCCGCTGCACCAGAAGCTGGCCCAGGCCGCGCCGGTCACGGCCCGAAGCGCCGCGCCGATTTCCGGCGTGAGGCCGGGCAGCGGCAATCCGCATACGGGGAACTCGCTGATGGACGGCGTGCTGCCGGGTGGGCAGCCGGGCGCGGGCATCAGCTTTGCGAAGAAGCCGGCGAAGGAACAGGCGCCGCACATCGTTCAGTTCACCGACAAGAGCGGCGACGTGCACGAGCATGCCACCGATCCGGAGAGCGGCAAAGAACTCTGGTCCAGGACTTACAAGGGCGAAGGCAAGCCGGACGATTTCGACGCCCGCGAGAGGGAAATCAACCAGCGGGCGGCGGAACGCAAGGAAGACCGGCAGGACGCGCGCACCAGCCGCGAACAGGACAAGCGGGAGAAGGCGGCGGACGCGGCCAGCGCGGCGCACGAGAAGCTGCAGGGGCGCGAACACGACCACTGGTATCTGCGGCAGATCTACAGCGATCTGGCCGACCCCACCAAATCTCCCAACGGGACCACCGTCAGCGAGCCGCGCTACAACGAGAGCTCCGGACAGTTCGGGCCGGGCTCCGAAATCACCATGAGCGACGGCCGCCGGGCACTCTACGGGAAACTCGCCGAGCAGGAAAGAACCAAAGCTCTCGATTACCAGAAGCGAGCGAAAAGCATCCGGCAGAAGCAGGGCTGGGGCGAGTTTTCGACGCAGGCGCAGCCGCAGCAGCCCCGGGCGCAGCAGACGCAGCAGCCGCAGCAGGCGGCGCCGGCGGGCGGGCAGGCGCAGCGGCTCTACAGCCCGCAGGAAATCACCGACTGGGCGAAGGCCAACGGCAAGGATCCGGCGGACGCTCTGGCGCGCGCGAAGAAGAACAAGATTCTGAAGGCGAGCGCGCAGTAAATGGCCGGCGATCTCGGCCGGCTGCTGGGCTATGACGCAGGCCCGGGCCCAAAGGGCGCCCCGGCGGCGCCGCCGGCGCCGGTAGCTGCGTCGGCAGGCGACATCGGAAGTCTGCTCGGCTACGACGATCCGAAGGATTTCACGGACCGCTACAACACGCCGCTGCCGGCCGGCAAAGAGGCCGCGTATGAGCAGTGGGCGAAGAGCGTTCGCCAGGATCCGGTCCAGGGCAAATACGATTACGATCTGCAGGGCGCGTTCGTCGCCGGACTGAAGCCCGGGTCGAACGGGCATCTCGACGACAAGTTCAAGAAGCCCAACCATCCGACCTTCTCGACCCAGTCGATGTACAGCGGGGCCGATGGATTTCAGGGCGGCGAGTGGCAACAGACGCAGGGCGGCCGATGGTCGTTCCGTCCCTCGCAGACCAATCTGCAGTTCCATCCCGGCAATGAACTGAACGATTACTTCCGGAAGCGGGAGCCGGGCAATCAGCTGCTTGCGCCGCTGCCCTCGCAAACGGTGGCGACGCCCGCGCAGGCGGCCGCGGACACGAGCCATGTGGCGCAGACGGTGGCGCAGGCGATGGCGAGGCCGGCGGGCCCGCAGATCCTTCTGCCGGACGATCCGAGCGCGAATCCGCCGGAGAAGAAACTGCCGGCGGTCCCGCTGGCGACGCCGGTGCTGCGGCGCATTCCGGGTTCTGAAGTTTACGCCGGGCCGGCGGAGAAGAACCCGATCGGCGGCCGCAACAACGAGCGTATGGGGCTCGTGGTTCGGGGATCGATGCCGCCGAAGGAGCAGCCGCCGGCGGTCGAAGGACCGACGCTGCGCTCGAATGACGCGCGCGACCAGAACATCTGGCCCTACCTGAAAGACAAATTCCGCGAGCCGATCGTCACGGACGAGGACGTCGACAAGTACTTCGGGTTCCTGGTCGGTCCTTTTGCCCTGCACAAGGGCCTGATCAAGGCCGGGGCTCGGATGACCTCGCCCGAGAACGCCGCGATCACGGCGGCCACGATGGGTTTCGGCTCCGTGCCCGGAGCCACGGCGGCGGCGGTGCGATCCGGCCTTTCGATTTACTTCGCAACCGAGGCCGGCAAGGGCCTTCTCGAAAAATATCCGGAACTCCAGCAGCGGGTGAAGGCGGGCGACTGGCAGGGAGCGCTCGAGCTCGGAGGCCAGACCCTGATGGACGCCGCCATGTTCTATGGCGCGGGCGTTCACGGGTTGAGCGAAGGCCTCAGCGTTCCGGACGAGGCGAGGGCCGCGCGCGCCAGAAGAAGCGCCAGAGCGGCCGACCGGCAACCGGCGCCGCCGTCACAGCAACCGACATCGCCCCTGAATCTGGGGCAAATACTCTATCCCGAGGAACAAGCCAATGAAGCGACCAGTGAAAAGCAAAGCGCGGCCCAAAACCAGCCCGAAGGCGCAAAGCCAGCTGCAGGGCAGCCTGATGCAGGCGCTCGATCAGGCGTCGAGCCGGCCGCCGATGCTGCCCGGCCGGTAGGGTTCGAGACCGCGAAGGGCTCGCGCTACAAGCTCGAAGGCAAGGGCACCTCGCGGTCGAAGACGGCCACGGGCGAGGAGTTCGGCCCGAGCGATCGCACCGTCTACATCACGCCGGAAACCAACCAGCGCGTGATGGAGCACCTGCAAGCCAATAACATCGGCGATACGAAGGCCTCGATCCGATCGGTGGGCGACGGGCAGGTGGGGATCGTGGTGAAGGACCGCGCGACCGGCGAGGTGCGCGAGGATCTCAGCCGTACCGTCCCGTTCAGCGAGAAGCCTGAAGTGGGCCTGCACCCGGTCGAGATCTGGGACAAGAACCCGGAGACGGGCGAGTACGGTTTCCACGTCGGGCACGCCATCACGAAGCTCGAACACCCCGAAGCGCCGGCGGAAGCCGGAGCGGGCGACGGGCAGGCGGCGCCGGGAGGTTCGGAAGGTCCGGAGGTCAGGAGGCGGGTATCGCTCGGCGGCCTGTTCGGCTCCGACAGCCCGTACGCGCAGAAGTATCCGAACGGCATTCCGCGGCATGTGGCGGAGTGGGCGATCCACGATATCGCGAGAGAGACCGGGGTGACGGTACACGCCATCGACCACGGCGCGGGCGTCTACAAGGGCGACGCGGAGCCGGTGGCGCACGCCGAGATCTCGGGAACCAAAGACCAGGTCCGCGATTTCATGGACACGGCCGGTCTCGGCATGCAGCAGACCGAGGTGATGGCGGCGCGGCCCACAGAGGGGCCGGAGGGCAAGCACACCGCCATCGACATCGTGCAGAAGCCCGGGGACAATTCCGGGCGTTCGCTGGCCGACGGCGACACCGCCATCGAGTTCTGGCGCACGGTGGAGAAGCATCTCTCTCCGGAACTGCAGGGCCTGACCGAGGAACAGGGGCGGTTCCACGACGGCTTCCAGCAGCTGACCCTCGACGGGCAGCCCGCGCTGCGCACCATCAACTTCGGGGGGGAGTGGGACGACCGGCTCATCGATCAGTTCCACGAGGCGGTGGACAAGGCCGCCGACGAGATGGGCATCAAGGTCAATTTTGACCGTTTGAAAGCGGAACTGCTAAACTCGAAATCAGCTTGGAAGGATAACCCCAATGGCGAACTGTACAGACAGGGGCTGGATTCCCGCGGACGATCCCCGCTACACAGCGAATACGTGGACCGTACATTTCGGCCCGCGTTTGAACAGCAAATCGAAGACCACCAAAGAGCGGGAAGCGGAACGCCAGGCGCAGGCCCAGGCCCAGCAGCAGCAGCAACAGAACCCGCAGCAGCAGAACCCGAACGACAATCCTTCCTCGAACGGCTAGACCAGGCCGGCCGGGAGTCGGACGAATGGCTCCGGCGCAACGCAGATCCCGGCACCCTCAATTCCAACCGCATTGCGGATCCCGAGTTCGTGCGCCACATGGCGCGCTCGATCGCGGGATCGGTGGCGCGGGGCGCGCTCACTTTCGAGCGATTCGCGAGGGAGGCCGTCGAGAAGTACGGCGAGCGGATCCGGCCGCATCTGGAAGCGATCTGGGAGCAGGCCAGTGAATTCGCGCGCGCGGTAAAGCCCACGCTGAACGACACGATCAACGCGCGCCGGCGCGTGTATCACGCCACGGACCTCGACGGATTCAAAGGCATTCTGAACTCGGGCGAGATACGGCCGAGCGGGTACTTGCCTGCGCAACTCAAGACGTTCGAGGAGATGGGGTTCGAGAAGGTTCCGGACAATCGCCTGGCCGGCGTGAGCGTTTCGCGCGTGCCGCGGGTGGCCTCGAAGGCCAACAAGGCCGTCACGTTCGTGATCGATCCGGGGGAAGCGCCCCGCCTGCGGCCGTTCGCGGAGCCGGACTACGGGAAGACCCGGCGGCGGTGGCCCTTCGGGGGAAACGGCAAACAGCCCTTCGAGGAGCGCAATCCGCATTTCGAGTTCGAGGACCGCACCTTCAACGAGCCCGTGCCGTTATCGGCGGCGAAGGGCGTGATCGTCGACCGGGAAGCTCTGGCGCAGGGCATCCAGGCCGACCCTTCCAAGTACTGGCCGAGCGATCTTTCCTTGCACGAGTACGGGCGCATCCGGACGTTCGACGGGGAACACAAGCTCAACCAGAAAATTCTGAAGCTTCAGCTGGAGCGCATCCGCGAGGCGGCGGCGGCCAAAGGGTTGCCCGTGCGGGTGGTCGAGAACGGGCGCGAGCTGCATTCCTACCGCGCGGGATTCTTCCTCGACCGGCTGGCCGAGAAGGGCCGCGAATCGGATGAGTGGCTGCGCCAGAACGGCTATCTGAGCGGCGCGACACTCGGCGCGAACAATTACCTCAATCCCGAATTCATCAAACACGCGGCGCGATCCGTAGCGGGTTCAGCCGCCCGCGGCGCGCTCGGCTTCGATGAATTCCGCCGCAACATGGTGGCGGCTTACGGCGCGAAGATCCGGCCGGCGCTCAACGAAATCTGGGAGCAGGCGAAGCAGGGCCTCGAAAAGGGCGCGAAGGTCTGGAAGCCGGGCATGCCGCTCGAGGAAGCCGCCGGCGTCGAGGTGCCGAAGGAAGGCAAGCGCGTCTCGAAGAAAGACGTCACCCGCTATCTCGATGCGCAGACGCGGCACGCGCTCGGCTCGGTTCCGGCGTCGGAATCGGACGCGGTCAAGCTGAAGCGCCTGATGAAGCTCGGCCGCAAAGAAATCGCCGACCAGCTGAAGAGGCCGGAAAACGGCGTCAACTGGTACTCGGAAGACACGAAGCTCGCCGACCGGCATCTGGCTACGGTGTTCCCCGAGCTCGCCGAAGACCGCGATCTGAACGTCTTCCAGAAGGCCATCAGCGCGGTGATGTCGAACAACTCGACGCCGGAGACCGAGGCCTATTACGCGGCGAAGATCTACGCCGCGACGCGGGATACCGGGAAGATCCCGCTGAAACAGCCCAACGGCAAAGAATGGCCGGCGCAGGGCGCGGGGATCCAGCTGCGCAAGATCCAGGCCATGATCGACGAGCGGGGGATCGACGGCTTCGTCGACTTCCTCACGCGCGAGCAGAAGGTCTCCGAAGTCAAGAAATGGCGCAAGGGGCAGAAGGGCAAAAAGGACGAACTGGTTCCGGGCTCGATGGTACTGGGACCGAAGCTCGGCCGTTACCTGTACGATCTGCTGGGCGTCAAACACAACGGATCGACGGTCGACAAATGGGATGCGCAGGCCCAGTACCGCCGGCTCGGCCGGCTCATGCGGCGCAACGGCTCGATCACCGACGCGCCTTCGCCCGAAAGCGAGCGCGCGGTCTTCATGGACATGCACCGGCGGCTCGCGCAGGAGTTCGGGATCGAGCGGCCCTCGGGAGCGCAGTCGGCTCTATGGCATTACGAACAGGAGCTGTACCGCAGGCTTGGTCTTAAGGTAAAGACCACATCGCGCAGCACGGGCACGCTGCGCTACATTACGGAGCGGGGAGTCAATTATGTCGATGACCGAAACGGAGCGGATGGAGCTGGAACTCCACCACCAGCGTCATCTGGCCCTGAAGAACAAGGAGAAGGACGTAACCTTCGGGGAGCTGGTGAAGCGGGCGGCGGCGGAACTGAACCGCAGGGACAAGGAGTCCTCGAGCGGCTCCGGCGAGCCGGAAAGCAGTCCGACGAATGGCTCCGTAAAAATGGCATTACCGGAGGAGGATCTTCTTCCGCCAATCGGTTCCTCGACCCCGAAGTCATCTACCACCTGACCCGCTCGATCGCGGGCGACGTGGCCTCGGGAGCGATTACGCTGCGCGAGGCCGCGCAAAAAGTCTTCGACCAGATCAAAGACAAATTCCCCGGCTTCTCGCTGGGCGACATCAGCCAGAGAATCGCGGAGCACATCTCGGAAGCGCACGGCAATCAGCCGTCTGTCCAGCCCTCGAAGCTGGGGGCGCTCCAGCCGGTTTATGAGCGCGCGGTGGCCTCGATGCGCGAGAGCGCGGAGGAGATGAAGGCGCTGAAGCAGAAGCGCGAGGAAGCGCTGGACGCCCTGAAGGCCTCCGAGACCACTCCGGAGCAGAAACAGCACGGCGCGATCGTGCGGCGGTATTTCACGGGCGAGCGCGATGTGTGGGGCGCGCGCGTGAACCAGGCGATCGAGAGACTGCGCAAGCTGGTTCCCGACAGGACGGAGCAGGAAGCGCTGTCGTTGATGCGCGATTTCCGCAACCGGCCGGGCGAGCTCGAGGCCTTCTACCGGGGCACGCATCCGGATCTGGTGAAGCTGCCGAAGAACGAGTACGCAGCCGCCATGAAGAACCTCGAGAAGCTGCGGCCGGCGATGGAGAAGGCTCTGAAGCCGACTCCGCGCATGCAGGCGGCCGACATGGCGCTGACCGAGATCGCGGACCGCACGCTCGCAGAAGGGCAGAAGAGCGGAGTGGTGGGCGGCAACGTAAAGAACGCTTTGCAGACGCTGGCCGAGCGGATGCCCACGAAGCTGTTCGCGGATCCCGCGGTGGTGGAGGCTCTGGCCAAGGGCCGGTTCACGACGCGGCGGGAGATCGACGAATTCATCGACCGCATCCAGCCCGCGATCGACAGCAAGCTGAAGGGCGGCGAACTGGTGGAGGCCCATGAGGCCATGCAGGAGCTCCAGAACTCGATCGCTTCGGAAGAGTACGTGGCTCATCTTCTGCATCCGCAGGACGAAGAGCCGCGGCCGATGGCGGGAGCGGCCGGCGGAAGCGCCATGGGCGGGAAGATCGGGCGCAATTTCGGGTTCGCGAACGAAAGAAAGATCCCCACCTTGCCGCATGCGGTGGCCATGGGGATCGCGCCGCGCACGCTCAACGCTTTCGACGCCATGACCATTCACGGCGACAAGTTCGCGACCGCGCGAGCCACCCGCATGCTGGTCGAGCGTCTGAAGAATGCAGGGGTGGGCAAGTGGGGCGCGAGAAGCGGGCAGGGAAATATTCCGGAGGGCTGGGTCGAGATCGCGCCGCACGCGCATCCGTTCCAGAACCTGCGGACGTTCACCGACGAGGCGGGCGAAACCAATATCGCGCGCCAGACCCTGTTCGTTCCGAAGTTCATCGAAGAGGCCCTCAGGCCCGTTACGGATCCGGATTACACGAACCGCATCGCGGGATTCAGAAAGCTGCGCACGTGGCAGGCCCTGACGAAGTCGGTGGAGCTGGGGCTTTCGCTGTTCCACCTGAAGGCCGAGAACTTCATGGCGCTCGCCAACATGGGCCCGAAGGGGTGGCTGAAGGCGCAGCTGGCCGATCGCGCGAGCGCGGAGTTTCTCGAGGCCGAGCGCGACATGGTGCTGCATGGCGGAACATCGCCGGTTCAGGGCAAGACCTTCGAGGCTTACAAGTCTCTCGAGCCGGGCTCGATCCCGACGTGGGGCGAGATCGCTTTGAAGGCTCCGGTGGTGAAGCAGATGAACGCGGCCGCGGGCAAACTGAGCCAGTTCATCTTCGACAACCAGATGCGCCGGTTCAAGGTGGTGAACTACGCCCTGCGCAAGGCGGCCTGGGTGGCGAAGAACCCGAACGCCACGGCGGCCGAAACGAGCGCGGCCATGCACTCGATCGCGAGCGAGCTGAACGCGGTGTATGGCGGCCTCAACTGGGAGAACCTCGGGGCGAACAAGGCCACGGTCGAGGTGGCGCGGGCGATCATGCTGGCGCCCGACTGGACGATCTCGAATTTCTTCAACGTGAAGACGCTGTTCGAGGGCGGATGGAAGGGAACCGAGGGCGCGAAGATGGCGCGCATGTTCTGGATCCGGGCCATGGTGGGAGGCCTCGCGGCCACGCAGGGGATGAGCCTGCTGATGTCGGGCAAGCCCTCGAAGCGCTCGACCATGGTGTACATGGGCAAGGATCCGCAGGGCCGGGAGATCTATCAGAACCTGTTCTTCGCGGGCGCGCCTTCGGATGTGGTGAACCTCGTCAACAACGTGCACGATTACGGCGCGGTGCTGGGGCTCGCGAAATCGGTGGCGGGCAAGGAAGCGCCGGCGCTGCGGACGGCGACGAATCTGCTGATGAACGAGGACTACCTCGGGAAGAAGATCATCCAGCCGGGCCTGAGCCCGATCGCAAGCACGGCGCGGGGAGCGTGGGAAGCGGGCAAGGGCGTGATGCCGGTGCCGTTCTCGGTATCCAACCTGATCGAGATGCTGCGCGGAAACGAGCAGCAGCAGTTTGAGGCGAAGGAGATGCTCACGACTCTGTTGTTCGGGCAGCCGCCGCGGCATCTGGCGCCGGAAGGCACGCGGATGACGAAACACGGGCTGCGCCCGGTGAAGCACCGGCCGGAGCATTCGGTGTGGGACCAGATCCTGACAGGGCGTCCATAATTTTCAGCGCGGCGGGGCCCGCCACGTGGGCCACGAAGTAGACGGCGCAAAGATAAGCCAGCAGCAGATCGACCGGAATGCGCCACAGGGGCGGCAGCGGGGTTTCCTCGAGCCCGCCCACGAAGAACAGGGGCGTGAAGAGGGCGATCAGGAACCAGGCGAGCCGGTTTATATCGCGTTGCGAGCGACCGGCAGGCGACGGCGCTGGCGACATCATCGCGGGATTCCTCCCATCGAGGCCACGACCAGCGAGGCGGCGAGGGCGAGAGCCATGCAGCCGAAAGCGACGACGGTGAGGGCGTCGGGCCCCAGCCAGCGGGCGAGATGCTCGAGGGCCCTGAGCGCCAGCGGGGGCGTGAACAGCGCAAAGCCGGCGGCCGCGAGAAACAGGTAGCCGCACCAGCGCGGCAGATCGAAGAGCAGCTTCATTGGCCGTTCTTCCGCTCGAGTTCGCTCACCCGGTCTTCGACGATCTGGACGCGGTCCTCGAGCGACTGAACCACGGCGTGATTCTGCCGGTAGCGCGCGTCGGCCGTGCGCGCCCACTTCCAGAACTCGCCGAGCAGGCGCGTTTCGGTATCGGCCGTGTGTTCACGCAGGCGCGCCTCCATGGCGTCCACGCTTTCGCGCAGGCGCGTCTCGACTCCGTCGATATCCTGGCGCAGGCGGGCTTCCATGCCCTCCAGATAAGTCCTCAGTTCCGCGTCCAATCAGTCCTCCTTTTTCGGCCTCCCCCTGCCGCCCGCCTTGCCCGCCTTGCGGGCGATCTCGGCGCGCCGCTCCGGGGTGAGTTTCTGCGCCCGTCTTTTCGCGAGCGCTCTCGCCGCCTCCGAGGCGGGGGATTTCTTCGCCATGCGATCAGTATAGCTTGCGCAAACTTTTGTGTCAGCTTGCGCTTGCTTTTGCCAGCTTGCGCAAGCTATTATCGGGGCTGGGAGGAAGTTGGATGGCAAAAAGAAAACTCAATTTTGACCGGATCATGGAGGCGGCGGAAGAGGGAGAGGGCGCCGGATTCTGCCTCGCGTGCGGCGCCGAAGCCTGCGGAGTGGAGCCGGACGCGCGCGGGTACGAGTGCGAATCGTGCGGCGCAAAGAAAGTCTATGGCGCCGAAGAGCTGCTGCTGAGGATCGGCGGCTGACTCGAACACAGTTGGAACCCAATTCGGAGGAACAGGGACATGTCGGAAACCAGAGAAGAGATTCTGAATACGTGGTGGATGGACCTCGAGCGCGAGCCCGCGCCGGAGGAGGAGACCGGGGAAGCGGAGGCTGCGGCGCAGGAAGCGCCCGCCTACACCGTGACCTTCACGAACAAGGAGTACATGGCCATCTTCAGCGCGCTGATCGACGCGCAGATCCAGCTGAAGAGCGCGGCCCGCGACGAGCGCCGGGGCCTGCTGCCGCAGCAGTGGGCGGCCGAGGCGCTGGCGAAGGTCGACCACGCGCAGCAGGTGATCGAGCGGGTGCCCGCGGGCCCGAGGAAGGTGCTCTGATGGCGACCGCAGCGATGCCCCAGCGCGAGATCATCCGCTTCGAGGCGGGCAGGCCGGAGACGATCCGGCTCAAGTACGCGACCGGGCGCGAGATCTCGGGGCAGTACGGGCCGCAAGTGATGTTCACGACCGTGGACAACCGGATCTTCTTCGTGGATCCGGAAGTGGCCGGGCAGATCGCGGACGCCGGGATCGGCGAGGGCGAGCCTTTCCGGCTCATCAAATGCCGCAGGCCGAAGGGCGGATGGGCGTGGGAGATCGAGCGGATGGCCGGGGGCGTGTGGAAGCCCGCGGCGGAAGTGCAGCCGGAGCCTCCCGCGCCTGAACCGCCCTATCCCCCGGCTGCGGACGCTTCTGTCCGAGCGGAGGCTCCTCCCGTCGTCACGACGGCGCAGGCGAAGCTGCTCGCGGCGCTGTGCGTGGCCATCGATTCGGCCTGCGAGGCGCAGGCCTACGCGGCGCGCAAGGGCATGCCGCTGAACTTCACGGGCGAGGACATCCGCTGCTTCGCCAACACCATCCTGATCAACGCGGAAAGGGGGGCGCGCCCATGAGCGCCCCTGCTCTTGCGCTGGTTCCACGGGTCTCCTTCGCCGATCACATCGCCGAGGTCGAGCACATCGTGTCGCTGGTGGATCTGCTCGACCGGGCCGACGAGCTTACTCCCGAGCGCTATGAGGAGCTGCAGCACGACCTCATCGGCGCGATCGCGGGCACGCGGGCGAAGGTGGACGACACGGCGCGCGTTTTGGCCTTCTTCGAAGCGCAGGCGGCGGCGGCCAAAGCCGAGGAGCAGCGGCTCAAAGCCCGGCGCGAATACTTCGAGCGGCAGAAAGACCGGCTCGAGGGCTACGTGCTGGCGGCGCTGACGGCTTCGCGGCTGAGGAAGATCGACGGCAACGTCTCGACGCTGGCCGCGCGCCTCAATCCGCCTTCGGTCCTGATCGAAGAGGGCGCGCAGCTGCCGGAGGCGTTTCTCCGCACGCCGCCGCCGCCTGCTCCGCAGCCGGACAAGACCGCCATCAAAGACGCCCTGAAGGCGGGCGAGGCGGTTCCGGGCTGCCGTCTGGTGCAGACGGAAAGGCTGGTGCGCACCTGAGCTCACGCCGTCGAATACTCTGGTAACGAGTGTTCCTCTGCTCCCTTGGAGGATTCTCAACCACGATCAGCGAAGTAAGAACGTTGTGTTTCGCCCGCCGGCGCTACCTCCCCGGCGGGCTTTTTTATTGCCAGTCGCGCAGCTCGTTCGCCGCCCGGTCGCGGCGGGCCGAAGTGATGCGCGCGTAGATGTCCGTATTCGCGATGTTGCAGTGCCCGAGGTGATCCTTGATCTCGGCGATATCGCGGCCGCGGTCCAGCAGCGACGTGGCGCAGCTGTGACGGAGCGAATGGAAGTGCGCTTTCTCGGGCGGGATGTGCGCGAGCCGGCAATACTTCTTCATCAGCACATCGAGCATCTGCTGGCTGATGGCCTGCTTCTTCTTCGACAGGAAGATGGCGCCGGGCCTCGAGCCGCGTTCTTTCAGCCAGGCCCGCAGCGCTTTGACCTCGATCGCGGTGAGTCCGTACTCTCCGCTGTTGCCGTTTTTCAGGCGCGTGACGTAGAGCCGCTCGGCCGCCTGGCGGTAGTGCGCCATGGTCAGCAGGCCGACCTCGCTGGCTCTGAGCCCGCGGTGGTAGGCCAGGCGGAAGATGGCCTTGTCGCGCGCCGCTTTGATGACGGCGAAGAGGCGCTCGAGCTCCTCGCTGGTCAGATATTTGATGGTCGCTTTGGGCTTCCGGCGGCGCGGCGCCGGGCTGGGCGCGGTCAATGCAGGCTCCGGACGGGCCTCACTGGTTAATTCAGTTATTTCCACCAGTCAGAGTTCGACCCGCGACGGAAATTCAACCACTTAGCCGTGCCAGGCGCAATCCGTTTTTCGCTGTAAGCACCAATGGGGAGATTTCGCGAGGTGGGGAACAGGTCGGGTACAGCCTGTGTTTTCAACGACTTCAATGTTTCAATTGTCTCCAGGGTCTCAACGATCTCAGGCGCCCCGGAGAGGCGGCCGGGCCCGCCCCGCGCCACACTTGTCCACACAAACGGGCCCCCGAAAACTTCGCCGCGCGCGCGCGTCGAACCCTGCTGGGTGAGACTCGTTCTTCTTTTCGCCCTCGCGGCCGCGGCCTCGTCCGCGCAGACCGCGCCGATCTACCTCCAGTTCGGCGCCCAGGATTATCAGGACGCGGCCGGCAACGTGTGGCACGCTTCGACCGACGGCTGGACCTCGGGCGGCGGCCGGCAGATTTTTGAGAACTCGACGGCGCAGACGATCGCGGGCACGAAAGACCAGCCGCTCTACCAGGCCGAGCTGGGCGCTTACGCCCCGGATCTGACTTACTCGAATCCGAACGTGGCCGACGGCGCTTATACGGTGACCCTGAAGTTCGCGGCCATCGGGGCGTTCCAGCAGGGCGCCGGTTATCAGGTATTCAACGTCGCGATCAACGGCCAGAATTGCGTCGCCGGGCTCGACGTGTTCGCGGCGGCGGGCGCGAATACGGCGCTGGACAAGACCTGCAGCGTGACGGTGGCGGGCGGGACCGGCCTCACGATCCAGCTGACGCAGGGAGGCGGGCCGGGTTCGCACGCGCCCTCGATCAACGCGCTCTCGATCGTTCCGCCCGCGCCGGCCAATCCAGCGCCCACGCCAACTCCGACGCCTGCTCCGGCGCCCGCTCCCGCGCCGCAGGCCACGCTTTCGGCGATCCAGTACCTCGCCCAGCAGCTGGCCGCGCTGGCGCAGCAATTGTCTACCTATCAGGCGTGCGTGAGCGTACCCGTGCCGGTTCCGGCGGCCTCGAATCCGCCGGTGGAGCAGGCGCCGCCGCAGTAAAAATCGCTAAGGTAATTGAAAGTGACGGTCAGGCAGTACCGCCAGGCGCGCCTTGCGGAGCTGAAGCGGGCGAGCCGCGCGTTGAACGCGGCCATCGAGGCGCTGGAGCGCGCCGTAATCGCGTATCCTGAAGTGCAATGCAGTGGTCTGAGTACGGCCCGGCCGATCCTTTGCGCGCCGCCGTCCGGGGCGCGATCGAAGAAGCCTCGGGCGAGGCGATCAGCGTAACGGACGCGCTGCCCGACGAATTGATCGCGGCCGCCGAGCTCGAGGGCATCTCGCTCAACCTGCTCAAAATCTGGATCCACGCCTCGAAGCGGCCGGCCCGACGCCGGTCGGCGGCGCAGTTCGTGCGCTGGGCGCGGGCGGTCGAGGAGCAGAGCCGCGAGATCGCGCGGGCGGCGCTGGAAGCGGAGCGGTTAATAAGCGAGAGGCGCGCGTGAAGTGTCCGCTCGAATTCGCCACGGGCGCGGACCCGGAGCGCGGCCTCGTGCTGCTGCGGCTCGGGCCGCCGGCGCGCGTGATGCTCGAGTTTTCGCCTTCGGACGCGCGGGAATTCGCGGCGGCGCTGATGGAGAGCGCGGCGCTGGCCGAGGACGCGTTCGCGGCCCGGCCGGGACGGGTGCAGTGACCGGCTTCGAGATGGCGACCGACGCGTCGCTGATTCTCATCGCGGCCGTTCTCGGGCAGATTCTGGCGCGCGTGCGAAGGCTGCGCCACAACCAGCAGCGCATCCGGGCGGACCTGACGGGCCTGGCGCGCGAAATCGACTGCGTGAAGGAGCGCCTCGAGTACGAGCGCGAATACGCCGAGTGGCGGCGCGCGGAGCGGTGATGCCACAAGCGCAAAAAATGACGCGCGACGAGCACATCGAGCGGCATAAACAACTGCACGCGGCTTTCGACGAGCTCATGGCAGATTTCCTGTTCCTCAATCGCGGCAAGCTGCCGTCAAAGACAACCCTTGCGGAGCTGGCGGAGTGGTCGTATAGCCAGACCATTGAGCCTGAGCTGGCGCCTGGAGAGGAACATGCCGATCCGCGCTGAGTTCGAATCATGAGCCCGGCGCGCAGGCTGCTTTCCGCCTCCGAGCGGGCGCGCGTGCTGCGGCGTCTGCTGGCCGACGCGCACGCCTGCCGGATTCTGCTGCGCGCCGATGAGGTCGAGACCCTTCAGGCGGCGATCGAGCTGTACGACGAAGAGGCGGCGCGGCGCGATGAAGGCGGCGACGAGGACGCGGACGCGTGACAACCGGCGCCGCCGCGGCGTGAACCCGCGGCACAATGAGCCGTATGCGCCTGCCCGACCATTACGTGTACGAGTTCTATCCCGCCGAAGCCGCCGAAATGGACGACGCCACGCTCGCGTTCACGCACCGCGCGAACCTGAAGCACGCGCCGCAGCTCGCGCCCGTGACGGCGGCCGAGCTCGCGCGGCGCGGCCTCGAAATCGCGGACCAGCCGCCGCCCAAACGTGACAAGCGGCGCCGCCGCGCGTGACAATGGCGGTGAGTATATGGCAACGTCAAGCAAGAACCGTTCGCGGTCATCGCACCGCCCGACCCCGGCGCAGCCCGGGGTGAATGCGCAGCAGGGTTTTCAGGTCACCCGCCAGGTGATCAACACGTTCGACTCGGCCATCGGCGCGTATTGCTTCGCCAACCAGGACGCCAATCTCGGCGAGATCGGCGCGATGGACCTCCGGACCTGGCTCTACACGCGATACCAGCTGAACGAGCGCCGGTCGCGCGCCACGCAGCCGGCGACGACGGGCGGGCAGACGAAGCAGCAGCCGCAGAAGACGATGGCCGCGGGCACGGGCGGCGCGGCGGCGTAATCCAGAGGGTTGGCGCGCGCGGTATGGTGCGGCGCGAGATGCGCCGACGGGATGATCTGACTATTTCAATCCCCATGAAATCCGGCGCGCCAGGAAGATCCCGAGCAGGGCGGGGCTGCAGTTCCGGAAGGGAGGCCCTGACCCTGTGGCGCAGACGAACAGAGCTCTTATCCGGGTGATAAGGCCTGGCCTGTTGAGCTGCGCCTGGGTCAAAAAACCCGATTGCGCCGCGCAATCCAAGGCGGAAGATCGGGACCGGAAGCCCCGCCGCATCACCCATCCACATCGAGCTCGACGGCGCGTGACGTAATCTCCTGCACCAGGAACCCCAGCGTCAACTCCCTTTCTCCGTCGTCGAGCTCGGCCAGTTCGCGCTCGAGCACATCGACCACGCGATCGGCGGCGCGCCAGGCCACTTCGGACGGCGGAACGCGGCGGTTGCCGATCTCCACCAGGGCGACGGCGCGCAGCCGTTCGATCCAGGAGCCGTCTGAGGCGGACGCCCGCGCGAGCTCCGTCCAGTTCCCCGCCCCTTCGTAGCGCCATAAAACGTACCGGTACGTCGAGCGGCGGTGTCCCCAGCCGGTCTCGGCGCGGCCCGCGAATTCGACGACCAGCGGCGGATCGGGCCATTCGTCCGAGGGCCGCAGCGCCGATTCGTCGATCGCGGCGCCCGCGCGGAAGTACGCGCCGCGAAAGGGCAGGGCCGGATTGGACGTGACGCGGCGGACGAGGAGCGCGTACGAGCGCTCATGGCGGGCGGAAGCGGTGCGTGGGAGAGTGACGCGCAACGTCGAGCGTTGGCCGCGGCGCGCGATCCGTGCAAGAGCGTACGGTACCGGGACGGTACGGGCGCGGCGGGGGAAAAAAAGCTCGCCGCGCGACATACCACGCACATAAACTCTTGGACATGGCGTCGAGAGCTGTCAGGCTTCGCAGATCGCGCAAGGGCGGCATACGCCGCGGCATCCTGCTTTCCGATGAGGAGCTCACCGCGCAGGGGCGCCACGCGGCGCTGACCCGCTGGTCGCGCATGACCGAGGACGAGCGCAAGGCGGCGATGGAGCGCGTGCGCGCCGGATGGAAGCGGAGACCCGCGGCGTGATGCTTAATCCGGCGACTTATTGGCGGATTAGTAACTCATTTGAGATGATCGGGGCGGTGAATACTCATTCACGCCGGGCGGTACTAAGTAGGTCGATTAGTATTGCCGGGAAAAATTCGCGGATTTATCGCGAATTTAAGACAGTAATTACCCTTATCGGAAGCTGGCCTAAGCCCCGCTCCCCGAGAATGCTCGGTTTTGAGGGGGCCGCCGCAGAGCGTCCGCCTCCGGCGCCCGCCGGAAATTCAGCGTAACTGCACTTAGTTTTGCAGGCCGAGTCGCAGCCACGCTGATCATGTTCCAGCGCCGGTTCAGGCGGACGCAGTAACTGCGTCTGCTTAGTATTTTCCTTCCTTTTCCGGCGCTAAGTCAAACGCGCACCGTAAGTAAGCCGCTGTTTGGTCGGAGCCGGATCAATGACAAGTAAAGAATCTGAAACGCGCGCGATGAGCGGCGCGAACGGCGACGCGCCGAGAGTGCCGAAGTGGATCGCGGCGCTCGACGCCGGGGTCAAAGAGGGCGACTGGTACATCAGCCTCAAAGCCCGGCGGCGGCGCATGATGCTCGACTCGCTTTCGAGCGAGGCGCGGCGCGTGTATGAGTGCCTGGAACTCGCGACCGTGGGCTTTCAGACGGAAGTGGCCGTGGTCCTTGAGCGCGGCAAGCGGCGCGACATGCGGCCCGACGACATCGTCCAGCAGACTGGATTGAGCCGCCAGAAGGTGCGCGACGCGCTCGAAGAACTGGAGCAGCAGGAACTCGCGCGGCGCGAAGCCGACGACGAAGGCGCTTTACGCAAGGGCCACGTTCGGATAAGATGCTGGGCAGTCCCGCGTTCGGCAGTGCCGAAAATTGTACCCTCGCGAGGGTACAAAATTCCGGGTTGGCTGCCGGAAGATTCCCCCCTTCAGCCCCTTCTAAAGCGTTGGAAAGTCGAGATCGCGGACGCCGTTGTACCCGCGCGCGCAGACATCGAGGCGGCCGAAGCGGCCGCGCGCGAGTATGAAACCGCCGAAATGCGCGTGCGCGAACGGATCGATGCGCTCCGCGCGAGTGCCGCACATATAAGGAAGAAAGGAACTGAAAGGAACTCTGAAAGGAACGGTTCTTCGCCTGAAGTTTTATCTACAGCCCAGTCGTCATCGTCGTCTCTGAAGAACGCCGAACCGACGACGACGACGACGCAGGCCAATAAAAATACTCCCCCTCAGAACGGCGTCCCCGAGAAGGTCTGGCGGTTCGCCACCGGGAACACCGCCCGGAAGGTCAGCAGGCTGCGGGTCTTCGAGTACTGGGAGCTTTGCCGGGAAGTGGCGGCGAAACGCGGCGAGGCGCTGACCGAGGACGACGTCGTCGCCATCATGGAGCAGACGCTCGAGGCGGCCGAGGGCGCGATCGACGCCTTCGTCTACTACCTCCGGGCGGCCGACGATCAGACCCAGGCGTACCTGGATCACCGCGCCGAGCCGAAGGCCGCCGCGGCAGGCGCAGGAAACGCCCGAACCCGCGACAGCTTCGCGCAGCGCTTCTTCCGGCGGATCGACGGGGAATGAGATGGACCCGAAGACCCTGCGGGAAGCCTGCAATGAGCAGGCGCTGCGGCTGCTGGCGTTTCGCGACCTGAAGCCGTCGAACACCGTGGCGATCAAGGAATATCGCGACTGGCTCGAAAGACACTGCCGGGATGAACGCGCAGCCGCCGAGGTGATCGACGAGGCGCTCAACCTGGACAAGCGGCCGACGATCGCGGACCTGAGCCGCATCTGGAATCAGCTTCATCCCCAGCAATCCGAGCCTGAGATCACGCCCGAGGAGCGCGAAGCGCGGCGCGAATGGCTGAAGCGCTGGTACGCCGAGGAACAGCGCGAGGGCGAGGTGCGGCGCGCGGCAACGAAGGCGTGGCTTGAGAAGCTCGCGGCGCGCAAGGCGCGCCCCGTCAGGCCGCCGCTCGCTAAGCCAGCGCCGGCGGAAACGCTGCGTCCAATTACGCAGGAAGACATTGACCGCGCGGCCGGCGAATACGAGAAAGCCAAACAGGAGAAGAAGCCGAATGGAGAGCCGTCAGAGCCCGTTTAGCGACGCGGACAGTTGGTTTGACCTGTCAGACAACATCGCCGATATCTACTCCCAATGGGACTCGCCGCTGCTGGTGCGATTCGCGGCTATACGAGCGGAACTGGAACTTTGGGATTTCGATCAGCAACTGGGCAGCGAGCTGTTCTGTATGGGATGGGCTGCTCGCCGCAACGACCCGCATCTGTTCCATGTGGTGGCGATGGATCTTCTGGACTGGTGCACGCTTGAGTACTCCTGGCAGCGCCGGTGTGAGAGGCATGCCGAAATACAGCGAATCGAGCGAATCACCGAGCGCAGACGCGACCGTGATCTCCGCGGCGATGTGATCGAACTGGACGCCGAGCTATGAACAACGACGACGCCGAGGCGATGGAGCGCAGATGGCGCGAGTGGCGGAAGAAGTACGCGGCCGCGCTCAGGGCGCGGGGCGGCGACGAGCCCCGCTGGCGCGAGACGACCGACGCGGAGCTTGAGCGGGCGCGCGAGGCGCTCGAGCGGGCCCGGCAGATTTTCCGCAAGAACAACGACTAGGACGGGCGCCACGACGCGAGCGCGTCGCGGCTGACGAGCCACCGCCGCCGCCGGGAAGTTCCGACGTTCAATGCGACGATCGACGCGTCCGCGGCGGCGGTGCGGAGCCATCGCACAGGCAGGCCGCTATAGTCGGCCGCCTCTTCGAGCGTAAGCCAGAGTTTCGATCCGGGAAGCGGGATGAGGCGCGCCGCGCCGAGCCCGAGGAGAATCCGCTCCAGCTCCGACGAAGGATCGCGGCGCGCCGTGGCAGCCGTCTGATCGGCCTGCTTTGAGGCTACGGCAGCTTCCGGCGCGTTTTCCACCACCGCATGAAAATTCGGGGCGCCGTTTTTCACCGCGTCGATATCGGCGCGGCTGAACAGCACCGGCGCGGCGAACTGATCGGGCCGCCGCGGCTCGGTGCGGCGCCGGATCATGCCGGCCTTCGCCCGGCGCTCGACCTGGCGCTCGGAGACGCCCAGCAGGCGGCAGGCCTCCGCCTTCGTCACCCATGACCCAGGCGAAGAGTCCTGGTCAGGCCTTATCCCCGGATAAGAGCTCTTTTTCGTTGCCCTTGTGGTCAGGGCTTTTTCCGCGCCCGGCATCGCCGCCTCCGCTAGTGAAACTATCAGAAACAGTTTGACCCATTCAGACCGTCGTCGCCAGCGGGCAAAGAAAATCTCAGAAAAACGCAAGTTCTACTACACTTGTAGAGATTTTTACGTTCCAAACCGCCACAATGTGGATTGCCACTTCACGCGACGTCTCACGCAAGCGGGGCCGCCGCGCCCGAATCCACCCCAAAAACTGTTTCGATCGAGGCGGGCGGTCATCGGGCGCGCGTGCGCGAGCGCCGGGACGAACTGGTGGAAAGCCATCTGGCGCTGGTGCGGCCGATCGCCGAAGGCATCCGCCGGTCCCTTCCCGGGTCGTTTGAGCTGGATGATCTAATTCAGGCGGGCGCCGTCGGCCTCGTGCGCGCTGCGACGCGGTATCAACCGGCGAGGCACGGCGGCGCGCCTTTCACGGCGTTCGCGAAGCGCCATATCCGGGGCGCGATCCTCGACAGCGTGCGGCGGAAGAACTGGGTGGAAGCCACGCGCATGGAGCCGCTCGAAGAGGCGCCCGAGCCCGCGCTCGCGCCGGTGATCGACATCTCGATCGACCGCGACAAGCGGCTCGAGAAGGTCAAGGTCGCGATCCGCAACCTCGATCCGTCGAAGCGGAAGATCGTGGAAATTTACTATTCAGGCGAAGACCGGCGGCTCGAGGACGCGGGCGAGGCGGTGGGCCTGAAGAAGTCGCGCGCGCACGAGCTGCATCACGAGGCGCTCGAGGACTTGCGCCGCATCCTGCGCGTTCGCTAACCTGGGATCGACCCCAAGGCGAAGATTCATCATGCAGCCCGGGGGCGGGGCCGGCTTGCTGGCGAGGCTCTTTGCCGGCCCTTTCCCCCGGAACCGTATGAACGCCGTGGCGACCGGAAGGTTTGCCCCGCAAATCTTCCAAACCCATCACCGGCGCCGCTTTGACCCAGGCGCAGAGTTTTGACCCAGGCGCAGATCAACAGGCCAGGCCTTATCACCGGATAAGTGCTCTGCCGGACGGCTCACAGGGTCACCAGGCCTTATCACCGGATAAGAGCACTGATGGTGGTATCTGCAGGGTCAGCGCGCCCATTTCAGTAACTCCACCCGCACCCGCACCTGCGCCTGAGTTGGCAACGCCCCCCGTCGTCGCCGAAATGGTGGACGAGCTGGGGCTCCTCGAGAAAGAACTGGCGCCTTACGCGGGCAAGATCGCGCGCATCGAGTGCCTCAGGCGCAACCTGCGCGCGCACGTGCCCGGCGCGCCGGCGGCCAGGACCTTCGAGCTCGAGGGCGAGCGCTTCATCGCGCTGGTGGGGGCGCGCGGCCACCAGACGGTGATCGATTACGCGAACGTCGCGAAACTGATCGGGACCGAAGCCTACGCGAAATTCGCCACCTGCACCCTCAAAGACCTGCAGGCGCACGTGGCGCCCGGCCTTGTGGCTTACTCGATCCGCACCGAGCAGGCGGGGCCGCGCTCGCTCAAAGTCATCGAGCGGGGCCAGCGATGAGCTGGCTCTGCGAAGGGCTCGCCGCCGCCTTCACCGCTTTCGCGCTGTGGAAGGTGAGCCGGTGACGGCCGCGACCAAAGCGCCGGCCACGGCTTCGACGGTCGGGCTGCGCGCCAGCTGGTTCTGCGCGGCGTGCAGCGGCGCGACCACCACGCACCAGATCACGATGCTGATTCCGGAAATGGTGGACGGCCTGAGCGCCGTGGTGCTCGATCCGCCCGAGGGCTGGACCGTGCGCGGCGGGGCCACGTTCTGCCCGGAGCACAGGCGCAGAAAGCGGGCCTGAAAACACCGGACCCGGCCGCGCGAAGTGGCGACCGGGAGGTTTGGACGACCCGATCATCATCATCATCGGCCAGCTGCTCTAGGCCATGGGACGCCGCCTGGCCATCGTCGCGCGGAACACGCCCGACGCGATTTACCTCGCGAGCGGGCGCTGCCGGCAGTGCGCGGGCACGGGCATGGCGAAGCGGAGCGCCTGCCACTGCGTCGACCGGCGGGTGGCGCGGCTGTGCCTCGAACGGCTGCGGCATGAGCCGCGCTGCCACTGGAAATGGTTTTCGCGCGACGCCGAGTACGCCGCCGACGTGTGGCTGGTGGCGAAACGGGTTCTCGACGCGACGGGGATCGTCATCCTGCGCGAGTTCCTGATCAAAGACCGGCCGTGGCATGAGGTGGAAAAAACCACGCGTCTGGGCAGAGGGCAGTTTTTTCATGCCGTCTATCGCGCGGAATCGGCCCTGGGACGCGCTCTGATGGACTCCCCCATGTTCCCCCCGCGGAAATACTTCGCGGGCCTCCAGGAAGGCCCTATTGCGGAAAGATCGACGGGCGGCAAGCACGGCTGGCGGACCCTGCCGAAGCCGGTGAGCCATCCCGAGCGCGACGGCGCGCGGCTGCGCGCGGCCTGAGCGGACCGGGCGCGAGCTTGTGGCGATCAGTCCTTTGAGGGCATGCCTCGCAAAGAACTCAGGGCCCGGCTCGCGGACGCCAAAGCGAAGCTGGCCGCACTCGAACAAATTCAGAACCCCGACCACTGGCAGCAGGGCTCGATGGAGTACGAGCGCGGCCGCGTGAAGCACCTGAAGCTGCTGCTGCGGCCCGCCGGAAAGCAAAGCGAAGAGGCCCGATGAGCAACCGCGTTCAGGCGTTTCTCGCGGCTTTTCGCGAGACGGGGCAGGTGGCGAAAGCGGCGCGCGCCGCGAAGATCGACCGCACCGCGCACTACAAGCGGCTCAGGCGCGATCCGGAATACGCCGCGGCTTTCAGGGAGGCCGAGAAGGACGCGGCCGAGATTCTCGAGGACGACGCGGTGGCGTGGGCGTTCGACGGGATCGAGGAGCCGGTGATCTATCAGGGCCAGCTCTGCTACGGGCCCGACGCGTACGACGAAGAGACCGGACGGCTGAAGCCCGACGCGAAGCCGCTCACGCGCCGCAGGCGCTCGGAGTCGCTCGCCATGTTTCTGCTCAAGGGAAAGCTGCCCGAGAAATACATGCGGCGGGAGTTCGCCCCGCCCGCCGTCGACGACGGCAAGCAGACCTGGGAGGAATTTCTGGCGGTTTATTACCGGAGGACCGGTGCCTCGCAGGCGCCCGACTCTGAGTGAGCTGCTGTGGGACTCGTTCGTCCGCCATGTTCCCCGCCCCAGCGCGATCAGCGACTTACAGCGGGAGAGGCTACGGGCGGCGGGACGTCTGGCGGCGTGGCGGCGCTGGAAGCGCGCGGAAGCCATTCAGGCGGCGCACGCCATGGTGGAAAAGATCGCGCGCCATGAGAGCCGCAATTTCGCGCGCCACATCGACATCCGCGATCTCATTCAGGCGGGCTATGTGGGGCTGATGGACGCGGCCGAGCGTTATCACCCGGACGCGGGCGAGTTCGAACGGTACGCGTGGTTCCGGGTGCGCGGCGCGATTATCGACAGCCAGAAACGGCGCACGTACCGCGAGGAACAGCACCGCTCGCTGCAGGCGATGGCGGAGGCGCACGGCGGATGGCTGCCGCCCTCGCTCGATACGTCCAAGGAAG
>Ga0213881_10000347_pt1 | contig 32122 bp, 21 predicted proteins | sample BarmaccoBMER_R08_FD_160104 | JGI IMG/M metagenome (GOLD analysis project Ga0213881, IMG submission 160104) | Barbacenia macrantha exposed rock microbial communities from rupestrian grasslands, the National Park of Serra do Cipo, Brazil - ER_R08 ...
CGATGGCGCCATCGATGTCGTGGAACCGGACAAATCTCGCGCCCAGCGCGATGAATGGCGCCGTCGTCACGCTTAGAGAGGTGACTCGACATCAACGGCGCCGCTCTCATCGCAGCCGATCCTTCTGCTCAATCAGGAATCTGCGCGTTGAGGCAGAACGGATGGCCTGCGGGGTCGATCATCACTCGCCAGCTGCCGGGCGCCGGCTGGAAAGCCGCCTTGCACGCTCCGGCCGCTATCGCCGCCGCCTCGGCGGAGTCGAGGTCGGCGACGGCGAAGTCGAGGTGTTCCTGCTGCGGGTGTGCACCTTCTGGCCACGTCGGCCGGGCGTGATTCGGGACGGTCTTGATGAGGAGCCACACGCCGTCGACGCGGAGCGCGCAGAACGAATCAGTCTCATACACGATCTCGGTGCCGAGCAACTCCGAGTAGAACGCTCCCAGACGCCGGTGGTCGTCACAATCGATCGCCACGGCCCCGATGCGCCATCGTGCCATCGGTCTCACCTCTCAGGTCCAGCGACACGGCCAACAGGCTGTTTAGCGAAGACGGTATGGACATGCCATTGTAGTGAATGTGCCATTGCAGACAGCGGGGTGTACGCAATGGCACATTCACCACATGCGGCCATATGTAAAAGCCCCAGTCTGTATGCCAGAACCTGGCCGACGGGAGCGTGTTCCCGCGGTGCGCGAACGCGATTATGACTGAGTCATTGTTCAGCTCGGGTCCGACGACCCGCCTTAACGGGGCACTGTCCTGCTGGTTGTCAGCCTGGCGCCAGCGCCGCAGGGTGCGGCGAGCGGAGCGGGGGTCAAGGTAGCCAAGCTGGCGGGCCAGCCGGCTCACGCCAGGTGGCTGGCGGCGCCGGGGGCAGCGCTCCGGCGCAACGATGCGGCATGCGGGCTAGCACTGCTGTGGTCCCTTCCGTCTCACCGGCGGAAGAACGTGACAGGTAAGAGGTGACTCCGTGGCTGCCTAGGCGCGGTCACGATGCCCGGCTACGGGTGAGCGGTTGCCATCGTCTTCCGAGCCCCTAACATGTCGGCCACGGCTGGCCAACGGGCCATCCCGGCCGGTGCCGCCGGGCTGGCGAAGCACTGGGTCAGCGCAGACGAGCCACCGCCGTTCGCGGGATTGAAAAGAGATCTTTTTAAACGAACGGCGGTGGTGCTTCGCGCCGCACCATGTACACGCGGCGCCGTTGAGACCGCCGAATCAGGTGGGTTTGACGGCGTGGATGCGCTCCACCGTGCCGGCTTTGAGCCGTTCGGTCTTCACGATCTGGAATCCGGCCGCCTTGACCAGGGGCAACTGGCGCCGGGTGATGTGTTCCCCGGCCGTGCGGACAGTGATGCGTTCCAGGAGCCACTGGGCGGCATATACCGGCGGCCAGGTGCTGCCGATGTGGTCGAGCAGCAGCAGGCGCCCGCCGGGGCGGAGGACTCGTCGCATCTCGCCGAGCGCCGCGGCGGGGGCGGGTATGGTGCACAACGACAGCGCGCAGACCACGGTGTCGAACGAAGCATCGCCGAATGGCAGGTGCTCGGCGTTTCCTTCACGCAGATCCGCATCACGGCCGAGATCCGCGGCGCGCTGCCTGGCAATAGCCAGCATCGCGGGGCTGAGCTCGATACCGGTGATGGTGACACCGGCCGGGTAGAAGGGCAGGTTGCGGCCGGTGCCGATGGCGACCTCGAGGACCCGGCCGTCGGCGCGCTCGGTGAGCCATTCCCGCCCGCCGGTGAACCAGATCTTCTCGAAGAAGGCGATCTGCTTGTCATAGCTGGGCGCGGACTTGTCCCAGACCCGCTTCTGCCGTGCCACCGGAGTCTCGGACGTTCTCGCCTTGGCAGTACTCGGCATGACGCTGGTCCTCTCGTCGTCACAGACGATTATGGCGGTAATAGAACGGAAAGCCGGTATGGCCGGAGGCGGGAGTACCCTGGCGAGCTAGCTATTTCTGGCATGCGCGCCGTTGACCTGGGGTGAGCGTGGAAGGGGAACTGCGGGCCGGTGCTCCGCCCCGGATCGGGCCCTACCGCCTTGTAACTGTCCTGGGCAGCGGCGGTATGGGGCGGGTTTACCTGGCAGGTCGGCCGGCGGCACGAGCATGCGCACAACATCCCCCCGCCTCCCTCCTAGGAGAGGTCCGTGTCGTTGATCTTGATACGTGCGCGAAGCACGGCCGGCCGTTCGTCGGAAAGATTTTTGCGCGGCCAGCCCGAGGTCTCGCATCAGGAAGTCGCCCCGGCCTGGAGTTCGACGAGGTTGACGGTCTGACCGAGGCCGTCCTCGCGGAGCAGGATCAGCGCGGCGACGACGGATGCGATCATCAGCCCGGTGCTGACCATGAACCCGCCGTGGAACCCGGTGGTCATCGCGGCCGCGGAGGACCTGCCGGCACCCAGGGCATGCGTGGTCCCGCTGGCCACCATCGTCGAGATGACGGCCAGCCCGAGCGCGCCGCCCAACTGCCGGCTGACGTTGAGCAGCGCGGACGCCACACCGCCGCGCTGTACTACCACTTCCCGTCCAAGGCCGACATCCCTGCGCGGGCTGCTGGCCGAGCCGATGGCCGGCTACAAGGGACACGGCTCGGATGCCGCTGGCTAAAGCGCCGGTCAGGTAACAGCAGTCTCAGGCGCAACACACCGGTCAAATGCCCGCTGCGCGGGCATTTGACGCATAGGCCCACTGTGCGACGGATCCAGGCTATGCGGTTGAGTGGTTGCACAATCTGAGCATTAAGGTAACCGACGTTGGCGTAGTCGCGATTGACCGGTGGATTTTTCGGGATATAGCCGATATGTGGAGGGCGATCGCGCTGGACGAAGTGGAAGGAAAGGGCTCTGCGGGAAAAAGGGCGTCGGTTTCCGGCGCCTTTTCCTCCGGAAGGCTCCTAACTTCCACAAGGCTGCTAAAGGACGTTTAAGAAGTCCTCCCTCCGGAGGCATTGGCGCGGATGCTCAAGGGGTACGTTGCGCCAACCATCCCCACCCGAGGGGTACGTTGCGCCAACCATCCCCACCTGAGGGGTCGCCCGGTAGCGGGACCGGTGAACGGCGGGAATCGGGGTCTGACGCCGCGTCGGTTTCGCCGGTCCGTGAGCCGGCGGACCGCGTGACGATGGCGCCATTCATCGCGTTGAGCGGGAATTTGTCCGCCACTGACCACCCTGTACGGCAACCTGCCGGCGCAGGTGACCTCGGTGGCGGTGAGCCCGGACGGCCGACTGCTCGCCGCCGGCTGCACGGACGGAAGCCTGGTGCTAGCCAGCCGCCAGGCAGGCAGGTGGATCCCCACCCCGTTGCCCGGCGGTCCGAACTCGGAAATTACCTCGGTCGCGTTCAGCACGGACGGGCGGATGACAGCATCCACGTCTGGGGAGTCCGCGGCGCGGCCGCACCGGCCACGCTCAGCGGGCTGACCAGTCCGGTGAGCATCGCCTGGGGCCCCGGCTCACAGACCCTCATCAGCCCCGACATGCCCGGCATCACCTACCAGCCGGTCGGCCCACGATGACCTTGGGACAGTATGGCGCGTTTATGTCGCGAAAGGTCCTTCCCGTCCGGGTCGTTACCGCGCCATACTGGGGCCTGAGGCCGGGGTCATGGCTGAGAATTTCGGGGCCGACGGGGGCTCGACATGTATTTCGGAGTGCTTGGTCCGCTGCGCGTGCACGACGGGATCCGCGAGATCCACCTGACCGCGCCCAAACAGCGCGCGCTGCTGGCCGGACTGCTGGTGACGGCGGGCCAGATCCAGGATTCCGACCGGCTCATCGACGTGCTGTGGAGCGGCGAGGAGCCCGGTTCGCGCAGCGCGCTCCAGATGCAGATGGTCCGGCTCCGGCAATCGGTCGGTGACCGGATAGCCAGCCGCATCGTCACCAGGCCCGGCGGTTACCTCATCGAGGCTGGGCCGGACGAGCTGGATGCCAGCCGGTTCCTCCAACTCTGCGACACCGGCCGCCGTGCGGCCCGGGAGGGAAACTGGCAGCGGGCCGCCCGGCTGCTCCGGGACTCGCTTGATCTCTGGTCGGGAAGCCCGCTCCAGGATGTGCCCTCGGAGCGGCTGCACACCGGATACGTTCCGCACCTGACCGAGATGCGGCAGGTGGCTATCGAGTCGAGCATCGACGCGCGGCTCAACCTCGGAGAACACGACAACCTGGTCGGCGAGCTTCGCGAACTCGTCCGCCATCATCCGCTCCGGGAACGCTTCGCGGTCCAGCTGATGATGGCGCTGTATCGCTCGGGCCGCCGAGCTGATGCCCTCGAGGCCTACCGTGATACCCGGCAGCAGCTCGTCACCGAGCTGGGCATCGAGCCAGGAGCCGAGCTCCAGGCGTTGCACCAGCAGATCCTCAGCGGCGAGGAAGCAGGCGAGGCGGGCCGAGGCGGCACCGATCGCGTCCGGCTGGGCGGCTCGCGTCCCGGGCCGGCCCAGCTTCCGGCCGATGTAGGTGACTTCACCGGCCGCACCGGCTATGTCGACGACCTCAGCGACCAGCTGGCCGGCTGTGCCGATACGGAGGACGGCGGCACAGCGGTCACCGTCGTCGTGGTATCCGGTCCGGCTGGAGTGGGGAAGACGACGCTCGCGATCCATGCCGGCCATCTGCACCGGCGGCGCTTCCCGGACGGGCAGCTCTATGTCAACCTGGGCGGAGCCGGCGGCCAGCCGGCCAGCCCGGAGGAGGTGCTCGGGCGTTTCCTGCGCGATCTGGGACTCGACTGGTCCGCGGTGCCGCGGGATGCGGACGAGCGTGCCGTCCTCTACCGGTCGATGACGTCGGATCGCCGCATGCTCATAGTCCTCGACAATGCGCGCAGCGGTGCCCAGGTGCGTCCGCTCATCCCGGCGGGTCGCGGCAACGCCGTCCTGATCACGAGCCGTCGCCGGCTAGCCAGCCTGGACGCGGTGCGCCACATGCACCTCGACGTCCTCGGCACGCGTGAGGCCCGGGCGATGTTCACGCGCGTGGCAGGCGACGCCCGGGTCGACGCCGAACCAGACTCGGTGAACCGCGTACTGGACGTCTGCGCGGGACTGCCGCTGGCGCTGCGGATAGCCGCCGCGCGCCTGGCCTGCGCGCCGGGCCGGACGATCGGCGAACTGGCTGACCGGCTGGCCGACACGGCTCATCGCCTGGACGTCCTGCACGTGGAGGATCGTGCCGTGCGGGCGAGCTTCCAGGTCAGTTACGCGGATCTCGCCGGGATCGCCGACGGCGGACGCGGACGCGAGGTGATGCGAGCCTTCCGCCTGCTCGGCCTCTGGGACGGGCCGACCATAAGCCTTGCCGCCGCGGCGGCCTTGACCGGCCGGCCCATACATATCACCGAAGCCCTCGCCGAAACGCTCATCGAAGCCAATCTGCTGGAGTCGAGAGCGCCGCACCGGTACCAGTTTCACGATCTGATGCGCATCTACGCCCGGGAACGAGCCGAATGCGAGGAAGCCCGCACCGATCGCGAGCTGGCTCTCCGCCGGCTTTTCAACTGGTATCTGCGTACCGCCGACAGAGCGTCCGGCCTTATCGAACCCGAGCGGTACGACCTTCTGATCCCGGCCGACGACACTACGGTCGTGCCGCTGGATTTCCAGTCCAGACAGCAGGCGGTCAGCTGGTGTGACAGCGAAAGCGCCAACCTCGTAGCAGCCACCCGGCAGCAGGCCCGCGATGGGTTCGACGGCCTCGCGTGGCAGCTTCCCTCGGTGCTCGCACCCTATTACAACCTGCGCAAGCTGTGGGCTGACTGGATCACGACCCACCAGGTGGGCCTGGCGAGCGCGGATCGCAATTCCGACCTGCTCGGCATGGCGCGCATGCTCACCGGCCTTGGTCGCGCTTACAACGATCTGCGGCGCTTCGAGGAAGCACTCAGCTCTTACCGGCAGGCACTGAGTCTGTACCGGCGGGTCGGCGACGAGCACGGCGCGCTGCGGACGCTGATCAACCTGACCTGCCTGTACGGGACGCAAGGACAGCCGGAAGCGGTGATAACCGCATGCCAGGAGGCCCTCAAGCCCGCCCGGGACCTTCACGAAATGCATGCCGAGGCAGTTATCCTCGGGAACCTGGCCTGCGCCCACATGGAACTCGGGCACAACGAGGAGGCCATCCAGAATCTCCAGCTGGCCCTCACCGTCCGGCAAAATCGAAACGATATGTACGGTCAGGCGATCGTGCATCACAACCTCGGCGACGTATACCGGATTTTGCTGCGCTACGAGGAATCAGCTGATCACCTCGGGCTCGCGCTTAAGATCCGCCGGGAGATAGGCGACCGGTATGGCGAGGCGATAACCCTCGCTCAGTTCGGCGAACTGTCCCGTCAGCGGCAAAGGCGCGACGAAGCGCGTGAATACCTGACCGAGGCACTGCGTATTTTCGAGGATATCGCCGCACCTGATGCGGTCAGGATAAAGGCCGCACTCAGCGATCTGGAGTAGGCCGGTACCCAGTCTCCCGGATCGGAACCGCCGCGGGCCGCGGCCGGGCTGGCTCTGCGGTGCTTTTGCGCACCGGGGGGAACGTTCCAAAACGCAAATCGAGTCCGCGGTGTGTCGTGGCGGGCCGATTTTGCCCGGATATGACCGCTATGTGACGGCGGCTGCGGTGGACGACGTGGAAGAAAAGAGCTTCACGGAAGATAGGGCGCTGGTTTCCGGCACCTTTTCTTCCGTAGGGCTCTTTTCTTCCTACTGAAGGGTGGCCTATGTGTTTGCTATGTATCGATACGCGTAGTTCACCCAGGCTGTTCAGCGTACTCCAGCAAAGACGACTTGCCCGATATGCCGCACATGCACGTTATTTCGGAACGCGCACGGGGTGCACATAAGCACCGCGAAGCCCGGATCCACCGCGCGAGCACGGAGGCATCACGGCGGCAAATGGGATGAAACGGGTGGCTATCGGCGCGGCTGCCTGATCCTGATGTGGCCGGATCGCGGGTGGCCTATGAGCGTGAGTACCGGGGCGGCCGGGTCCGTCGGCGCGTCGGCCTTAACGCTGATGTGAGAGGTATTGGTGCTCGACCCGTCGACCCGCACCGTCCAGCCTCGCGGCACGATCAGCTTGATGGTTCCCATTCCGCAGTTCGCCTCGACCGTGACGTCGCGGTGCGCACAGGACGCCTCGGTGAAGTCGATCACGATGTTCGGCACGCCGCACTCGGCGACGATCTTCCGCGGAACCACCCACCGGCCGTTCTGCTTGACGGTGCTCCCGTGGGTCTTGAGCAGCATCGTTTCCGGACCGGGACCGGCGAGCGCACCGGCCGGCCGCTTGTCGGGCAGGTCGGCCAGCAAGGCGTCGAGTTCGTGGTAGGTCTTCGCGCGGTAGGCCCGGTCGAGCCTCTCGTCCAACTCGGCGAGGTCGATGCGGCCCTCGCCCGCGGCGACCCGAAGCTTCTCAGCCGCCTGTTCCCGCTCGGCATCGCCCGCGCGAGGTTCCACGCCGCTCATCGAGGCCGTCAGTTCCGGCCCGTGCTCGCCATCGCTCATGGTGGGACTGTATCCACGCACGATTCCAGAGGCCACCTAGCGGGGGGTGCACGATTTACCAGCCCCGTCAAAGCGGTTCCAAAGCGAAGTCCGCTAGAACAGAGGGCCGTGGAGCCACTGGCCGGTGACGATCCGGTAGAAATCGCGGGGTACCAGCTACGTGCGCGGCTGGGCGCCGGCGGCATGGGACGGGTCTACCTGGCGTTCACGCCGGCAGGCCGGCCGGTGGCGCTGAAGGTGGTCCGGCCGGACCTGGGAGGCGACGCCGAGTTCCGGCGCCGGTTCCGGCAGGAGGTGGACGCGGCGCGCCGGGTGCACGGGATGTACACGGCGCAGGTTCTCGACGCCGGCCCGGACGCTTCGCCGCCGTGGCTGGTGACGGCCTACGTTCCCGGCCCGTCGCTGCAGGAGGCCGTCGCCCGGCATGGGCCGATGCCGGAGCAGACCGTGTTCGTGCTGCTGGCCGGCGTCGCCGAGGCGCTGGCGGCGATCCACGCGGCCGGCATCGTGCACCGCGACCTGAAGCCGTCCAATGTGCTGCTGGCCCCGGACGGGCCGAGAGTGATCGACTTCGGCATCGCGCGGGCGGCCGACTCGACCGCGCTGACCGGCACCGGGATGCTCATCGGGTCCCCGCCCTTCATGGCCCCCGAGCAGATCAAGGGCCATGCCATCACGCATGCTGTCGATGTGTTCGCGCTCGGCGCGGTCGCCGTATTCGCGGCGACGGGCCAGTCGGCGTTCGGCGACGGCGCGGACATGGGGATCCTCTACCGGGTGATGCACTCCGAACCCGACCTGAGCGGGTGCTCCCCGCGCCTGCGCGAGGTGGTCGGGCGCTGCCTGGACAAGGCTCCCGCCGCGCGTCCGTCGCCCGCCGAGATCATCGCCGCGTGCCGGGCACAGACCGCCGGGCAGGTGGGCGGAATGGCCCCGCCCTGGCTGCCGCCCGGCATGCTCGCGGCACTCGCGCAGCACGCCCCGACCAATGCTCCGCCGTGGGCGCCGATGACCCACGCCGGCACAGCCCCGGGTATCCCGCTGGCAGCCGACGGCCCGACCCAGGGCAGTGCGGCGGCGTTCGATTTGCCTGGGCCTCCGACTCAAGGCAGTGCCGGGGCGCCGCCCTGGGGAAGCCCGGACGCCTCGGAGGCGTTCCCCGTCCGGCGGGCCGCCCGCAGGCGTCCGGTGCTCCTCGGCGGCGTCTTCGGGGTCATCGGCGCCGCGGCGCTCGCGGTGACCGGCGTGCTGACGCTGGGCGGCCACAACGCAAACTCCGCATCGCCAGGAAATCCGGGTGCCACCCATTCGCTCACCGCCGCACGGGGGCCCGCGCCCACCGCCTCTTCCCCTGCTTCGTCTTCGGCGGGCACGAAAAGGTCCGCTCCCGCGGCAGGCACGCGTTCGGCCAGCGCGAAAAACGCGAAGCAACCGTCCACCGCGGCAGCCTCGTCTCCGGCCAGCCGGAAGAGGTCCTACGCGGTCGACTCGTGCCTGGTGGGTAACTGGAAGGACGCCGGTGACGTTCTCGTCAATACCCTCAATGATGGCCAGTCCGGTCAGTTCACCGGAACCGGCGGCGGTATGGAGGTGAACGCGGGTGGCGGCGTCACGCAGCAACTCGGCCCCGAAACCCTGACGGCCACCATCGAGGGAAACGTGTGGGCCGAGGTGCTTGGCGGCTCGGTCTCGATGCACGCGACCACCAGAAACGGCGACATCATTTACAGCGACGTGAGCGCCTCACCGGACGCCGGCTACAAGCTGTACGAGAACGGCGTCTACAACAGCAGCGGTCCCATGTCGGTGTCGACCAACCCGACGCGTTATACCTGCTCGTCTTCCACGCTGCGGCTTTACTGGTCCGACGGCACATCTACCTACGACCGCGAGAGCTGACCCGGGACGAAAAGAGCGCGGAAATTTCGTGCTGCACGGAACTTTACCGGCCGGATTCGTACACTAGATTTCCGTCGAGCACGGATGTTCCGCCTTAATCCGCATCCGGTTCGTGGCGTACTGGATATTCCGGGCAATCAGGCAGCGGGAAGGCGCAAGTTCGATCTGGCGACTGGCCATGCGTCTCCCGCGTGCGACAGACCAGGTCCAGTAACGAGTGGCCGCTGCCGTGGGCAGAATTGGTGGTCCATGGGCTGGCCCGGACATAGCGTCGGCTGCGTGGGTGACGCTCAACCTGGACTGGTGCGGCGCATCGAGGCTGGGACGGTACGGCTTGCCTACCGGACCTGGGGTCCGGCCGGGGCGCCGCCGCTGGTGCTGCTGCACGCGCTCGGCGAGCAGTCCTCGGACTGGGCACCGGTCGCGCAGGCGCTCGCGCCCTCATGGCGCGTGTACGCACCCGACTTGCGCGGCCACGCCGCCAGCGACTGGGCCGACCCGTACACGATCGAACAGCTCACCGCGGACCTGGCGGCGTTTGCTGACGCGCTGGAACTGGAGCGGGTGGCGCTCGGCGGGCACTCGGTGGGCGGGCCGCCCGCCTACCTGTACGCGGCACGGCACCCCGGCCGGGTAACCCGCCTGGTCCTGGAGGACCCCGCGCCGCCATGGCCGCGCGAGCCGCGGATCCTCGCTCGTCCCGAAGGTCCGCTGCCGTTCGACTGGGACGTGACCGCGCTCAGCAACGAATTCACTGAGCCGCAGGTCAGCTCGTGGCGCGATGAGCTGGCGCGGATCGCCGCTCCGGCGCTTGTCATCGCGGGCGGCCCGGCGAGCCATATCGACCAGGACCAGCTCGCGGGCATGGCCGCGCTCATCCCGGATTGCGAGCTGGTGACGATCCCCGCCGGGCACCTGGTGCACGCCGCCGACCCGGCCGGGTTCACCGCCGCCGTGACCGCCTTTCTCGGCCCACGGCGTGCCGGGGAACGGGACCTTGACGACCCCGAGGCGCGAAGTTAGCGTTCCCAAACAAAAGCGGTCAGGAGGCCACATGGCTAAAACCTCCCGACGTGCCTCTGTCTCATCGCTGCGGCGAGTGCTCTCCGTTGCGGGGGTTCTGGCAGTGGGCGTGGCACTGGCGGTATCGGGCAGCGGCGAGGCGTCCGCGAGCGGCGGGCCAGGACCGGCAGCGTCGAATTTGCCTGGGCCTCCGGCCGCGGCGGTATCCGAGGCACCGGTGTTCGCCGGGGCCGCGTCGGGCGGACAGGTGATCGTGGTGCTGAAGGACCAGCACTCCAACCTGAACCTGCGGACGCAAGCGCAACAGCGCGCGGCGGCGGCGCACGCCGACCAGGCGCCGGTCGTGGCCAGCATGAAGGCAAACGGCGGCACCGGCGTCACCCAGCTGGTAGCGCCGAACGCGGTCGCGGCCCAGGTGTCCGCGGCGGAAGTGAGCCAGCTGCGTACCAACCCAGCTGTGGCCGAGATCGTTCCGGACGTGCAGCTGGACAACCTGACGGCGGGCACTCCCGCGGTGGCGGATCCCCGGGTATGCCCGGCCAATCCGGCCAAGCCGTTCGTGGAGCCGGAAGCGCTGGCTGACATCCACGCGGCAGACACGATCGCCACCGGCAAGGGCGTGATCGTCGCCAACGAGGGCGCCAACGAACTGGCGGGCAATCCGAACTTCCAGCGCCCGGATGGATCGCACGTGGTCATCGACGCGCCGGACTACACCGTCGACAACGGCAACGACGAGACCTACGGGGATGTCTCCTCGATCGGCGCGCAGGGCACCGTCGTGTACGACTACTCGAAGGAACTGCCGTTCTCCGGCCTGCCCGCCGGGTGCACATTCGTGATCAAGGGCGATGCGCCCGGCGCGTCGGTCGTTGACCTGTCGCAAATCGACACGCCGATCCTGCTGCTGTCTCAGGTCATCACCGGCATCGATCAGGTCGTGAGTACGGTGCACGCCGATGTGATCTCCGAATCGTTCGGGACCTCGGCCCTGCCGACCAGCCACGCCGGCCAGGTACTTGCCCAGGCCAACGAGGCCGCCGTCGCAGCCGGTGTGACGGTGGTCGAGTCCTCCGGGGACAGCGGCGACTCCGGCACCATGATCGCCGCCGCCGACGACCCGGCGGTGATCGGTGTGGGAGCGACGAACACCCTGCGCCTGCTGGCACAGGGGTACGGCTACACCGGCTGGGTGGACGACAACATCACCCCGCTGTCTTCCGGCGGGACGGCGCCCACCGGGAAGATCGTTGACCTGGCCGCCCCCGGATACTCCGGCGAAGCGGCCTGCAACCCCGCCGCGGTCGCGGGCGGCTGCCCGGCCAGTACGCAGACCGAGGCGTTCGGCGGCACCAGCCAGTCCGCTCCCCTGGTGGCGGGCGCGGCCGCCGACGTGATCCAGGCATACCGTGACACCCACGGCGGATCCAGCCCCACCCCGGCGATGGTCAAGCAGATCCTGACCAGCACCGCCACCGATGTGGACGCACCGGCCGACCAGCAGGGCGCCGGTCTGCTGAACATCTACGCCGCGGTCCGCGCCGCACAGCAGATGCCAGCCACGACCGACCTTCGCGGGCCGGGCAACGCCCCGGCTCTGGTTGCCTCGCCCTCGCAGCTGGACGTCACCGGCAACGGCGGATCGGTCAGCGACCAGACGGCCAGCCTGTACAACGCCAGCACCCGGCCGGTGCGGGTGACCGGGATCTACCGGTGGATCGGGCCCGAACACCAGATCGGTCCGGTCGTGACCGAGCCGGTCAGCGCGCCGCCGCCCAGCCAGCCCGTGCCGGCCGCGGGCGCGCAGGCCGCGGCGCCGATCAGCTTCACGGTCCCGCGAAGCCTGGACCGGCTGGAGGCGGACATGATCTGGCCCGACCCGCAGAACGCCAGCATCCTGTCGTTCACGCTGGTCGACCCGAGGGGCAGGCTGACCCAGATCTCCTACGACTTCGGCACCCCCTCGAGCCGGGCCGGCGGGATCGGCTCGGTGCCCGACATCCAGCATGTCGAGATAGCCAACCCCGTTCCGGGACGGTGGACGGCCAAGGTGCTGTGGGCCAACGGGCGGGCGCACCTGCAGTCGCCGCCGAACACGCCGGGGACCTTCACCGGGAACATCTCATTCCGGATCTCCGGTCAGGACTATCTCACCGCACCCGCCTCCGGCCCGGTCACGATCCCGGCGCGGTCCGCCGCGACGGTCCCGCTGCGCGTCGTGATGCCGGCCACGCCCGGCGACCACCCCGAGTCCGTGCAGTTCATCGCCAGGGATGGCGCCGCGACCTCGCTGCCGGTGGCCCGCCGGACCCTGATCCCATCGGACGGAGGCAGCTTCCAGACCCAGATCACCAGTACCGTCGGCCGGTCGATCGGCCAGCTCAACACCTACGAGATCGCCGTGCCCGCCGGGCGATCCGATCTCGACGTGCGGCTTTCCACCGCCGACGCCAGCGCCGACAACAAGTACACCTTCTATCTGGTCGACCCGAGCGGAAACGTGGTGGCGACCGACACCACGCCCAAGACCGTCAACGGCGTCCCGGTGGCCACGGCGGAACTGCGGGCCGCGAACCCGGCCGCCGGAACATGGCAGATCGACGTCGAGCTCAACCTCACCGTCAGCGGCAAGGAGTTCACCCAGACCGTCTACGGCAACGTCACTACTACTTCGGGGTAGCGCGGGGACGGTCCGGTGAGCAGGGTGCTGTCGTGGTGGCGGAGGTACTTTCCGAACCAGGCGCCGATGTAGGCGCGCTGGACGGCGACCGCGCGTTGTCCGTTGATGGTGCCGATTCCCTTGATGACCCAGCTCGGTGGCTCGCCGAGGATCGGGGCGACCTGTGACAACAGGGGGGCGAAGTCCGTGAAGGTGTCATGCTTGGAGCCCTTGAGGTTCAGCCGGAGCCTGGGTCCGCGCTGGTTCTTCCAGAACTCCGCCCAGGTGGCCGCCTCGAAGGAGTCCAGATCCTGCCGCCCGAACAGCAGCAGCGGACGGCCGGAGCCGGCCACGGCCTGCGACGTCCAGAAGGTGCCGTCAAGGTCGACGCCGACGGCGATGCGGGCATCGGCGTGCAATGCGTGGCCGGTGGTGGAGCCACCGTCGGACTGGCCGAACATTCCCACCCGGCCGAGATCGAGCGCGCCGCGCAGGCCGTGCGGCAGCGGCCGGTGCTCGTGGCCGGGATTGTCCCCGCGATTGATCGCGCCGAGCTGGTCCAGGACGAAGCGCACGTCGGCGACGCGGGACTCGATCGCCTTCGTGGTCAGCGGACTGCCGCCCTCGCCGGGGAGCTGAGGAACAGCCGAGGTCGCCACGCGTCCGTCCGGGAGCACGACGACGCCGGCGTCGTGCACGTGGTCGATCGTGACCACGACATAGCCGTGGCTGGCCAGGTCCTCGACCAGGGAGGTGGTCTCGAACCGCTCGCCGCCCAGGCTGTGGGAATAGACCACCACGGGCCAGCCGCCCCGGCGCTGGTGCACCGGAGCGCCGGCATACGCGGCCGTGACGGGCCAGTTCAGGACGGGGAGGCCGTTCGCCTTCTCATAGGCGCGGGCCGTGGGGGCCGTCAGGTACGGCGCACGGGGGTGGCCGTCGACCATGTGGGCCGGGTACCACAGCTGGATCATGAGCTCCCGGACCCGATCCGACGGCACCCACGGATCGGGCCGGGACGGGTCCACCAGGTGCAACGACACGGTGCCGGTACGGCAGTGGCCGGTCGGCGCGGGCAGCGTGAGCCGGGGCGACGACGCCGACCGGAGCGCGGTCGCCGGCTGGAGCGCGGCCGCCGGCTGGAGCGCGGCCGCCGGCGTCGCCTTGGCGGCCAGCAGGCCCGCTGGCAGCGCGATGCCGGTCAGCAGCGCAGTGCGCCGTGAAATCGCATCCGGTCGCCGTTCCATCGGTTCCAAGGGTCCATCCCTCCGCATAGCTTCACTTGCATCTGCTAAGGAAAATTAGCATGTGCAACTGCGAAGGGTCAACCGACGGGCCCGGCCCGGTTGTGGTGAGTCCTAGCCGCGCTGCTTGATGCGGGCGGTCAGGTCGCGGAACGCGCCGGGATCGACGACCAGGATGCCGCCGTCGGGGTCCTTGCTGTCGCGGATGGCGATGGAGTTTGATGCTGGCGCCACTTCCACGCATGCGTTACCACCGCCGGAGGAGTAACTGCTCTTGCGCCAGACGGCTCCGGAAAGGTCCATGCTGTGGTCTATCCGATCTGCTGTTTGAGGTACGCGCGAGTGTCCTTGGGGGTGAGGGCGACCGCGCGTAGTTTGTCGAATTTGAGCCTATATCGCTCCAACTCGTCGTATTCCTCCAGCATCCGGTCGTCGATGGCGGTTTCGAGGTAGACGATGTCGCGTTCGTCAGGGCCTGGATAGGAGAGGTATATGAAGACCTCGCCTGCGGCCGGGTAGACGCCGGCGCTGAACGGAAGGATCTGTACGTCCACGTTGGGCCTGCCGACGGCCTTCAGCAGATGGCCGAGCTGGTCACGGCGGATGCCGGGGTCGGTGATGCGGGCCACGGCGTTCTCGTCGATGATGGCGTGCAGGCGGCAGGGACGATGCTCGCGGGTGAGGATGTCCTGGCGGCGGAGGCGGGCATCGGTGTGGCGCGCGATCTCGGCCGGGTCATCGATGCCGGCGGCGCGGGTGATCAGTTCGATGTAGCCGGGGACCTGGAGCAGGCCGGGGATGAAGCCGGTCTCGAAGGTGCGGATCTGGGAGGCGCCGGCTTCGACACCGGGCAGTTCACTGGAGAACACGTCGCTGTACTTGCCCCACCAGCCACGGTCGCGGCCCTGGCGGGCCAGGGTGATCAGCGCGTCGCGTTCGGCACCTTCCACCCCGTAGAGCTCGCACAGGTCGGTGACCTGGTCGGTGACCGGCTCGATCCACCTGGCCTTCTCGATCCAGTTGAGCTTGGTGGCCGACCAGCCCAGGCGGCGCTGCACGGCGGTGGTGGTCAGCTTGCGGTCCTGGCGGAGCTTGACCAGCTTGCGGGCCAGGGTGCGCTTGCGGATGGTGGGGCTGTAGCCGCCGGTGCCGGTATCGTTCATCGCCTGCCTTCGTTGGTGTGGTGGGGACTTACGATATCTGATGCGTCGAGCCACCGCCGTTCAGATAATCTATCCTTAAAATCTTGATGAGCCAGAGCGGGAAGGGAACCGCGCGATGTTAACTGGGATCGGCTGGTGGCTGCGCCAGCAGCGGGAGGCCCGCAGCTGGGCACGGCGGGAGATGGCGCGCCGTCTCACCCAGGCCGCCGAGGCGGCCGGTGACACCACGTTGCCGGGCATCGAACACCTGGAGACATACATCCGGCGCTGGGAATCCGGCCGTCACCAGCTAACCGAGCGTTATCGAATATACTATTGCACGGCGTTCGGGATCCGGGCCGGGCAGTTCGGCACCGCGCCGCTGCCGCAGCCGAAGACGCCCGGACTCGAGGCCGAACCCCGGCCGGACGGGGATGACCCGGACGACGTCGCGGTCGGCCGGGACGTGGTGATGGCCGCGCACGACGGCACCGACCTGGCCGAGCAGGCCGAGCAGCACCGGGCCGGCGGCACCACGCTGGAGCAGCTCCGCGCCGACGTGCGGCGGCTGGCCCGGCTGAGCGACACCGGCCAGCCGGCCGCGGTGTTCGCGGACCTGCGGCGGGTCCGCGACCGGACCGCCCGGCTGCTGACCCGGCGGCTGCCGCCGCCCGACCAGGCCAGCCTGTATTTCGTGATGGGCTGCCTCGGCGGCCTGATGGGAAACACCGCAGACCGGCTGGGCTACCCCGACGCGGCCGAGGAGCTGGTCCGGTCCGGGTGGGCCTACGCCGACCCGATCGCGCACGAGCCGCTGCGGGGGCAGCTGCGTACCGTGATGTCTTCGCTGATGTGCTGGCGTGGCCGGTTCGATGAGGCTCGTGAGCTCGCTCTCGACGGGCTGCGTTTTGCGTGCGAGGGGCGGCCAGGCGCGTGGCTTTACCTGCGTCTGGCCGGGGCGGCGGCGGGGCTGGGCGACGCGGCGGCGACGCGGCAGGCGATCCGGGACGCCGGTGCGGCGCGGGACCAGGAGTACAGCGACGAACTGGTGCAGATGGGCGGCCAGTTCGCCCTGTCCAGAGCCAGCTACCACCGGCTCGCCGGCGCGGCTCTGGCCGGCCTCGAGGGCGCTGGGGACGAAGCGGGCGAGGAACTGGAACGGGCCATCGGCCTGTACGACGAGGGCCTCGAAGATCACTGGTTCGCCGGCAAGCCGCTGGCCAGCATCGACCTGGCCCTGGTCCGGCTGCGGTCCGGCGCGCTGGACTTCGCGGCCCTGGCTTTGGAGCCGGCCCTCTCGCTTCCGGTCGCGCTGCGGATCGCCCAGGTGACCACCGGGCTCGGCGTGGTGCGCGGCGAACTCGCCGCGCCCATCTACCGGGGCTCGGCGCAGGCCCGGGACCTGGACAAGCAAATCGAGGAATTCACCGTCGAGACGATGATCGCCCGGTCGCACGGTCAGCACGACGGCGGCGGCTCCGGGTCCTGGTCCTGGTCCGGGCCGGACTGGTAGCGCGTGACCCATGGCGAAGTCGCGGCTTCCTACTGCTGTCGGATTGCCCCTGAATGTCCGGTGGCTTCGAACGGGATGTGGATTAAGGCGGAACATTCATGCTGCATGGAAATTAAATGTACGAATAGGCAACACTTCAAAACAAATCGAGTTTGCGGCGTGTCATGGGCGGGCGCGCCGGTTTTACCGGGATATGACCGTTATGTGGCGGTGGCTGCGGTGCGCAACGCGGAAAGAAAGGGGTTTCGTGGAAGATTGGGCGCCGGTTTCCGGTACCTTTTCTTCCAGAGAACCCTTTCCTTCCGCATGATAGCCGGTCCATGTGCCCGCTATATGCCAATACGTGCAGTTCAGCAGGCTGGCTAGCGCACTCTAGCAAAGACGACATGCCCGACATGCCGCAAACGCACGTTATTTTGAAACGTTGCCATAGTGCGGAAAAGTTTCCACAGAGCGGAAAAGAACCGCATGAACTTGCGGATAAATGTCCGGAAGTTCGGTATGTGCGATGCACGCAGCGGCCGACGACGGCAAACACGGCCCGATCCGGCTCCGATGAGCCGTAAAGTTACCGGCATTGCCTGACCCGGCCGACATGTCACCCGGATGTGGACCCCGTTGGCTTATTCAGGGCGCTAGGCGTGTTCAGAAAGCGGGCCGCCAGCGGAGTCTTTTCCCTGGGTGTCCCGCCGACCTCTGGCAACTACCTTGGTAGGTACTAGGGTGAGGTTATGAGGCGGATGAGCAGCAGCATGCGGCCGACGGCCCTTGTCACCGGGGCTTCCCGTGGCATCGGCCGGAGCACCGCGCTGGCGCTGGCTCGCAGCGGTTACGACGTGGCGGTCAACTACTCGTCCAGCGTGGCGGCGGCCGAGAAGGTGGCTGGCGAGGTGCGGGGACTGGGTGCCCGGGTCCTGCTGTGCCGGGCCGACGTCTCCGACGAGGCCGCGGTCCTTGCGATGGCCGGGCAGATCCAGTCGGAGTTCGGCCGACTCGACGCGCTGGTCAACAACGCCGGCACCACGATCAAGACTCCCCCGGCCGACCTGGACGGGCTGGACATGGGCGACTGGGACCGGGTGTTCGCCGTCAATGTCCGCGGCCTGTTCCAGGTCACCCGCGCCTGCGTGCCGCTGCTGCAGGCGGCGGACAACGCGGCGGTGGTGAACCTGGCCAGCATCGCCGGGCTGCGGCCCGGGCCACAGCCGTTCCCCTACGCGGCGTCCAAGGCCGCCGTGGCCAACCTGACCAAAACCCTGGCCGGGCGCCTCGGGCCCGACGGCATCCGGGTCAACGCGGTGGCACCCGGCTGGATGACCGGCGAATGGATGGAGGAGCAGCTCGGCGAGAACTACGACCGGCTCATGGAACGGCGCGGGCGGCTGACACCGCTGCGGCGGTGCGTCACCCCGGACGAGGTGGCCGCCACCATCGTCTCCCTCCTTACCGGCAATCCCTTCGTCACCGGCGAGATCATCGTCATCGACGGCGGTTTCGCCTCGACCACATGAGCGGCGGCTAAGCCGACTCCGGCCTGGCCTTATCCCGGTCCGGCTGCGCTGGCTCCGCTGTCTGCGCTGTCTGCGCTGTCTGCGCTGTCTGCGCTGTCTGCGCTGTCTGCTGGCCGGCGGCATACGGGGTGACCAGCTTGTCCAGCCCCGGTCCGTACCGCGCGGTCAGCTCCTCGGAGAAATCCGCGAACATCTGCTGGACGTACATGTCGTGCCGGATGTAACCCTTGACGACCGCGGCCAGCAACGCGTCCGTCGCGGCGAGCGCCTCCCAGCTGGACCCGTCGGCGGCGAGCGCCCACAGCGTGTGCTCGCCATCGGCCACCAGCGCCAGATGACGGGCCTGATGGTGCCGATAGAGCACGCCCGCCGTGCTCGCATGCGACAGCACCCGGCCGTGCGCTAGATTCAGGCCCGCGGGCTCAAAAGTGAGGATGTCGAGCCGTACTTCGCGCTGGTCGGCGCGGGCGATCACCTCGGCGAACTCGGCGAGCTGGGCCGCGTGCGCAGACAGGTAGACATGCCGCACCGCGCCGTCGATCAGACTGGCCGCATGGCGCGCGATCGCCGGCCAGCCCCGCGGCGAGCGGAGCACCCGCAGCTCTTCGGCACGGCCGGATCGCGCCGCCTCGGCCAGGGCCGCCCTCGCCTCCGCCAGGCGGCGACGGAAGTCCGTGTCGAGCTGGGTGATCAGCCGATCCGCGGGGACCGCCACGAACCGGGCCGGGTCCTCGCCGATCTTGACCACGGCGAGCTTGTCAACCAGGCGCCGCAGCGTCTCGTACACCTTGGGCTGCGGGATGCCGGTGAGGTTCGCCAGCGCGTATCCGGTCATCGGCTCCTGGCCGAGCAATCCGACGTAAGCGCGCGCCTCGTACACCGAGAAACCAAGTTCGGTAAGCCGGCCAACGACGTCGTCTTGCATTTTTCCCTCCGCGCTGTGTTTCCCTCCGCGCCAAGGCCTCGCTGCGCTCAGCCGGCTTGGAGCCACGGCGGGAACCGCCGCCCCGAAGGGACGGCGACCGCCGCGGCGCTCGCAGTGTTTCCCTCCGCGCCAAGGCCTCGCTGCGCTCAGCCGGCTTGGAGCCACGGCGGGAACCGCCGCCCCTCCGGGGCGGCGACCGCCGCGGCGCTCGCAGTGTTTCCCTCCGCGCCAAGGCCTCGCTGCGCTCAGCCGGCTTGGAGCCACGGCGGGAACCGCCGCCCCTCCGGGGCGGCGACCGCCGCGGCGCTCGCTTTCGCTCGCTGCAACCTACCGTGGTTAGAAGGCTAGCAGGGGTGGTTGGCGAGCTGGTGAACTGCGCGTATCGGCATTTAGCGGGCACATGGGTGGACCGTCTTGTGGAGGAAAAGAGCCCTTTGGAAGAAGGGGTGCCGGAAAGCGGCGCCTTATCCTCCGGGAGGCTCCTTTCTTCCGCGTCGTCTACCGCGGTCGCCGTCGCATAATGGGTCATATGGTGATAAATTCGGACACGCGTCTCCCGGCGGGAGCGGGATTCCGGACACGCGCCTCCCGGCTGGAGCGGGATTCCGGACAGGCGGCCCCCGCGGCAGCAGGATTCGGGGCACCTGTCCCCGCGACAGCGGGATTGGGGCACCTGTCCCCGCGACAGCGGGATTGGGGTGCCACATGGCGTGACCGTGACCGTCCGCAGCCAGGACGGCGGGGGTCGCGACATCTCAGCGTGATCCCCCGCCATCACGCCGCGGAACCGGCCTGACGCACCGGACTGATACGGATGAGCTGGAATGAATTCCGCCACAAGCGGCTTGCGGATTAGAGATGCAATTTCGTTCCGACGAACGGCGAAATTGATCATGATTTCAGGGGTGTCGATGAAACGCCTTCGACTGTAGAGTTGAAACCGGGGCAAGCCGGTATCCGGAGGTTTTACGCACATGCCTGCTCAGTCCGACGCTCCGCGGTTCCCATTCCCACCCTCGCCGGTGCCCTATGATCCCGGCCCGGAAATGCGGGAACTGCGGGCGAAATGCCCGGTCAACAAGGTCCAGCTGCCGGACGATTCCATGGCGTGGCTGGTCACGGGTTTCGACGAGGCACGGGAAGTGATGATCGATCAGCGTTACTCCCGCGCGCTCGTCTTCGCCCCCGGCCGCGAGTTGCACGGCGTGGAAGTGACGCTCGCCGATGGCATGACCGCCATGGACCCGCCAGAGCACACCCGCCTGCGCAAGCTGGTGGCGGGCGCGTTCACCGAGAAGCGCATCGCGGCCCTGCGCCCGCGTGTCGCCCGGATCGTCGACGACCTGATCGAGGCGTTGCTCGCCGGGCCGCGGCCCGCGGACCTTTCGCATTCGTTCTCGCTAATGGTTCCGGCAAGCGTTATATGCGTGCTGCTCGGCGTGCCCATAGCGGATGTCGATCTTTTCCACGAATGGTCGAACATGATGTTCGGCGACTGGAGCCGATCACGAGATCAAATAGACGAAGCCTACGCGGATATGAGCGACTACATGTCGGAGCTGATCACCGGCAAGCGGAAAGCACCCGAGGATGACCTGATCAGCGCGCTTATCGACGCACGCGACTCCGCGGGCAAACTCACCGAAGATCAGCTCATCCAGTTCTGCATCGGGCTGCTGGCCGCCGGCCACGAGACAACCGCCAACGCGATCAACATGTCGTTCGTGGCGCTGTGCCAGAACCCGGACGAGCTGGCCCGGCTTCGCGCCGACCCCGGCCTCATCCCCGCGGCCGTGGAGGAGTTCCTGCGGTACGTGATCACCAGCGGCAGCGGGTTCGTCCCGCTGGCGCGGGTCACCCGGGAAGAGGTGTGCCTCGCCGGCGTCACGATCCCGGCCGGGGAAACCGTGCTGCCAATGCTCAGCGTCGCCAACCGGGACCCCGCGGCGTTTGACGACCCGGACCGGCTTGACGTGGGCCGTGCCCCCAGGACCCACCTGCGCTTCGGCGCGGGCGCCCATCACTGCCTCGGCGCGCAGCTCGCCCGGATGGAACTCCAGGAGGCGTTCCGCGGGCTGCTGACCCGGCTGCCCGGCCTTCGGATGACCGTGCCGATGTCAGAACTCGAATTCCGCGAGGGCCAGATCATCGCCAGTATGCGCGAACTCCCCGTCACCTGGGACGACGCCTGACAACCACTGATCAGGTACAGGCCGTGCCGTTGACGCTGAAGCTGGTGGGTGCGGCATCGTCAGCGGCCCAGGTGCCCTGGAGGCCGAACGACTGGCTGCCGCCGGGCGAGATGGTGGCGTTGTAACTCAGGTTCGCGGCCGTGACGCTGGCACCGGTTTGCGTTACGGCTGCGTTCCACGCGCTGGTGATCTTCTGGTCGCCGGGGAAAGTAAAAGTCAGCGTCCAGCCGTTGATCGTGGACGAACCGCTGCTGGCGATCGTGACGTCGGCCGTGAAGCCCCCCGGCCAGCTGCTCGGGGCATAGGTGACGTGGCAGCCGCCAGCGACGTTGAACCGCAAGGTGGCCATGACCGTCGTGACCGTCCCCGCGCCGTTCACGTTCACGTTCGCGCTGATCGTGAGCGCGGTGGGCTGGCATTCGGGGAAGCCGGGATCCCCGTAGCTGTTGGTGAGGGTGTACGTGCCTCCCGGAGCGATCGAGTAGGAGAAGGGGATCGGGTCGAGGACCGGGCAGCCCTGCCCGGTGTACTGCCCGTACCAGGCGGTCGACCCCTGAATGGTCTGGCTGGTGCAGTTCCGCAGGACCAGCGTCAGCGCGGAATCCGATCCGGGCGGGACGCTGGACGGGTTGAAAGCGAACTGGCTGACCGCGACCCCACCGGTACACGCCGCCGTCGTGGCCGCGTTCGCGGCTCCCGGGACCATAATCGCCGCCAGCGGCACCACCAGCGTGGCGACGGCGGCCAACAGCAGCCTGCGCAACATAGCGTCAGTGTTGAACCGGGGGCCGGGCGGTACAACGGCCGTTCCGCCACCGTGGCGATACACCTGATCAGAGTGTTGATCCGGGCGACCCGGCCTGCAACTTTCACGGCGGTGGTGCGCGGGAAGAGCACCACCGCCCGTTCGTTGTAAAAGGCCTTTATAACGAACGGACGGTGGTACCTCTCCGCGAGATCCTGCTACTCCCGGATCCCGATCGCCTCGACTGGCCGGGTGCGTAGCGCCTGCCGTGTTGGCACCGACAGGGCCACCAGGGCCAGGAGCGCCGAGACGCCGAGGATCGCCGCGAGCCAGCCGGCCGGGGCGTAGGGCCGGAGGCCTCCGGTGAGCGCGTGGCTGAGCGGCAGCAGCGCGGTGGCGGCGATCGCCAGGCCGATGCCGAGGCCTATGGCGATGATCAGGACGGCCTCCCAGCGCGCCATCGAGCGGACCTGGCGCGTCGTGGCGCCAGTGAGCCGCAGCAGCGCCAGCTCGCGGCGGCGCCGGAGTGCGATCATGATCAGCGTGTTGAGTACGGCGATCGACGTGAAGGCGAAGATCATCGCGACGAAGAACGGCCCCAGCCAGTTGTTCAGCTCGTCGTTGGCGTCGTTCGCGGTGATGAGCGAGGCGGTGTCGCTGACGTGGAGTCCGGGGTACCGCTGAGCCAGCGCCTGGAGGCGCGTGGCCACCGCGGCCGCCGGCTGGCCGGTCTGGATGAGGATTTCGTCCAGCAGCGGGGTGGTCTGGTGAGCGGCGGCGAGCTCGGGGGCGAGCAGGGCATCCCCGAAGGCCAGATCGCGGCTGTAGATGGCCACGACGGTGGCCTGGGTCTGAGTGCCATCGCCCAGCATGATCGTCACGCGGTCGCCGACGCGGGCGTGTGCGGCGTCGGCGCGGTGGCGGCCGAGGGCGATCGCGTCGCCGTGCAGGTTACCCAGGGAACCCGAGATCACGCCGACGTCCAGGCCGCCGCCGTGGCCTCCGGTGAGGATCTGGGCGGGGAGGGTGTCGGTGGCGCCGAGGCTCGGGCCGAGCGTGGTGGACGTCAGCGCGACCGCCGAGCGGACTCCTTCTGTGGCGCGGGTGTCGGCCAGCGCGGCGGCCGGGAGGCCCGGCCCGGCGCTGGTCATGGCGAGCTGACCGGTCAGCGCCGCGCGCTGCTGCTGGCTGGTGGCGTGTTCGACGGTGGTGGAGCCGAAGAAAAGAGTGCAGCTCAGGGCGACGGTGAGCACCAGCGAGGTGCTGGCTGAGGAGAAGCGCCGGGTGGCGGCGCCGAGGTTCGCTGAGGCGAGGAACCCGCCCACGGGTGAGAGCGCTGTGAGCGCCGGCGCCAGCAGCCTCGCGGCCGCGTACACCACGATCGGACCGAAGAACGCGGCCGCCACCACGAGGAAGATCGCGTTGATCTCCGATGTCGCCGCGGCTGTCTGCGGGGCGGTGGTGGTGGTCGAGACCGCGAACAGCGGGATCGCGCCGGCCAGCGCGATCAGCCCGCCGATGATCCGCCCGGGCCCCAGCAGCCGCGGCTCGATCGTGGCGTCGGTGAGCGCCAGCGTCGGCGGCACACGGGCAGCGCGCCGCCCGGCGGCCAGCACCGCGAGCAGCGCCGTGGCGACTCCGCCGCCGATGGCCGCGGCGGCGGGCAGCCAGTCGTAGTTGAGGGTGAGATTCTGCGGCGCGATACTGTGGCGCACGAGCGCATGAGTGAGTGCCCGGCCCAGCACGATGCCGGGCCAGATCCCGGCCGCCGAGCCGGCCAGCGCGACGATCGCCGCCTCCCAGGCGATCATGCGCCGGATCTGCCCGGGCGTCGCGGCCATCGCCCGCATCAGCGCGATCTCGCGCTCGCGCTGCTGGATCGACAGGCCCAGTGTGCTGGCCACTACGAACATCGCGATGAACATCGCGAGGCCGCCGAACGCGGCCGTGACCGGGATCAGGGTCGTGCGGGTCCGCTCGAGCTGCGGGTATTCGGCCGCCCCGCGTGCGCCCCCCGTCAGCACCTGCGCGCCGCCGGCCGCCGCGGCGGCGCTGAGGCGCGTGACATCGAAGCCGGGGGCGGCGAGCACGCCGATAGCATCGAGGCGCCCCGGGTGACCGGCCAGCCGCATTGCCTGTGTATCGCTTTGGAAGATCGCCGCCTGCTGCGAGACGGGATGGCGCGGCACGGCGATGCCGACCACCGTGACCATGCGGGCAGGCCCGGCGGCCGCCAGCGGCAGCCGCGCACCGAGCGCGGCGGGGTAGCCGGTGACAACCTCCCCGGGGCCCGCGGGCGGCCGGCCGGCGCTCAGCACATACGGCGTCAGCGCGGCGCTGCTCCAGCCGTGGACGACAACGGCCTGGTTGCCGAGCCGTGCGGGCACCGACACGTCGCCGATCGCCGCCCGGACTCCGGGCACGGCCGCCAGCCGCGCGACGAGCGCGGAGCTCACCCGGGCGCGCTCGCCGAGCAGGACTTTGTGTTTGCCGCCGACTTCCTGCTGTCCGGTCACGACCGCCGCGGCGGCGGCGTAGCGTTCGACGGGCGCATGCGTGCGCAGGATGGACTCGAGCTGCATGCCCCAGGCCATCGAGAGCACGGCGGCGGCCGTGAGCGCGACGAACGCGCCGGTGAAGGTGCCGAGGCGGCCGCGAGCACTGAGAACCGCGAGGCGCAGCATGGCTCAGCCACCCCCGCCCAGGTGCGCGAGGCGCTGTGCGACTTCGTCGGCGCTGGGGGCGTCGAGCATTCCGGCCACCCGCCCGTCGGCGAGCAGGACGACGCGGTCGGCGTACGCCGCCGCCACCGGATCGTGGGTGACCATCACCACCGTGTGCCCGTCCTGGTCGACGACCTCGCGGAGCAAGGCGAGCACCTCGCGTCCGGTCTGGGAGTCCAGCGCCCCGGTCGGCTCGTCGGCGAACACCACCTCGGGCCGGGTGATGAGTGCCCGGGCGATCGCGACCCGCTGCTGCTGGCCGCCGGAGAGCTGTGCGGGGCGGTCGCGCAGGCGTTTGTCCAGCCCCACCCGTGCGGCGATCTCACGCACGGTCCTGGGTCTTGGCCGACGACCGTCCAGGCGCAGCGGCAGGGCGATGTTCTGGGCGACGGTCAGCGATGGCAGCAGGTTGAAGGCCTGGAAGACGAACCCGACCCGCTCACGCCGCAGGATCGTCAGCCGCCGCTCGCTGAGCTGCTCCAGGCTGGTGTCGCCGAGCTTCACGGTTCCGGAGGTGGGCCGGTCGAGCCCCGCCGCCACGTTCAGGAATGTGCTCTTGCCCGAGCCCGACGGCCCCATGATCGCGGTGAACGACCCCGGGGGGAACGCGGCGCTGACGCCGTTGAGTGCGGCCACCGCTCCTTCGCCTGCTTGGCCTGCTTGGCCTGGCTGGCCTGGCTGGCCTGCCTGGCCTGCGTGGCTCCGGCCGTAGACCTTGCGGACATCGCGCAGAGCGACCGCCGGAGCCGCGGCGGAAGCCTTGGACGAGCGGGGAGTCGAGATTGGCATGAAGCGAACGTACGGTCCGGCCGCCGCACCCCACATCGCCGCGAGGCCGGATTCCGGCTACCGCTTGGGTAGGAGGTGGTCCGCTACCTAGGTAGGAGGCGGCTCGGTGCGCTGCGGTTTATGTTCGTTCCATGGAACGCCTGGCGCCGCTGGCGCGTCAGCGGCGCCAGCGCCTGGCGCCGCTGGCGCGCCGCTTCGCGCTCGACATCCTCGTCGTGATCGTGGCGGCCGAGAGCGCGGTCGAGATCGCGCTGGGCCACCACTCATGGCGCGGGTGGTGGCTGAGCCCCTGGTTCGCCGTGCCGGCGGTCCTGCTGGTGGTCCTGCCCCTCCTCGCCCGCCGCCGCTTCCCGTTCTACGCGCCCGCGGCGGTCTGGCTGGTGGCGGCGGCAGCCTCCTTCGCCGACGGCTGGCTCGTCGTGATGCCATCCAGCGCGGTCATCGCCGGCATGATCGCGGCGTTCCTGCTCGGCGTGGTTTGTGACGGTCCGCAGGCCCGGCTTGGGCTGGCCATCGTGATCCTCGGGGCGGCAGTCGTGACCGACAACAATCCCGGCCACCCCCGCGGTGGGCTCATCTTCACCCCGCTCCTGTTCGCGATCGTCTGGGGTGCGGGATTCGCCCAGCAACAACGCGTCCAGCATGCCGAGGCAGCAGAACGACGCGCCATCCACGCCGAGGACGAGCGCGAGGCCGCCGCGCACGTCGCGACCGCCGAGGAGCGGGCCCGGATCGCGCGCGAGCTGCATGACACCATCGCCCACGCGGTAAGCGTCATGGTGCTCCAGGTCGGCGCCGTCCGGCACCAGCTCCCGGACGTTTTTAGCGAGCACAAGAGCGCTCTGCGGGACGTGGAACAGACCGGCCGCACCGCGCTGACCGATATGCGTCACCTGCTGGACGCTATGCGGTCGAGCCCTGGTAGCGACGTTGAACTGGCGCCGCAGCCAGGGCTCGACCGGCTCCGCGGCCTCCTTGAGGATGTCGAACGTGCCGGGCTGCCCGTCCGGCTGCGTGTCACGGGTGACCGCTTCCCCCTGCCCGGAGGTGTCGACGTCTCCGCCTACCGGATCGTTCAGGAGGGCCTTACCAACGCGCTCAAGCACGCGCAGGCGACCGAAGCCGAGGTAGCGCTGAACTACACCCCCGATCAGCTGAGCATCGAGGTGCGCGACAATGGCCAGGGCGCCGTCGCCGGTTGCGTTGGCGGCGGACACGGGCTTGTCGGGATCCGCGAGCGCGTCAGGCTCTACGACGGGGAGATGATCATTAGCTCACCGGCGGGCGGCGGCTTCCTGCTAAGCACACGCCTGGCCCTGACCAGGCACCTGCCATGAGCAAGCGAACGCGAGCTGCCGCGGCGAGAGGCCCGGGCCAATTCGGCGCAGCGAGGCCTTGGCGCGGAGGGATCATGAGCGAGCGGAAGCGAGCTGCCGCGGCGGTTGCCGTCCCGCAGGGGCGGCAATTCCCGCCGTGGCCCCAAGCCGGCCGAGCGCAGCGAGGCCAAGGCGCGGAGGAAAAACAGCGAGGCCTTGGCGCGGAGGAAAAATGACCATCCGCGTCCTAGTCGCCGACGACCAGTCCATGGTGCGCGCGGGCTTCCGGATGCTGCTCAACGGCGAGCAGGACATCGAGGTCGTGGCGGAAGCTAGCAACGGGCTCGAGGCTGTCGCGATGGCTTCGCGATGCGATCCGGCGGTAGTCCTGATGGACATCCAGATGCCTGAACTCGACGGCCTCGAGGCGACCCGGCGCATCCTCGCCGCCGACCGCGCCGCGCGTGTCCTGATCCTCACCACCTTCGGCCTCGACGAATACATCTATGAAGCCCTGCGCGCCGGCGCCAGCGGGTTCGTGCTCAAAGACGACCCGGCGGAACAGCTGATCGCCGCGGTCCGCACCGTCGCGGCGGGAAACGCGCTCCTCTCCCCCGCGGTCACCAAGCAGGTGATCAGGAAATTCACCCGCATCCCGCGCGTTGCCCCGCCGAAAGAGGTGGACGGACTCACCGAGCGAGAGCGCGAAATCCTGCGGCTGATCGCGACCGGCCTGTCCAACGCGGAGATCGGTCACGAGCTGCACATCAGCGAAATGACCGTCAAGACGCACGTCACCCACATCCTCCAGAAACTCGGCCTTCGCGACCGGGTCCAAGCGGTGGTGCTCGCCTACCAGACCGGCCTGTTCGCACCCGACGACTGAGCGGCTGTCCGGGGGTGATTTGTACACGATGTTAGCGTTCCGGAATAATGCCGAATTTCCGACATGTCGGCTATGTTGGCTCCGCTGAAGCGCGGTGCCCGCCTAACGAACTACGCGCATCACCGCATAGCGGACACATAGGCCGACCATTTCGTGGAAAATAGGAGCTCCGCGGAAAGAAGGGCACCGGTTTCCGGCGCCATATCTTCCAGGAGGCTCCTTTCTTCCGCGTCGTTCAGCGGTAATGGCGCGTATAACGGCTCATATTCCAGTGACCGCGGCCAGCGGCCAGCGGCCAGCGGCCGTTCATGGTGCGTGTCAAATTTCGATTTACCTTCGGAACGTTTCGCAATCGATAGGGTAACCGCCCACGAACCTCGCTGCGCCGCCGCCACCCCCCGCGCCAGCCTTAGAAACTTACGCGCATCACCGCATAGCGGGCACATGGACCTAGGGGGTGTTGAGGAAAGTGGCCTGATTGTGCCGGTGGTGGCGGATTGGAGGGGATGGTTGGCGCAACGTACCCCTCGGGTGGGGATGGTTGGCGCAACGTACCCCTAAGCATCCGCGCGAGGAATCGGTGAATGCCTCCGGAGGATTTCTTAACCGCCCTTAGACTTCTCGTGGAAGATCGGAGCCCCGCGGATAGAAGGGCGCCGGAAACCGGCGCCCTACCTTCCGCGAGGCTCTTTTCTTCCGCGCCGTCCGGCGGCAGCGGCGTACATATAACGGTCGTATTCGGGCAAACCGGCGGACGCTCGTGGCATGCTGAAGAAGAACCGACCCAGAAAGGAATCCACCCGGACAAGAAGTCGGCCCCGGATAGGAGGCCTTCCCGGACAGCAAACCGACCCGGACAGGAAGACGGCCGGGGACAGGGGGACGGCCCGGGCAGGAAGCGGCCCGGACAGGTAACCGGCCGGAAACGAGCCGGCCCGCAGATGAAACCGGCCCGGACAGGAAACCGACCCGGACGGGAAGACGGCCGGGACAGGAAGACGGCCGGACGGGAAGACGGCCGGGACATGGGGGACGGCCCGGACAGGAAGACGGCCGGGACGAGGGGGCGGCCGGGACGGGGGGGCGGCCCGGACAGGAAGACGGCCGGGACGAGGGGGCGGCCGGGACGGGGGGGCGGCCCGGACGGGAAGACGGCCGGGACATGGGGGACGGGCCGGACAGGGGGACGATAGGGAGAGGAGGGCGGGCCGGCGGCGGACGGGGCTGGTGTGGCAGTGATCAGGGGACCGGCTGCGTTACGGTGGGGGCGGCCGGAGCTTGGCTCGATGCGAAGGTCTTGGCCGCGTGGGCCTTGGCCAGGACGTAGTTGATATAGGCACGGGCATCGCCGCGGGTGGCAACCGCTGCACGCCTGGCCAGCGCGGCATCTTGCTCCTGCGCGGTCGACGACAGTTCGAGGTCTGTCTTCAGCATGATGAGCAGGAAGCCGGGCAGGTTACCGGAATCCGGAATGGGGTCGCTGTCTGAGGCCTGCGCCGTTTCAGCCGCGGGGACCGCCGGAGGCGCCGGATTGTTCAGGGTGGTGGGCGCATCGGTACGCGGTTGCGTCTCGGTGAGCAGCGCCCGGACGTCATTGGCGCCCGCGTCCCGCGCGGTGAGTGCCGACAGGCCGAACAGCCGCTCGATCGTGGCCAGAACTGATGCGTGGTCATAAACCGTCTGGTCGACCGTGTTCGCCGCGATCCACGGCGAGACCACCACGGCCGGTACGCGCACCCCGAGCTGGTTGAAGGGGAAGCCGTACTCGTTGTAGGTGCTGGGGCTGCCGTCGTCAGGTGGCGTGGCCGCTGGCGGTGCGACCGAGTCGTAGAAGCCGCCGTGCTCATCGTAGGTGACGATGAGCAGGCTGGTGTTCCATACCGGTGAGTTGCGGATGGCCTCGTACACGGCCTTGATCAGACCTTCGCCGCCATAGACGTCGTCCATTGGGTGCTGAGAAGAACCACCCGCGTAGGTGCTGGTGATGTCGCCGTAGTTCGGCTCGATGAACGTGTACTGGTACGTATACGGGCTCTGCAGGTCAGCGGCGAAGCCGGTGAGAGAATGGACGTCGAGCATCGTGACGCCCTTCAGCGCCGATACCTGCGCGATCGCGCCAAGGACGGAGCCGTTTTGCGGGTCGTCGCTGTAGGCGTCGGTGTCGTCGTTGTAGATACGCCAGGTGAGGTCGGCAGCTGACAGCGCGTCGAAGATGCTGCCATGGGGGTAGGTGAAGCCGAACCCGGGGATTTCCCACTGTGCGATCTGCTCCGTGGTGGGGCTGTGATCCAGGCCGGCCGACGAGGCACCGTGGACGAAGAACCGATTGGGCCAGGTCGGCCCGGGTATCGATGAGAACCAGTGATCACACACCGCGAACTCGGTGGCTAGCTGGTAGATCACGCGCAGCTGGGTACTGGTGTCGAAGCCGAGCATGATGTCGCCGATATCCGCCGCGGGTGGAGGCGATCCCTCCGTGGTGCTGGTGGCGTAGTTCTCCGCAAACCCGGACACGTTAATGGCGGGGTAGGGCCCGCCGGACGGGTAGGTGGTCTGATCGGTCAGCTGCTGGACGACATCAAGGAACTCGTGGCCAGGGTCGGTCGGCATGGACGTCGGCGCGGGGGTGCCGACGGCATAGGTGACGCCCTGATATGTGTTGCTGTCCGCTGGTGTCGCGTGGGTGATTCCCGGGATGCCGGACTGCCCGAAAGCGTTGTCAAAGGAGTGATTCTCCAGCATCAGCACGAAAACGTTGGTGATCTTCGAGAAGTCGCCGAGCCGGGTCATCCCGTCGGCGCATCCGCCGGAGGCTAGGTTGATGCCGAAGCTGGTGGCGCTGACAGTGAACGTGAGATTCTGGTCGGCATCTCCGCTTTGCAGCTGGCATTCCTTCCAGTGCGGGAAGATGGCTGTCCCGGAATTCTGATAGGTTCCCGGCGTCGACCCGCCTTCCACAGCGATGATCACCGACCACCAGTCGAGGATCCCGTAGGAGCCCCATCCTGTCTCGAACGAGACGGTCATCGGCCCGACTGTCGTCCCTGGGCTGGCGGTCCAGCTCCCGTTCTGGATGCCGTTGGAGTCGTTCTGGTGAAACAGCTGGATGTACGCTGTCCCGTCGGTGTTATTGGTGATGTACACGTTCGCCGAGTGCTGCGTGGCCATAGTGCTCCTGTCGGGAAGGCAAACCAGGAAAACGGAAAGCCGGTCGTGAAATTGCCAGGCAATGTACGCTGGCCATCTCAATAAATTAGCCAGTAACGGTAACGAGGAAAGAACGACATACCGTAGGCCCGCAGGCCGGCCCTAAAAACGTCATAACCGCATACGCGCTGACCACAGGGTCCCCTCTCTGCATCACCGCCGCACATTTCAATCTAGCGACCATGAACGAGCCACGCAAGAGCCTGCCCGGCCATGGCGCCCGGCTTCGCGGTCCGGGTGGTCGGCGCGACATCCGCAGGCCATATCGAAGGCCGGCAAGCAGCGAATAAGCCTGCTGACAAACCAGCCCAGTTAACCATTCCGCACACTCGCGACTTTCTACCTGATTTCAACCCAGAGGCGAACGTTCAAATTAGACTGGTTTGTGACATTCCGGCCACCAGCGCCCGTTTTATGTGCTGCACGGTGCTGCCTGGAACCGGAACAGGTTTCAGCGCCTGGGAGCGAGTGTCGATCATCGTCGGACTCACGGTCATGACCGTCGTCGCGCCGGGCGACCTAGAGCGCCGGTCAAGGAGCGCCGGTCAAGTAATAGGGCTGGACCCCGATGGCCGTGCGGCTTTTGTCTCTTTTGCCGGATTCGGTGGGCATGTTTTCGTGGTTGATCCGGGCTTCGTGGTGACTTTTGTGCACCATGTGAACGTTCCGAAACAAATCGAGTCTGCGGCGTGTCATGGCGGGTGCCGATTTTGTCCTGATATGGCCGTTATGTGACGGCGGCTGCGGTGGACGACGTGGAAGAAAAGGGCTTCGCGGAGGATAGGGCGCCGGTTTCCGGCACCTTTTCTTCCAAAGGGCTCTTTTCTTCCCAC
>Ga0213881_10000349_pt1 | contig 31827 bp, 33 predicted proteins | sample BarmaccoBMER_R08_FD_160104 | JGI IMG/M metagenome (GOLD analysis project Ga0213881, IMG submission 160104) | Barbacenia macrantha exposed rock microbial communities from rupestrian grasslands, the National Park of Serra do Cipo, Brazil - ER_R08 ...
GCTTTGTAGTGCACGGGGATTTCGTAGAGCGAGTGGCTGGTGGCTGGATCCCAGATCCGTATTGTCTGGTCGTCGCTGGCTGAGGCGAGGAGCGCGCGACCGCCTATTTGGATCATGCATACGCTGTTTACTCGGTCGGTGTGGCCTTACAGGATGCTTTCCGGTGCGTTGGTCAAGAGGTCCCAGATGCGCACGGTCTGGTCGTTGCTGGCAGAGGCGAGTAGTTCCCGGCCGTCTACGGGGATTGAGCAGACGGCGTTTGCCCAGCCTGTGTGGCCAGTCAGGGTGCGCTCGAGGGCGCCGGTGGCCGCGTTCCAGATGCGTACTGTGCGGTCGTTGCTGGCGGAAGCGAGCAGCTCCCGGCCGTCTACGGGGATCGGGCAGACCGCGTTGACCCAGCCTGTGTGGCCAGTCAGGGTGCGTTCAAGGGTGCCGGTGGCCGGGTCCCAGATTTCGACTGTGTGATGACTACCGGCGCAGGCCAGTAGTTCGCGGTCGCCTAGCTGCACCGTACAGATGGCAAGGATGGCGCCGGTGGGTTTACTCAGGATGCGGTTGGCGGCGCCGGTGGCCGGGTCCCAGATGCGTATTGTGCGGTCGAGGCTGGCAGAGGCGAGCAGCTGCCCGCCGTCTGCCCGCACGGAGCATACGTCGGTGACTTTGCCGGTGTGTCCGTCTAGGGTTCGCTGAGGTGCGCCGGTGGCGGGATCCCAGATTTGTACAGTGGAATCGGCGTTGGCAGAGGCCAGTAGTTCCTGGTGGTTGACCTGCACGGCGCATATGCCGCGGATACGACCGATGGAGGTGCTCAGGGTGCGCTCGCGGGCACCGGTGCTCAGGTCCCAGATCCGTACGGTGCGGTCAGCGCTGGCCGAGGCGAGCAATTCCCGCCCATCCGGCCACACCGTGCACAGCGCATTTACCCAGTTAGTGTGCCCATCTAGAGTGCGCAGAGGTGCACCAGTGCTGGGGTCCCAAATGCGTACCGTATGGTCGCTGCTGGCCGAGGCCAGTAGGTCTTGGTCACCCGCCGGCACTGCGCACAGGCCATACACCCAGTTGGTGTGCCCGTTGAGGGTGCGCTGAGGAATGCCCAGGACGGTAGCCGGGTCCCAGATGCGCACGGTGCGGTCGGTGCTGGCAGAGGCGAGAAGCTGCTGGTCGCCGACGTGGATCACGCAGATCGCGTGGATCGGGCCGGTGTGCCCGTGCAGGGTGCGCTGGAGTGCGCCGGTCACGGGGTCCCAGATGCGGATGGTGTGATCGTCACCAGCGGTGGCGAGCAGGTCACGGTCGTCGACGTGGACTGCACATACCGTGGTCACTGGACCGGTATGCGTTGCCAGAATGCGTGATTCGGCCTGGCGGGCAGGGTCCCAGATACGCACGGTGCGATCAGCACTGGCAGAGACGAGGAGCTCTCGACCGACGATCTGGACCACGCATATGTCGTTGACCCGCTCAGTGTGGTCGGACAGAGTGCCTTCGGTGGCACCACTGGCTGGATCCCAGATCCGCACGGTGCGGTCCGCGCCCGCCGAAGCGAGCAACTCCCGGCCGTCTACCCGCACCGGACACAGACCGCGGATGCCGCCAATGTGCCCATCGAGCACGCGCTCGGTGGCGCCGCTGGTCGGATCCCAAATGCGCACGGTGCGGTCATTGCTGGCGGAGGCGAGCAGCTCTCGGCCATCGACTCGCACTGGACACACCGCGGTCACCCAGCCGGTGTGCCCAGTGAGAACGGTCCACTCGGCTCGACCGGGTGTATTGGCCCACAGGCCTCGGTAGGCAGCGTCTTCCTTGTAGTGGCGAAACGCCGTGCCCAGCTCGTCGAGAGTCTCTGTGACGCTGAATAGGCCCAGCCGCTCCGGCGGGTCAGCGGCAATCGCCCGGGGAGTTAGCCGCAGCACTCGGGAGCGTTCCAGTCCTGCGCGTGTGCAGGCGGCTGCTGCGGCAGGGATCAGTCGGCGCAGGTCCGAGCGCAACACGTAGGTGGTGTCGGCGAGAAGCTGGTCAATCATTCCGGCACGCATGGCGTGTCCGGGCAAAGATCGGAACAAGTAGGTGGGCGCATGATCCCATCCGATCCGCTGCCCATAAGCGATAAACGCTGTGGTCAGTGCTCTTTCATCGGCCACGGGTGGTACTGACCTGGCTCGCTGGGTGGCCAGTGCATCGCTGAGCGCCTGGTGGAACAGTCGAAATACCACCGGGGTGGCTTCAGTAGCGGACTCGACGAGGAAGTTCGCCGCCGAGCCGCGGGCGAATCTGGTCAACTGTTCAATGCTGATCCGGGCACCCCCGAGCGCATGCACAGCCAGCTGCCACAGCTCGGGTGGCAGCCCGGGTGCCTCAGCAAAGGCCAATGCCACCAGCAGTTGCCGAGCCGGCACGCCCGAAACGGGAGCCAGCCGGTCCACGAAGGCGGCCAGCGTCGAGTCAACAGTGGGACTAAACGACACTGCCGCGGGGCTGGCGGGGTTGTCGTCATACAGGCCGTGTATCTGGGCGACTAGCCCGGCGATGAGGAAGTTGCCCTGTGCCAGCTGCGCAATCCGTGCCGCGACGGGTGCCGCTACCTCGTCGGGCTGGTAGGGGTTGTGAGGGCGTTCGGCACCCCGCAGCTGGAGGGTCGCCTGCGCGTAGGCGGCGAGGTCCTCGACAGCGAAGTATCGACTGTCATCCAAATCGATGGTGACCGTTGCTGCGCCAAAAACCCGCAGCAGATCCCCCGCATCATCACGGCGGCGCGTGCCCACGACCACCTGCGCACCGAGATCAGCGCAGGTCTTGACGATGGGAAGCACGATCCTGGTAATGATCGCCCGGGTTTGTTCTGGGTCGCTTGCTTCATCGAGGGCGTCGATGACGATGTTGAACCGGTGCCCGCCTCGTTCGGTCAGGACCTCCTGGAGACCGGCCATCAGGTCGTCTGTGTGTTCGGGCAACGGCGCTGAGGCGGCGCGGGCGATTTCCATCGCGACATCGACAGCGGTTTTACCTTTGGCGTGCACGGCGCAGGCCACCGATCCGACGCTGGCTCGAACAGCGTCATCATCAGAGGGCAGGGCCGCGCGCATCTCCGCATCGGCCGTGGTGACGATGCGCCCCAGAACTGCGGATTTACCAACTCCGGGTGAGCCGGTGACCACCAAGACCTTGCGGTCGGGCGCCGGCCGGTCTAGCCAGGTCACAATCCTGGCCAAGGCGATGCGCCGCCCCCGGAAGCGGTAGCCCCGTTCCGAGGCCACCGAGACCCCGCGTGCCCGTGGGCGCCAGTGCCGGTCGGCTTCCTTATCCGTGGCCAGGGTCCAGCCCCAGGCAGCCTGGGCCACCTCGTCGGCGGACGCGAGCGTCCACTGGGTCAACAGCTGGATTTTTTCCGCGGGGAAATACCCGTCGGCTTGATGCAGAAGAATGGCCCGGCCATCACCGCGGTCATCAGGCTGTCCGACCACTCCAACCACTGCACCGTAGTCCGGGCACCACAGCCCACTACCACTAAAGCCGACCTCGACGTGGTAACGGGCCTCGGTGTCCAGACGCACGCAGCCATAGCCCAGCGACGCCCCGATCATCCCGTCGGCCTGATAGCCCCTCGGGTCATTGCCGGCGAACCCGAACGCCCACCACGCGCGATGCACGACGTCGGCCGGTTTGGGGCACCGCAACGGCGCCACAGCCACCCCTGGTGGAATCGGCTCCTCCAACTCCACGACAGCAAGATCGGCCATGGGGTGTGCAGCGAGCCTCACTTGCCTGACCTGGCGACGAGGCCCGAATGGGTCATCAGATAGAGGAAAGGCCACCCACAGCTGTGGCCGCACTGAGCTGGCCACCGTAACAAGGTGGGCACAGGTCAACACCCGCCGGTCATCGATTACTACCGCGGTGCCCAGAGGGACGAAATCATCTGCTGAAGCATGGATTGCCGCAATCCAAGCCACGCTCGGTGGCGTGGTTACCCCGTCGGTGTGGACAAGATGTTCGCTTGACCGGGTGTGGCCCCCAATGCGCACGTTGTCCGGGTCAATGGGTGTCATTTCATCGAGCGGTGGGTGGACTGACCGCTCGGAGGGAAATCTCGGTGAGGGTATGCGCAGCTGTTTGCGCGCCGTGGTTAACGCGTCCCTGGAGTGAGCGGCCATCGGGTCGTCACCCCGGGAAGGAGCGCGCGAACGAGAAGGGCCCTGTCGCGGCGCCGCCAAATTCAACAAATCACCATAGCGCAGGTCGCTGACATCCAGGAATGCTTGCTGCTCACTGCTCGGCATCGCCTCAAGATCATTGACGTCGACAAGCCGATCCCAGGTCGTTTCGTAGATGGTTGCCAAAATCTTTAGGGTTCGAATGGGTGGTCGGACACCACCCATTGGCCACTTCTCATACTCGCAGATACGACTGCCACGCATCCGGATGTTCGGATCAGCTCTGAGTTGGTTGAACCGGGCTGCGACTTCTTCTTGAGTGAGTTCGTGAGCCAATCTCCAGGCTTCCCGTGGCCGGCATCCGGACCGCATTAAATCAGCCACGAGATGTTCGATGAGTTGATGGCCGCCTAATCCCAGCTTGATCAGGCGTTCCCGTTGTTGATCACGGTACGCCTTGCTACCAGCTTTGCGTGGCATGGCCCTCTCACCTCTCCAAGGCTCTCCTTTTATAACATCTGCGATGCACACCGCGCCTGGATAATCGCCGGATTGTCCACCCCAGCCGGAAGTCCCCGCCCGGTGCCGTGAGAGGTTCTGCGCCAAAAATCCTCGTCTTACCAGCTCGCGGGGCTGCCAGGGATGAGGAAACCTCCCTGCCGGATGTGATCGAACGGAGCCCTCGCAGCTGCGAGTCTCATCAACGTACCCATGCTGTAGCGCAGAGCAGGCGCAAAGGACCGGCGTCACCCTTTTCGCCGTGTCCATCGAACTCTGCCGAGCTTGGCGCCCACACAAGGTCGTCATCACGAAGGAGGCTAACGATCAACAAGATAGCTCTGCTGCGGTTACCTATTAAAACAACTACTGTTTCGTAATTGAGGGGACGTCATGGCTGTCATGGACTATCACACGCAGGACGGGCTCGCCAACTACGGTTTTTCCATAGAGTACGACACCAAATCGGGCTGGCGAGTATACATTGTTTTTCAACCTTTTTGCCGGGTTGGCCATGATGACCTTCGCCTGCCCCACCAAGCTATCGATTTCAATGGGCGCCGCTACGTAGATTGGCCCTCCAATCTCGACAGTCTGGGAGACGCAAAAACGGTCGCCGCGCTCTGGGCGGAACATATCCAGTCTTACTGGCATGCCACGGCGAAGCAAACTGCAAGTCAATTAAAAAATGCCCAGACTGTAAACGGCCGAAGAGACGTAAGCGGCACTTCTTCCATAGTCTATTCCGCAGGGTGCAGCAGGTCGCGGAGCACCAGGCAGGAAGCTGTGTCAGTTGGCTAACCGTGTCTTGCGCACAACGGGCAGCTCGGTGACGGAGCAAATTCGGCGTCCGCGCTGCCCGGCTGCCAGATGACGTAGCCCCCCGACCAGCCAAACCCAACATTGCGCAGGCCGGCCGTTGGCGGCCACGCTCTTCCCACCCCACGCGGGGCCACAGAGTCGGTGGATCCGGCCGCCACAGTGCGAGCATGCCATCACGACTTAGTGTGCAGGAGGCGGCGAAGACGCCAATCCGCTCGCTGCTGGCCGACATCATGACCTTCCCGAAATCGAGGCCAGTCCCGGTGGCTAATCTCGTGGATTGGCGGGGGAAGTTGTTGCCCCGCCAACCGGTCCGTTAGCCCGCCGTGGTGGCTCGATCCGGTCACGGCGGCGGGCGGTGGGGGGCGTACTGCCCTGCGATCCACCGGCAGATCGCCTCCACGACGTAGCCGCGATCGGCGTCGTCGAGCGCGTGCCCGGTGGGGATGCCGTGCCAACGCGCCAGGCAGGTCCGGCAACACGTCGCGGTAGCGTGCTGCGCGACAAACACCGGATGCCCACGGTAGGGCGTCTGATGGCCGTCGTTGCGCGGTTGGGCCGGGGCCAGCCTGTGCTCGACCAGCTCTTCGGCATGTCTACGGACGGTCGTGATGCCGCGCAGGTCGACCACCGCGCGGTCCCGGCCGCGGAGCCGGAACTTCGCGCGGAAGGGGTGCTGCCCGATCCGGTGCAGCCTGGCGTCCAACTCGTCCATCGCCGTGTCCAACGCCCGCGCCCGGGCACGCCTTCCTGCAATCACCCGGGAAAATCCCACCTGCGCGAGCCGCTGCAGTTCGTCGATAGGTGCCGATAAGCGTGACCACCGGCCGCTTCGACCAATTCGAAGCGCGCGCTCGGCCACCAGCATTTGGCGGAGCCGATCACCACGGTGATCACAGACGCCTTGGCCTGCTCCACAGAGGGATTACCACGGGAGCGCCGTCGTCTCACGCCGGCTCTGATACAGCGCCCTGACCTGCTTGTTCCTGGAATCCGCCGGGTGGATCAGCGTTGCCGGCCGAGCCCTTCCAGGTGTGGCATGACGTTGCATCAGAGGTAGGACAACGTGGGGTTGTCGTGGGCGAAGATGATCGGGTCACCCTCGCCGATCTCGCGGTAGGCCATCCGATGGCCATGCACGATCACGGTCTTCTTGTCCGGTTGCAGCATGGTGCTCCCTTGAGGATGGTCAGGAGTCGATGCGGAGGTGGCGGAGTTTCGCTGGGGTGGCCACCAGGTCCAGGGCAGCGATCCGGCCGCCGACGATGGTGAAGCCGAGCACGGAGATGGGATCCTCGCGAGTGCCGAACAGTGCGCCGACTGTGCCATTGACCAGCACCGGGGTGGCGAAGGAGATGAAGCGGGGCGCGGTCTTGAGCACGTGCCGGGCAACCGCGGTGGCTCCGGACAGTGCCGGCCGGCCGTCCGGGCCGAGGTCGAAGCGCAGCACCACGTCGGGGGCCAGCACCCGCAACAGCGCGGCGAAGTCACCGGCGCGAGCGGCGGCCAGGAAGGCGTCGACCACCCGCCGTTTGCAACGCCAGGTCGGTGTCGGGTTGCGGCGCGGCCTGCACCCGGCGCCGGGCCCGGCTGGCGAGCTGACGGGCAGCCGCCGGGCTGCGATCCATAATCTTTGCGATCTCGTCGAACGACACCGCAAAGACATCGTGCAGCACGAACGCGAGCCGTTCCGGCGGGCTGAGGCTCTCCAGCAGGATCAGCAACGCCAGGCCGAGGGTGTCCGCCCGCTCAGCCTGCTGGTCGGGACGCTGATCTGGGGACTCCTCGACCAGTGGCTCGGGCAGCCAACTACCGACATAGTCAATACGGCGCGTCTGGCGGGCGCGCAGCATATCGATACAGATCCGGCCGACCACCGAGGTGAGCCAGCCCCGGAATTCGTTAATTGAGTCGGCGTTGCTGCGCTGCAGCCGCAACCAGCATTCCTGCACGGCATCGTCGGCCTCACTCACCGAACCCAGCATGTCGTACGCCACGGAACGCAGGTGCGCACGATGCTGCTCGAAGTTTGCGGCCAACCAATTCGACTCGGACATCTGGCTCCCCGATCTGAAAATCTCGTCACTGGGAGGACGAATCGCTCGACTTGAATGTGACATCCCCCGCTACGGAGACGTCTGCCTGCCGGCCCGGGCGACCAACTGCTCGCTGAGCATCCACAGCCGCCGGCCTTCCTGGAGGAGCCGGGCTGCCGGCACCTCGACCGGTGTGAACCCGCGGATGTGCGCGAAGTGTGCGCCGCTGACTCCTTTTTAGGCGGAGTCGCGGAGCAGCGTCAGGATCGACGCCGCGATCCGCTGCGGTGGCAGCGTTCGCAGCGGGCTAGCCATGGTCACCGCTGGAAACGCTCGATGTGACATTTCCTGCGGCACCCGGAATGTCACACCCGGCGGCTGGGGATCGTCCAAGAAGTAGCGGATCGGTGGTGATTCCCGCCACCTGACCCCTCCGAGAAAAGACAGGTGCGCTATGCCAGCACCCATAGCATCCGAACAATCCGTTGACCCGCTCACCGAGCTGTTAGAGCAGGTCAGACAGGCCAGCGGCGGCCGGCTGCTGGCCCTGCACACCGACCTGGCGCGCTCCCCGGCTGGGCTCTCGGCGTACCTGGGTTTGCGCCGCGCGGGTAGCGACTACGGGACGTTGACCCCGATGGTGCGAGCGGCGATCATGCTCACGGTGGGGGTGGCCGATGACGGCGCCTACTCCCAGGCCATCGCCACCAGTTCGCGATCGACGCTGGGATGACCCCAGAGCAGACCGTGGCGGTGCGTACCGGGCAGATCGCCGACGCCCGTCTTGCGGCGCTGCTGGCAGTGATGAGGGAGGCCGCAGTCAACACCGGCCGGGTCACCGAGGCCACCGCCGCCGGATGGAGCGTGGCACAACTCACCGAAGCATTCGTCTTCCTCGCCCTGACAGTGTTCGTCGACTACTTCACTCATTACGTCCACACCGAGCTCAACGTCCCACCGGCCCCGCCGGTACCCCGCGAAGGGAGCAACCGATGAGCGCGCCCACACTACTGCCGCGGCCGGCCTGGTTGCCGCGGGAACGGTGGCCCTTCCCCACCGAAGCACTCGCGACGGCGGTCGGGCAGATCGCGGTCACCGATGTCGGTGAAGGGCCAACGCTGCTGTTCGTGCACATTGGGTCGTGGAGCTTTGTCTGGCGTGACCTGTTGGTGGCGCTGAGCCCCCACCCTCGCTGCGTCGCACTCGACGCCCCGGGCAGCGGCCTCAGCTCTCACCCGGACTCGGTGGTGGGCCTAGAGGCCGCTGCCCTCGCGGTGAGCGCGGTGATCGATGAGCTCGACCTGCATGAGATCACGCTGGTCATGCACGACGTAGGTGGGCCGGTCGGGCTGGCGGCAGCCGCCCGGCAACCGAACCGTACCGTCGGCCTGGTTGTGCTCAATGCCCTGGGCTGGTGGCCCACGGGCACGGCGCTGCGGGGGATGCTCGCGGTCATGGGCAGCGCGCGATCCGGGAGTCGGCCGCGCTGCTGGGCTGGGCGGCCAGACTCAGCGCATCGGCGTTCGGCGCTGGCCGGGAATGGACTGACGAGGACCGTGCCGTGTTCCCGACTGGGATGGACAGGCCGTCCCGGCGCAACACCCACCGCTACCTCGGCGCGCTGCGCACCGAGAACCACCTGCTCCAGCGGGCCGAAGCAGCCTGCGCGGCCCGCTGTCCCGGCTGCCCCTGCTCACCGTGTTCGGCTCACGCAACGACCCGTTCAAGCTCGGCCAGAAATGGAAGCAGCTATTCCCCGACGCCGAGCAACACACCATCCCCGGCGGCAACCATTACCCGATGGGCGACGACCCGGCCGGCGTCTCCACTCTCATCCGTCGCTGGCACAGCGCCCACCTCCGCGGAGCCCACCAACCCCAGCGCTCAGGCTCTCTGCCCGCCCAGGAAAGCCGGTGACAGACATGTCGTATGCCTCGTATGCCGTTTGCTACGCCGTCAGCAGACCACACCCGCCAGCGCCGCACCCACCGTGCCTGCCTGGTCGCCGCCGCTGCAGCCATCACCGGCCTGGCCTGGCTAGCCGGTCACCTCGCCGGGGTGACCTACCTCGTGGTGACACCGGTCGACGCCCGCCCGATCACCCTGGGCCTGGTTGCCGCCGGCACCGCGGCCTCAGGGTCAGCGGGCTGGGCCGTGCTCGCCGTCCTTGAGCGGTACACCAGCCGCGCACGGACGGCGTGGACGGCACTCGCGCTGGCCGTGCTCACGTCGTCCATTGTGCTGATCTTCGTGTTCCCGGCCGACGCGCCCACCGGGCCACCCTGATCCTGCTGCACTGCCTCGCCGCCGCGATCCTCATCCCGGGACTGCGGCACACTCGGTGACGATTTGCACCTGAGGGGACCAGACCATGCCCGACCTACACGACGTCGCCGAACTGGCAGCGGCTAACGGACACCTTGCCGTCATATCCACCATCCGTGCCGATGGCACGGTCCAGGCATCGCTGGTCAACGCCGGGGTAAGCACCCATCCCAAGACGGGGCGCAAAGTGCTGGCGCTCGTCACCGGGGGCCGGGTCAAACTAGTCAACTACGCGGCCGCCCCACGACCACAGTGACCTTCCACCACCGCTGGAACTGGATCACCATTGAAGGCACCGCCGAGCTCGCCGGCCCCGACGACAGCAAGCTCGGGCTGCGTCCCGACGAGCTCACCGCCCTGCTACGCACCATCTTCACCGACGCGGGCGGCACCCACGACGACTGGCCAACCTATGACCGCACCATCGCCCAGGAACGCCGCGCCGCCGTGCTGATCCAGCCCACCCGGATCTACAGCAATTAAAGGCACTGGCACTGTTGCATGGGCAGCTCAGCCTTCCTGAGCTGCCCATGCAACAGTGCCGTCAGCGGCGACGAGCGCACCGTGCAGTGGCCGTCTTTATGTCCGTGATCACCACACCGCAAGATCACAAACTAATGGTCGGAGTACTAGAAGCCCGGGGGTGCACCTGGCTTTGCAGGTTGGGCAGCAGGAGCGGGATTTGTTTGTGGTGCTGCAGGTACGGGGACTGCTGCGGCCAGTGAGGGTGATGCTGGCAGGGGGTTGATGTGCCGATGAGGCAATGTTTTTGGTTTGAGTGGTTTGTGGGCAGCCGGCGCCTGCTGGGATGGCTTGAGGATCTGTGGTGCAGAGCCGTTTAGGACGGGCGTTGTGGGAGTGGCGGCTGTCTGTGGTTCTGGAGAAGCGAGTATGGGGGCGGCCGACCCCACCGGTGTATCGATAGGAGCGGGTGTGGTAGCTGGATTGGGGTGAGCCACTGCGTTCGGGGGGACCACGATATTCGCGCCCGCAGGAATGCTGACGCTGGGAGCTGTACGGATACTGACCTGCTCGTTTGCCGTGCTGTGGTCGTGGTGTCGGTGCAGCACCACAGCGGTCAAGACGCCGTCGATGACCACGGTGCTGGTCAACGCGATCAGCAGAGATTTATTCGAATGCGCACAGTGAAAAATCATCTAAGCCCCCTGCTTGAGCTCCATGAAAACTAATCCAGGATGCCCTTGAAGAAAACTAAGTAGATGCGCTTGTGGTCACAGCTGGCAATTCCGGCAATGCGGCACGAATTAGTCATGAGCACACGATTCGAAACCAGCGCAGCGCAGCTGCGGCGTAATATCGTGCCCCCTTGCCATAGTGCTGCCCCGACCGCGCGTCCCAGGGTAGGTTGCCGGTGCGCGGAAGGGCAACCTACCAACACCTATGGGATGAACCATCGACAAACGATGCCGTCACGATGACCACCCTTGGGCATCAAGCTACCTGCGAGTGCCTCCGCAGACGAGCGCAGTACACCAACGTACTGCGACTATGGCACCGGTTGAAGAGACGTATCATGCCGCTTCGCGCTAACCGTTTGGGACATCAGCTTGCCTGGGTTGTCCCGAAGACCTTGTCAGTCTCCACGATTCAGCGCGCGCCGGAGGACAGGCCAGCGATAGCCAATACCGAAATCATTGCGTCAAAGTCAAGTGTGACATTCCCAAGAACTCCCTAAAGAGCGGCCTCCGCGCCTTCCGCTGGACCAGTTCCGGTGAGCCGATCGCTTAATGCAACAGTGCCCTCTACAGCACTTGCGGCGGCGCGTTCGTCTCGGCCACCAGCCGACGGCCATCGGCGACCCAGGATTCCATTCCACCCTCGACGTTCACCGCGTCTAGCCCGATCCCCACCAGATAGGCAGTGATCTGAGCAGAGCGCACCCCCGAGCGGCACACCACGTACACCGGAGGTTCGGGGAAGGCGGCGGCGATCTCTTTGACCCGCTGCGACACTTGTCCCATCGGGACATGAATCGCCTGCGGTGCGTGTCCCGCGGTCCACTCATCGTCTTCGCGGACGTCGAGCAGAACAACGCCTTCGGGCAGCGTGAATACTGGCAAGCCAGGGATCATGTACTGATCGTGCCACATCTGCTGTGGAGACACAGTGACGCCCGAACCACGGCTGACAGTCAAATTCCAATCAGATGCTGTCGCCAAAATGGACGCGCGTGGTTAATGTGCATACCCCCTCAGACGCTTCTGAGATCATCCCGGAGCCGACGGCCGCCGGAGGCACAGGTATTTATCAAAAGCTTGGGAACCTCACTACCGTGCCAGGTGATGCACGCTCATCTGCGGATTGGTCGGTACCTTGGGGGTATCGCCGCTGACCGGTAGCCTTCCGCGAACATCACCGGGCTGCTACGGCGCCGGGCACTAGCGGGGGTAGGCCCCGACAGCCTGCAACTACACCGGCTCGTGCAAACCCTCCTACGCAACAGCCCAATCACCATTTCCGCCCACGACGACATGACCACACTTGCCCGCCAGCTGCTGCAACACGCGGCGCCAGACGACCTCGAGGACCGGCCAGCTGGCCCACCTGGCGACAGTTACTGCCCCACATCCTGGCTATTACTGACCCCACCCGTGGCATCGATCCTGACAACGACGATGTCCCCCACCTACTCAATCGAGCTGGGATCTACCTGCAAACCCGGGGTGAACCCCGATCCGCCCGCGCGTTGTTCCAACGCGCCTACCGGCTGCGCCGGGACCGGCTTGGCCAGGACCATCCCGACACCCTATCGTCGGCCGCCGACCTCGCCTGGAACCTGCGTGCGTTGGGGGATTACCAGCAGGCCCGCACCCTGGACGAGGACATCCTCACCCGCCGACGCCGGGTGCTGGGCGATGACCATCCCGCCACCCTGATCTCAGCCGGCAACCTCGCCGGCGATCTGCATGCACTGGGTGAGGACCAGCAGGCCGTGAAATTGAGGATTGGATCAAATGTCACTGCAGAACCTGACCGAGGATTCCCGCGTGTTCTGAGGAGAGGGACGGGGAGGCGCGCATCACTTACGGCAGGCCTGCGGCCTGCCGGCGATATCCGGCCGAAGGAGTCGTAGGGGCCCCAGGGTCAAACCGTCGATCTGCTCCTGGCCATGGCGACTGACCAGGCCGCGAGGTCCAGCGGATCCGGACCGGAAAAGACCGACACACTCAGCGCATCGCCAATCCGGCTAAGTATGCCTTCCCCAATCCACCTGTCATCGACCCATCGGCATGATCGATGTAAGCGTCAGATCTCCGATGACTCAAATTGAGACTCACATCATGACCGCCAAGGCCTACTGTGAAATAGCTTGCCATGAGCTTGTGGTGCGCCCAGTCGCCGTAATGATAGGCAGAGGTGATGGCATGAACGGTGCTGACACGCTAAGAGCAGCCGCCCGCGCACTCAGTGACCGCACGGATCTTGCGCACGCACCCGCCCTTGCTGGCTTGCTACACAACCGTGCTGAGGATCTGGAACGCAACATTGCCCTTTGGCGACATACCCAGCAAGACATCCCCGCCCTAGTGGAAAGCCACTACGGCGCGTACCTCACCGTTGCCAAAGCCGTTCTCCTTTACCGCCGTTACGGCCGAGCCTACTCCACACCGCCCGCACAAACGTGCTAAATCGCATACGACGCCGCAACGTCGCACAATAGCTAAGCATTTCAACACACAGTTCCGATTCATCAACAACACCGTCAACGTCCGTTTCTCTACACCTGGAGTGTTCCCGATTTTATTGACAGCAGCCTAGGCTGCCAGATCGATTAGCTTTCTGTATCCTAGTTCGTATTCCAGTGGCGTCAAGTAGTTAAGGGCGGAATGCCTCCTGCGGCGGTTGTAGTAGCCTTCGATCCACAGGAATATGTGCTGTTGGACCTCGGCGAGATCGCTCCAGGGTCGGGTGTGGATGAGTTCCTTTTTGTAGGTAGCAAAAAATGATTCGGTTACGGCGTTGTCGTAACAGGTGACGCGTCGTCCCATCGAGCGGCGTACGGCATTGATGGCGCAGAAGTCAGCGAATTCTTTTGAGGTATATTGGCAGCCGCGGTCGCTATGGAAAATTACCCCCGCTGGGGGTCGACGGGTGACTAATGCGGCGGCGAGAGCGTCGATGATCAGGCTGGTCCGCACGGTGATCGGCCACGGCGTGGCCCACCACCGTGCGGGAATACAGGTCGATGACGGTCGCGGTGTAGACCCAGCCGTCCACCGTTCACACATATGTAATGTCTCCGCACCACCGGGTGTCGGCTGCCCCAGCACGAAAGTCTTGCCCGATCAGATCCGGTGCGTTAACCGGCCGTTGACCTGCGATGGTGGTTTTGCGCCAGGCTCGCGGATGGCGTCCGCGTAGACCAGTAGCGCGCATCAGTCGCCAGACGCGCTTGGGTGATACTCGCATCCCGCGGGAGATCAGCTCAGCCCAGATCCGGCGCACGTCGGGATGGCCGTCGTGCTCGGTGTGAATGGCCAGGATCGCCTCGGTGAACTCGGCGTCGGTGCGCTGGCGCTGGCAGGGCCCCGCAGCGCGCCATCGGTAATAGCCTTGGCGGGTCACGCCGATCTGGTCACGCATCAACGTCACTGAGTACTGTTTTTCCTGCGCCCAGTCCGCGATCGCCGCGTATTTCACGGCTGTTCTTTCGCGAACCAGGCCGCAACTTTTTTTCGCGAAATCATGCTTTATTCTCAAGACCGCGTTTTCCTTGCGGAGTCGTTCCAACTCGGCCCGCTCGGTCTCGGACAACTCCCTGTCCTGATCCGAGTCGCTCCCTTTGGCTTTGTTCACCCATTTGCCTAACGTGATCTCGTGGACGCCGATACTTTTTGCGACATCGCGAATCGTCCGGCCTGAATGGAGCACGAGGCTAACGGCTTGGTCTTGATATTCCTGGGTGAAGCGCCGGCGTGTCGCCAAGACGGTCCCTCCGCCTGCTCTCAGCGGCGACCCCTGACTGACTGTCTACAAGATCGGGAACGGTCCCCTTTGTTCATGCGATCTATTCGTGGCGATGCCAGCCCAGGCCCCTAGCGGCATGGTCCGCGCTAGCATCAGGTGGCTTGAAGATGGGCAATCCCTGGCCCCGCCCCGTCACAAAGCATCTCTGGCAGATCTTCCTGTGTACCCGGTGCGAATCGTTATGGCCGCCACTTTCTCGGCGCCCCCGCCTTCGACGCTGCGCGAGTGATCTGATCAATGGTGGCTATGACGCGGTGCCGAGCGAGAATGAGCGGATATCATCCACCCTTAGTGGGGGCATCTATTGCGATGGTTTCTGCTTAGCTGGCGGAGTGAGCGTATTCCAACTGTCCGGTATTCGTCACGCCACGCGTCCCGGTTGGTGACCTAATTCCCGAGCACGGTGACATCAAGGCAGGACCGACACCTGCTTAACGCACGCTCATGCTTGATAAGCGCACCATCGATCCTATAGATGGGCATCGAGCAGTCTGCATGATCATCAATGCGGAACGCCAGAGAGGGATCTCGGACTGGCGAGCGGGCAAAGTGTCACCTGGCGCGTAGCCGATCAGAATGCTGGACATGATCGAGCTGTAATGCTCGACCCCTCCCCAAGTGGCAATCTGTTCCGTACCACCTATGTGACACGTCGCAGCTCAGCAAAGTGCCTGGCCGCTGATCAACGCGGGTCAAGATCGGGGGTGTTCGGTGGGGTTCGTTTATGGACCGGTTTCCCGCGCGGCTGAGGCAAATCCCTCACTTGCGAGCTCGAGCGGGGGAATCGATTGATAACGGTCTGGTAACAAATGGCCGAGTTCGGTGCCGTTCGCGCGCTGTGGGGTAGCCGTCACTATTGCTGTTGTGAACCAGCCAGTGCCGACTCGGGCAAAAAGGGAGACGTCTTGAACAGGAAACGACGTACTGGAGCGCGGATGGGTCTGGTTGCTGTCGCCGCGTCGTCGGCGCTGGTCCTCGGTGCTTGCGGTGGTGGACAAGCCGGAGGGCAGGGTGGAGTCGCCCAGGGCGGCGGCAGTGGCAGTGGTGGCGGGAGTAGTGCCTGCGCCGCCGCTAGCCAGGTTCTGAATAAGACACAGGCCTACGCTAACAAGCAGGTCACGACGACCGGAACGGTGGGGCAGGTCGTCGGCCCGCACGCCTTTACCGTGATCACGAACAACCCCCAGGGCGGTGGGGCGCAAACGCTGCTCGCCGTGGAAAACGAGACCGCGTCGCTGACCCCGGGCTCTCCCGTGGAGGTCACCGGAAAGTTTCAGCCCGCGTTCAGCACCGACCAGGCGCAAGCCTTCACCGGGGGCACCCTCGACCAAGCCACATTTACCGCCTACAACGGCAAGCCCTACATCCAGGCCGTGTTTGCCGGACCAGCCAGCGCAAATCTGACCCGCGGCCAAGGCGGCGTCTTCGGCATCGGCAGTAATGGCTGCGGCTCTGCCAACGAGGTTCTGAACAACATGCAGTCTTACCCCGGCCAGCAGGTCACGATTGCCGGGGCGATCGGGCAGGTCATCGGCCCGCACGCCTTCATCCTGACCGCTAGCGGCAACGCCCAGGGCGCCAAGCCGCAAACGGTGCTTGCCGTGACCAAGGAGACCATGTCGCTGACCGTGGGCTCCCCCGTGCAGGTCACCGGCATGTTGCAGCCCGCGTTCAACGCCAACCAGGCGCAGGCCTTCACCGGAGGCACCCTCGACCAGGCCGCATTGACCCCCGACAATGGCAAGCCCTATATCCAGGCCGTGTTTGCCGGACCGGTCAGCGCCAACCTAAGCGGCGGCCAAGGCGCCGGCTAGGGTGGCTGATGGTGTAAGTAGCGCAGGGTCGTCAGTGCTCAACCCAGCTTGGAGCGGCTGTTGCGGTGCCCAGCCCAGGTGCGTAATCGCTGACTGCAGTTGAGCAGTGCCTCGAGTTTGTAGCGACCGCGGCGTAGGTTCTGCACAAACGGCGCTCGGCGTCGCTGGGAGCCTGGCCGTGGTCACGGCGCACCTGTTGCTATGCCAATGCGGAAGAACTCGCGGACGGGCAACAACAAACCGGCGAGCGACAGCAACGTCACTCAACGTACCCGTTTCGATCTACGTGACCGAACCGGCGAATAAGGTTTGGGCGCTGACCATCAACCAGCAATGGGCGAGGATCTATGGAATGACCTGGCGCAGTTGACCGACACGAACATGTATCGTTCGGACCTCGCGATCTTCCACGTACTGAGCGACGATACGGGCGATAGATCTGCAGATCGACAGCTCATGCATTATCGCTGCACCTCCCAGTTCGCCAATTGTACGCGCGAATCTGGAATCAGCGGCGCAGCGTTTCTGAAGGGGACTCTCCCCAGCGCTGCCGATACAGCACAGCGAAATTGCTGAGGTGCTTGAACCCCCAACGATAGGCGACTTCAGTGACGGTCACGCCGTCCACAGGGACAGCGTCGATGAGGTCTTCACGAGCCCGTTCCAGGCGCCGGTTGCGCAGGTACTCCATCGGTGTGGTACCCAACTCATCTCGAAATCCCTTCTGGATAGCGCGGACGCTCATCGCCACGTTGCGGGCGATGTCCTGCAGGGTGATCGGCTCGCTGAGATGGTGCTCAATGTAGTTGAGGGAGGCGCGAATCATCCGCCTGCCGGGGTCCTGGGCGGGCATGGCGGTGCAGGACAGCTGCTGCTGGTAGTTGGAGGGCTGGACCAGCGCGAGGCTGCTCATGATCAGTTCTTCTAGTGGGCCGATACCCTGGCCGCGCTGTAACAGCGACCCCTGGTGGAACACCTCGGTGTGCACCAGTTGGACGGCGGCGTGCCAGCGAACCGCGATGTCGCTGAGCAGGTCCAGCTCAGGGTCGAACACGATCGGCCGGGGCAGCGCGCGTCCCAGCAAGCGGGTTACGTGACGCTCCAGAGCGTCCTGCTCGATTCTGATGACGAGTTGCGGAGAGTCATGGTCAAAGCGCATGATCAATACTTGGCCTGGACTGGTGATCAGGGCCCGGGTCGGGTTGCCCTCGTGCTCCTGACCATTGAGAGTGCACACCGCCCGGCCATTGGTCGGCATGTGTACGGCAAAATGCGATCCAGTCCGTGGAATCTCCAGTATCGCCGCGATATTGAGGTCTAGATAGAGCATGCTCACTTCGCGCATGCGGACGCCGTGCAGGCTGGCCGCGAACCGCTGGGAGTCGAGTTTGCCGAGGGTGAGTCGACCTGGCGACAGCGCCTTGCCGAGTAAGTCTGCGGCTTCTACAGGATCTTCGGTATAGAAGATCTCATGGCCTTCTAAAGCTGGAGGAACGCCGCGGGACCGTACCCGTCGTCGTACCGCGTTCATGGTGCGGCGGGCATCGATGAAACCGCGGTTGGCCAATCGGGACATGGTCAGCGGCCACTCTCGGCGTCACCAGATGTCCTTCCCCAACCGCCGTGACCGGTAATCCGATGGTCCCTACCGGCTGGCGCCGACCCGTCCTCGGCTCCCATATCCCACGCCCTTCGTATCGCTGCGCTGCAGCGTCAGCGCTGTGCGCGATCCTGACAGCGCGTGCGCCTGAAAGATAGGCAGCCGACGCTGCACGGTCTAGCCTGTGAGTTAGCTTACTTTGCGGACTCTCCTTCTGAGGAGGTTTTCGTGATCATAGACAGTTTGCCCATCACGCTGCCTCCACTGGGTATTGCGGTGTCCGGTTACAGGGGAACAGGGGTTTCCTTGTGCTCATCGGGCTACTCAGTCACGCCTAGATTCTCGCGTTGACGTCGGGGCGGTCAGACGGTCCTGTCCTGTCCTGTCCCTGAGAGGAGACCCGATGGCGTCCGTGCTGTGGTTCCAGGGGGGAGCCTGCAGTGGCAACACCATGTCGTTTCTGAACGCCACTGAACCCAACGTCGTCGATCTGATCACAGACTTCGGGCTGGACTTGTTGTGGCACCCCTCACTGGGCCTTGAACTGGGTCGCAACGCCCAGAAGCTGTTCTGGGATTGCGTGCGCGGTGCCCGGCCGCTGGACATCTTTATCCTCGAGGGCACGGTGATCAAGGGCCCATACGGCAGTGGCCGGTTCGACATGTTCGCCGATCGACCGATGAAGGATTGGGTCACTGACCTCGCGGCGGCCGCGCAGATTGTCGTGGCGATCGGTGACTGTGCCAGCTGGGGAGGCATTCCCGCAACGGCGCCGAACCCATCGGACTCCACGGGTCTGCAATTCCATAAGCGGGATCGGGGGGGATTCCTCGGCGCGGACTTTCGGTCCAAAATGGGACTTCCGGTGATTAACATTCCGGGCTGCCCAGCACACCCGGACTGGATCACGCAGATCCTTGTCGCGTTGGCCACCGGCCGCGCTGGGGATATTGCGCTCGACGAATTGCACCGTCCGCAGACATTCTTCAAGACGTTTACCCAGACCGGCTGCACCCGAGTGCAGTACTTCGAGTATAAGCAGGGAACCACGTCCTTCGGTGAAGGGACTCGTAAGGGCTGCCTGTTCTATGAGTTCGGCTGCCGTGGCCCGATGACCCACTCCCCGTGCAACCGGATCCTGTGGAACCGGCAGTCCTCCAAAACCAGGGCCGGAATGCCGTGCACGGGCTGCACCGAGCCAGAGTATCCATTCTTCGATCTCGCACCGGGAACCGTGTTCAAGACACAGAAGGTCAGTGGTGTCGTGCCCAAGGAAGTTCCCGAAGGCAATGACCACCTCACCTACATGGCCCATGCTGCAGCCGCCCGGATTGCCGCACCCCAGTGGTCTAAGGAGGACATGTTCGTGGTCTGACACGACAGGCTCCCACCACTGGAGAAAGGAATACGAGCAATGCCCGTGATTGACCTGTTCGTGAGCCCGCTGGGGCGGGTCGAGGGCGACCTCGACGTACGGGTCACCGTCGAGGATGGAGTTGTCACCTCCGCCTGGACAGAGGCTGCCATGTTCCGGGGTTTCGAGATGATCCTGAAGGGCAAGGACCCCCAGGCCGGCCTTATCGTCACACCACGCATCTGTGGCATCTGCGGCGGCAGCCACCTGTACAAGGCTGCTTACGCGCTGGACGTCGCATGGCGGACCCTGGTTCCACCCAACGCCACGTTGATCCGCAACATCGGCCAGGCCTGCGAGACAATGCAGAGCATCCCGCGGTACTTCTACGCGCTGTTCGCGATCGACCTGACCAACAAGAACTACGCCCGCTCGCCTCTCTATGACGAAGCAGTTCGGCGCTTCACCCCCTACGTAGGCACCAGCTACGCCCCGGGTGTGGTGTTCTCCGGCAAGCCGGTGGAGGTTTATGCAATCTTCGGCGGTCAGTGGCCACATTCCAGCTTCATGGTGCCCGGCGGTGTCATGTGCGCACCGACGCTCTCGGACGTCACCCGTTCCATCGCGGTTCTGGAGAACTGGAGGAACAACTGGCTGGAGAAGCAGTGGCTGGGCTGCTCGGTCGAGCGCTGGCTGGAAAATCGCACCTGGGCCGATGTGCTTGCCTGGGTGGATGAGAACGAATCGCAGCGCAACAGCGATTGTGGGTTCTTCATCCGGTACTGCATGGACATCGGCCTGGACTCCTACGGAGCCGGGGTGGGCAATTACCTGGCGACCGGAACCTATTTCGATCCCTCGATGTACGAGAATCCGACGATTGAGGGCCGCAATGCCGCGCTCATCTGCCGCTCCGGGGTATACGTCGATGGGCGATGGTTGAATTTCGACCAAGCTCGCGTCCGTGAGGACGTGACCCACTCCTTCTACCGAGGCACCAAGGCTCGGCATCCATTCGATGGTGAGACCAGGCCAATCGACCCGGAAGTCGGGCGGCGCCAGGGTAAATACAGTTGGGCCAAATCTCCCCGCTACGAAGTTCCGGGGCTTGGCCATATACCTCTGGAAGCGGGCCCGCTGGCTCGCCGGATCGCGGCCGGCGCACCAAACGCAGCTGCCCACCAGGATTACGACCCATTATTCGTCGATATGGTTGAGAACATCGGCCCTTCGGTGATGGTCCGCCAGCTCGCCCGGATGCACGAGGCTCCGAAGTACTACAGCTGGACGCGAAGCTGGCTAGACCAGCTGGACTTGCATGAAACCTTCTATGTCAAGCCGGTTGAACACGAATCGGGCCGCGGGTTCGGTTCGACGGAGGCCGCCCGCGGCTCACTGTCCGACTGGATCGTGATCGAGGAAGGCAAGATCGCGAACTACCAGGTGGTCACTCCAACCGCGTGGAATATCGGACCCCGTGACGGCGCCCAGCTATTGGGGCCGATCGAGCAGGCGCTGGTCGGCTCGCCGGTCCTCGACCCGGAAGATCCGGTAGAAGTCGGGCATGTTGCCCGCAGCTTCGACTCCTGCCTGGTCTGCACTGTGCACGCTTACGACGGCAAGACCGGCCGTGAGCTCGGCAAGTTCGTCATCGGCGGGACAGTGTGAACAGGACGGAGGAGGGATTGCGCGTGGCCGCCCGGTACGAAGATCAGGTGGGCGAACCCCGAGACCCAGTGTGCGAGGTCCTGGTCGTTGGATGCGGCAACCTCCTCCGTGGTGATGATGGGGCGGGTCCGGTTTTGATTCGCCGGCTCTGGGATACCTCTCTCCCGAGCGGTGCTCGCCTGGTCGACGGTGGCACTGCGGGGATGGAAGTGGCATTCCAAATGCGCGGCGCCCGCCGGGTCGTCCTGGTCGATGCGAGCCATACCAGTGCGGAGCCGGGCACGGTCTACCGTGTACCGGGTCCCGAGCTCGAGGAGTTACCTCAGCTGAAAGGTATGTACTCGCACTCTTTCCGCTGGGACCACGCGCTGGCACTGGCCCGCTGGCTACTTAAGGACGAATACCCTGATGACGTCACCGTCTTCCTGATCGAAGCGCAGTGCACAGATCTCGGCGCGGAGATCACCCCGCGAGTTCGGGAAGGTATGGATAGGGTGCTCTCTTTAATCGAGGACGGCTGGCTGGCTCCGCTCCGCTCAAGGATGTGCTCGCTGTGACTGACGACATAATTCGACGATTCGAGGACTGCGGGGGCGACGGCTCAGCCGGGAACGGTCAATCGGCTGGTGCCCCGGACAATGCGCTCGGCGTCGACACCGTCGTCTACCTTGAAAAGGGTCGGTGGGCCGTCGACATCAGTGTCCTATTCAGTGACGGTGTGGTGCGCCACCGTATCGAGACGTACCCGACTAAGAAACGTGCCGAAATCAGTGCCCGGCTTATCAAGCGTGCTGCAGAACGTGATTTGCGGGGACCGATGTATGGCTGAGCTCATGACCGTGGACGCCCGGGCAGGCGTGGCACTACTCGTACGACCCCAACCCATCGGGGTTTTCCCGCTCCCGGCCGGGTACCTGCTCATCCCTGGCGGCGAGGACACCGAGCCCGCCCGGCGTGCCCTGCTCTCCGGTCGCCTTCCTGAGCAGTGGCCGCCGGCGCTGCGGGCCCACCAGTTGGCGTTGGCCGGCGAGCTGGACGCAGCGATGGCGGCACTTCCGGAAACAGACCCGGTGGCGCGTTACAACCGATTCGTCATCAATCCGGGTACTGAGGAGCCCGCCACGGTGCGGCGCGGGCTGGGGACGAACCTCGCCGTCCTCGTCGACCTGGTCTGCTTCGTGCTCGGTCGCAGCGATAACCCCCCGGAGCTCGGCACTGCCGACGGTGAGCTGGCCGCGCTCGTATTGGCCGCGCAAGCCAGCCAGGCGGTCAGTACCGGGGATGCCTACAAGGCTTTGGAGCTGCTCGCTAAAGCTGTCGAGCACGCGGTTAGCGTTACCAAGCCGCTGGCCGGAGTCCTCCTCGGGGCGGAAGCATCGATACGTAGGGACGCGGAAGGCTCAGCACACGAGGTGATCAGCACGCTGGAACGCGCCCTGGGCATGCTGAGCGACACCGACCTGCACGTCGCGAAAGCAGAATTGCACCTCACCCTCGCGTCGACACTGCATGAGCTGGCCGGCGACAGAAGTGAGCTGCTGGCAGCCGCCGTCAAGCACTACCACAGTGCGCTGCAGCTGGTCACTGCCGACCAGGCTCCCGACGTATTCGCCGCTGCACACGCCAACCTCGCCGCTGCCTACCTCGCGATGCCCATGGTGCAGGCATCTGACCAGCTCCGGATGGGGATTGCCGTGCAGTCGCTGCGGACGGCCCTGAGCGTCTACCGCCCTGACACCCACCCGCAGCGCTGGGCGAGCGCTCAGCTCAACCTCGCCAACGCGCTGGTTTACATGCCGTCCAATCACCAGGGCGATAACCTCGTGGAAGCAATCGAGCTGTACGAGACTGTACTCGAGATTCGCGACCGGGAAACCGATCCACTCGGGCGGGCGCGGGTACTGGCAAACCAAGGTAACGCACTTGCCCATCTCGGAATCTTTGACCACGCAAAAGCCAAGCTGCACGAGGCGCGCTTTCTCTTCGAAGAATTCGAAGAAATCGACGCGGTGCGAACAGTCCGGAATGTGCTCGATGAGATAGCTCGACAAAGCGTGCTCGTCAAAACCGAAAGAATAAAAGAAATGACAGAAAAGTAAGAGATGTGGATGCCTACCTTCGTCAACAGTTTGACGTTCTGCTGCTCACCGCCGCGGATCGTTTTACCGAGCGAATCGTCCAGCGCTGTGGGGGTTACCACAATGCGCAGCAGCAGCTGCGCACCGATCCGAATGGGCCGGGAAGCTGGCTGTCCGAGTTCGTCGACGCCGTCTTCGCCGAATCCTGCCTCGACGATGTGGCGGGGGCGTGCTTCGTGCTGCAGGCCGCCCCGAAACAAAACGTCAACATCCAGAGCGAGGCAACCGTGACGGACGTTCTGCTGTCCCTCGCCAAGGACGTGTTCACCGCCCTGCTCGTGACAAAAGTCATCGAGGCGCTGGATCGAGCTGAGCGCTACGGATGAGGAGACTTCCATGACCACCACAAAACGACGGGCCAGCCGGGCAAGCCCCAAACGCGAACCTGCCTTCGAGGAGCTCGCCAAACGGGTGGACGAGGCGGTGCGCACCATCGCGACACTCACCGGCGCGTCAAAGCAGGCTGCCGAGGAACTCAAAGACGCCATCGAGGCGATCCACCGAGCCGGCCTGATGATCATCGTGCGCCGGATGCGCCAAGACGAGCGGGCCAAGGAACTGCTCTTCGAGTTGGTGGATGACCCGGTGGTACACCTGCTGCTGTCGCTGCACGGGATCATCAGGCCGGGCGTGATCACTGAGGCGAAGCGCGTCCTGGAAGGGGTGCGCCCTTCGTTGCGGTCCCATGGTGGTGACGTCAAGTTGGTGCTGGTTGATGAGGGCGTGGCCTACGTCCGCCTGCTCGGCGCGTGCGAGGGTTGTTCACGCGCGGCTGTGACGATGCGCAAGAGCGTCGAGGAAGCGCTGATCAACAACATCCCGGCGATCACCTCCGTGGAAGTTGTCCCGCGTGAGTCCCCCACCACGCTCATCCCCCTCGACGCCGTGCGGGCTGGAGCGGGTCAGCTGGGCGCAGGCTGGGTGCGAACCCATCCGGTCGAGGAGATCCTGGACGGTGAGATCACGCTGATGGAGCTGGTCACAAGCGGCGGGAAAGAAACCGAAGTTATCGTCGTGCGGCTGGGTGATCAGCTGACCGCTTACCTGAACGCCTGCGCCCACCAGGGCCTGCCACTCGAAGCGGCCTTACTGGATACCGAGGCGCACACTCTGACCTGCCAATGGCACGGCTTCTGTTTCGACGCGGTCTCCGGCGAGTGCCTCAGCTCCCCGGGCATGCAACTGGAACAGCTCCCGCTACGGATCGAGCACGGCCACGTCTGGATCAGGGTAGGCACATGACCGACACCCTGCTGACGAGTCAGCCAGCCGACGTCGCCGGCGGGTGGGCGCCGGAGTGCTGGCTCGGTGCACCGGCACCGGGAGGGCTGGCATTACCGGCCGCGCAGCCGACGTTGTCGTGGCTGTATGGACCGCGCGGTGTGTACCTCAATAACGACCACCTGGTGGTGGCGGACTCAGGCAACCACCGTGTACTGGTATGGCACGGGGTGCCCGAGCGCGACGAGCAGCCCGCCGACCTGGTACTCGGTCAGCCCGACCCGGTCAGTGAAGGTCCAGCGGCTGGTGGCCGCGGACCCGAGCGTGGGATGCACCTGCCCACCGGGGTGCTCGTGCACAACGGTGCCCTGCTGGTCGCCGATGCGTGGCATCACCGCATCCTGATCTGGGACGAGGTTCCGCAGCGCGGTGACCAGCAGCCAGATCGAGTGCTCGGCCAATCCGATGTGTCCTCGGTGGAACCTAATCGGGCCGGACAAACCAGCGGTTGCTCGATGTACTGGCCGTTCGGTATCGGTGTCGTCGAGGGGTGGTTCTACGTCGCGGACACCGGCAACCGGCGGGTGCTTGGCTGGGCAGGCGGCGTACCTGCTTCGGCCGACGTCCCCGCGGATCTGGTTCTCGGCCAACCAGACGCGGTTCACCGGGAGGAGAACCGGGGCGGCGAGGTCGGCCCGGACAGCTTTCGCTGGCCGCACGCGGTCACTGGCGACGCCGATGTGTTCCTGGTGGCCGACGCGGGTAACCATAGGGTGCTGGGTTGGTGGCCCCCGCTGCATGCAGACCGCGAGGCAGGTCTGCTGCTCGGGCAGGACGACATCCACTCGGCTGTGGAGTTCCCCTATGGACCGCAGCGGGGCGACCGTTTCCGGTTCCCCTACTCGGCCGCCGTGGATGCCGGTCGGCTGGCCATCGCGGACACCGGGAACAACCGGGTGCTGATGTGGGACGGCGTGCCCACCGCCGGTCGCGAGGCGGACGCCGTGCTCGGCCAGCACTCGCTGCAGGCCAACGGCGAGAACCGCTGGTCGAGCGTTGTGCCCGACACGCTGTGCTGGCCGTATGGAGTGTCGCTACACGGAGATCGGCTGGCAGTGGCCGACACCGGCAACAACCGAGTCACAGTCTGGCGGAGGCGTTGACCCGCGCCGCCAGGTGCACACCGGAGAGGAGGACAAACCAATGTGCTTTGGCATTCCAAGCAGGATCACCGAAGTCTGGGATGAAGGCGGTACCCGGATGGCGCACGTGGACGCGGTCGGCGAGATCCGCCGGGTATGCCTCGCCTATCTTCCCGATCTTGCAGTAGGTGACTACACCGTGGTGCACGCCGGTTTTGCCCTGAACCGGTTGGACGAGGAAACGGCATTGGCGACCTTGGCCATGATGCGCGAGTTCGCGGTGATCACCGACGGTGCTGGGGGGCAGCCATGATGACAACGAGCGATCGATCGGTCTTGACCGACACTGTCGGCGCCTGGTTGTTCGCCCGGTACGCCTATGCTCCCAACAAGCTGGGCTACTGCGGACCGACGCGCTCCCAGCAACTGCTGCGCTATGGGACAACCGGCACCGTCGACACCGATCTGCGCGCCCTTGCCCGGGAGTTCCACGGGGCCTGGACCTACATGGAAACCATGGCGGAACTAGCCGGTCTGGACGATCCATTGGACCGCCGTATCGTCGAGTCCTATTGGCTTGGTGGCGACCTGTCCCCAGGCATCGACGCCAGCCTTCTCATTAAGGCCTTGCTGGCGCGGATCACCCGGCAGACCGGCCACTACTGGGCACATCTCACCCCCGAGATCCTCGACAGCGCGGCTGCTGATCACTGCTTCCACGTGTTCGCCGTCTACCCGTGGTCACGGCTGCTGGGTCCTGATCATTACGAGCAGCCATTACACGTCCTGGACAATTGCCGGATCAGGTGGGGGACAGTGCTGGCCAGGCATGGCGATTTCCTCATTGTGCGTTCCCGACACCTGACCTGGAACGGGTACCGGCTTGGGCTGGGGCAACCGCAGTCGGAGAAGGTGGCCCACGCCGTAGGTGGGCAGAGCTTCCTGCCCGACGTTGTGCCCGGCGATCGTGTATCGATGCACTGGGACTGGACCTGCGACCGGTTGACCGATCATCAGGTTGCAACGCTACGGGCAGCCACGCTCAACCAAATTGAGGCCACCAACCGTCGGTTGGCACCCCCCGCTGCACTTCCAGATCCGGTCAGCGAGCCGGCCAACTCAGTTGCCGGATGCAGCAGTCGCCGTCGCCGCAGCTCAGTAGACAACGACGCCGACTGGCTCGCTGCCCACCTGCGATCGATGGTCGCCGCCAGACCTTCCTTCTGGGCTGGCAGTGACGTGACCCTGCACCAGCTGTCCGCAATGCATCTCATTAGCGCGAACGCACCGGTCACGCTCAGCATTCTTGCTAAGTTCCTGGGCACCAAAGCGCCCGCCACCAGCGCGATGGTCGAGCGATTGATCCGCGCTGGCCTGGTATCCCGTATTCGCGATCAGCAGGACCGGAGACGAATTCTACTGAGCTTAACCAGGAACGGCGAAAGAATGATTGGTGAAACAGATCCGGCCACGGCCACCCGTCTTCAGCGGGCGCTGAATGGCATGAGCCCAGCCGCCATACAATGCCTGACCGAGGTTCTCCGAGATATTGCGGGCCGACTTGCTCGTTAGCCTTGGAAGTGCACTATTGAGACACATCCGCAGCGGGAGTGATCCACGGTATATCAGGTGCCACCACAGCCCCCGAGGGAACGGTAAGTCCGGATGCCATAGCTAGTGCTCACATCGTTACTCAGCGTAGCCCAGCGTTTGCACCCTACGATGGTCGCCTCGTCGGTGGTTAAATCTGCCAGGTGGATGACGGCAGCCGTCGGCATCGCCAACGAGGTCGTCAGCGCACGACTGGAGGCTCACACGCGCTAACGACCGAGGATATCGACTGGCTCGTTGCCCATCTGCGAACGGTAGTCGCCTCCAGCCCCACCGTATGGGCGGGCCGCGGGATGACGCTGTTACAACTCACGGCATTGCACCTCATCAGCGCGCTGGCACCGGTCACCCTCACTGATGTGGCCAAAGCACTGGGGACAAAACCACCGGCCACCTCCGCGATGGTTGATCGGTTGATCCAGGCTGGCCTCGTCTGCAGCACACCGGATCCACAGGACCGTCGTCGCGTCCACCTAACCATTGCCACCACCGCCACTCCGATCATCAGCAATATCAACCAAGACACCGCTACACGCATGCAGGCAATGCTTAACAGCATGAGCCCGCAGAACCGCCGTCACCTGGTCGACATACTGAGGGAGACCGTACAACAGTTCGCCGAAGATCCGGGATTTCGCCCACCATCAGTGCCGCTATGACCTCATAAACGAGGAAGCTTTCTGCGCATCGCAAAACACGTCGATTGAGCGAGTCGCCTCGCCAGTAAGGATACCGGCACGAAGAATCCCTAGATTGGTCTTTCCGGAATGATTGTCGACGGCAGCTGAAGCTAATGTCGTCGTAAGCATCCAGTCGACGCCTTGATCCGAAGTTTCTGGATCATGGTCGAGCAGTACCGCGCCGACCAGGCCGTTCTCCGCGCTCGGCGAATCTCTCCGTCTACTTCAGATAAGCTGGGGAAACTGACCTAGGTAGATAACGATCTATGCGCTCGACGTGCGCAACATGCTTGGGACACGCTGAGCTCTGTCCACAGGAAGTGACGCAGACAGCGATCGTCGTCGATAAAATAATCGATGAATAGCCGTTGTGTCCACGCTAATAAAATGTGCAAATAAGATCATCTGTGTGCGCCACAACCAACCTCCGTTGTTCGTTTAACATTTCTGAAGCGACTGAAATCTTAATGCGACGATGACTTTGCCCCGGCTGCCCGAGAGCGTTAGGCACCGTGACGAACGGGTCACCGTCGTCAGACCACGACTAAGCGATTAACCTTCATCCCGATTCGCTAGATTCGGTACACCTCTACGGTGCGTAGCTTGCCAGGTTGTCGATGAACCGCAGCACGTGGCTGCACAACAGCTCTGGTGCGAATGCCTGAGCCAAATGACCCTGGTCTGGGAGTTCGACCATGTGTGCGGCCGGGAGCATGCTGGCAAGATGCTCGATGCTGCCGGCGGGTAAGTGCGCGACCGCGCTCCGGCCAGCAACAGCACCGGCAGCGCGGCGAGTAGGCCCGCAGTCGGGCAATTTCCTCGGTACTGGCGGCGCGTTCGAGGAAGGTCTTCGCTGCGCCCGAGCGGTCCCCGGCCTGGATACGATCTTCAATTTGGGCCGGCCACTTTTCGCGGTCGTCGTGCCCTCCACATGCCCTAGAGGGGAGACACTCATGGTCTTTCACGGCTAATCACGGTCAGCCGAAACCGCTGATCAACGGCCCGGGTGCTGCCCATGTCATGTAGTTCCCAAGCTAAGACGGCGGGGTCGATTCCCGTCACCCGCTCCATTCATTGTCCAGTTTTCCATGCCGCCGTCTTGACCGAACAATACGATGAATGGACCGAAGATCGAGTTCCCTTGGTCCGGTTCTCGAAAGAATTACGCGGTGGCCGTATCACGTCACTGCGAGTGGTCAGTGGTCAGAGAGGCGGGACGACCCTCGTCTGGGCGCAAGGCCGGGAGTCGATGGTGGTTAGGGCTGGCCTTGGGGCCCAACACCGATGCTGACGAAGGTGACCGTGACGGTTGCAGTGTGGGCGGTGGGGCTGGTCGGTTCGGGGACGAAGGCCACTTTGCCGCTGCCCGAACAGGGCAGTGTCAACGAGGTCGGGATCGGGGCGCTGACGGCGTAGTCGCGCAAAATGACCGGGTTGTCGGTGACGGTGGGGCCGGGGAAGCGCACGGCGATGGCGTGGGCGGCGCTGCCGGTGAAGCCCAGATCGCTAGTGGTGGGTGTGGGGGCGGGCAAGACCTTGACGGTCTGGCCGGCCAGCGGGTGGCCAGTCTGGCTCGGCCCAGCGCAGCCCATCAGGACGCTGGCCTGACCAGCGTGGTCGTTGACTAGACCGTAGAAGTATTGGTTGGGGCCGATTGGGGCGGGATCGATGACGGGATCGGCCCCGGCGGGCGCTGCGGTGACCAGCGCTGCGGCCGGAGCGATCAACCAACAAGCGAGAGTGCGGGACATGGGGCTCTCCACGGGAGATACTGGTGTGGTCGACTGAACAGTGGCCCTGCCCAAATCGTCGTTCAATGTCCCTAGTGCCCTATTCAGTGAGTCGCCGTCTCTCGCTCATCCGATCGTCGTCTGGACTACCACGCCGGCAAGACAAACGAGGACAAGGCAGGACACGTCCGTTGGCCCCCACTACGCACTGAAAGCCAGACGCCATGGTGCATACAGACCCCACGTCAATCGTTCTCGCAAAGTGTGAAGCCAATGCAACATGGCGCGTGTCCCGGCCACTGACGACCGAGACAAAACAGCACGCCAGACCTATACGCGGGTGTTACTGACGAACCATTCTTAAACCATGTGTCTTAAAACAATCAGGAACAACACCACCGCAGCTCCCGAACCGTCCAGCCTGGAAACCGCTGAATGGAATAGGATTACTGGCATCAGCCAGGTTCGCTCGACCGGTCAGTACCGGTGCGGTGGCGTGCTCAGCCCGTTCGAATCGTTCATCGGGTAGGACCACCTTCTCTAGGAGCACCCGGTGGCGCCAATCGTGCCGTTCCAGGTCGGGGTGGTGGGCAGGTCACGGATGAAGCCTACTCAAGGACCCAATCATTCCGCCAACAGAAATCTGATATCATTGCCGCTAGTCAAGGCCAGAAAGAAACCGAAGCAAGATCACCAGCTGGGCGTTCTCCAAGCGCGTAAAAAATCCAACCCTTATCATCCCCAATGGGGACCGACCATTGATCAAATTGCTGGTCGAGATTGCCAGTAGGATCATCCAGCAATTCCTGGATGCGCCGGTCGGCAAGCCGTCGCGTCGCCTCGGGGAGATTGGCGTACTGCCGGTCAGCCTCCGTGTCCGACTTGAGCTTATAGCGCGGCATCTACCGCCGGACCCAGCTCCCATTATCGCCTGGGTCCCAGCTGAGCAGCCCACTAAAATCGCCGGTCTTCGCGTGCTCGATCTACTCACGCTCGCCGTCGCTCAGTGGGTTCGCCGCCATCATGGCCACTGCCTGCCAGCGGGCCAGCACCCGCCTGCGGCCCTGACAGGTCAAGGCTCTGTGCAGCTGCGGCGAACGCGGAGCGAAGCTCTACCTCAAACTGCCCGCACCTGTCGGGTGCGTGCGCAAGCAAAGCCGCCCGGATCGAACTGGTCATCCATGACACGGGCGGGCGTCGTGGTCGGGGATGATGACTTCAAATCGGCAGGGTGTCGCCGCGCACGGCGCGGCGTGCGCGGCGTGCGCGGCGACAAGGGTTTCGCAGAGCTGGGCAGGGCGGCGAGGTGCTGAGCTCTTCGGCGGTGATGGTGCGAGAGTCGATACCTATTACGATCACAAGCCACCGCGCAATACCGACGTTGCACGGCTCTGTCCTCGTGGCCGCTTCGAACAGTTCGAAGAGTGTGCTCAGCGGCCGGCATTGGCGGAGCCGATCACCACGGTGATCACAGATGCATTGCCACGCGCCTCGGAGGGATTCACCACGGGAGCGCCGTCATCTCACGCTGGCCATTAAGGGTTCAGCACCCTGACCTGCTGGTTTCTGGACCTCGCCGGGTAAATCAGCGTCACCAGCTCGGCATCACGGTAGTGCAGCCTGGCATCTTCGCCGGTCGCACCGCAGGGATCGGTGGGTGCGTGCACGGCGTGGTTGCGCGGCAGCCCGGTGACCGTCAGCCTCACGACAGCCTAGGAGCGGTCCCAGCCGCCGGCTGGCTCCATGCTGGGCCAGGATTCCGGCGTCAACGGGCACCAAGACGGTGTTGTAGGTGATGGCCTTGGAGGTTGGCTCCGGCAGGGTGAATGTGCCACTGCCGATCAGGGACACTGAAACCGAGCGCCCATAACTGGCGGCGTAACCCCAGCAGCAACCGATCCGGGCAGGTAGCCGAGGCGGGTGCTGATGGGCATTGTCTAGTACCCGCCAGCTGCCTCGATCTTGAATCACACGCGAGCCGCTGAAGGAACGGAACACAGAGGGAACGAACTCTCCAACAACCTCGACCACCAGACCGTCCGGCCTGA
>Ga0213881_10000350_pt1 | contig 31702 bp, 28 predicted proteins | sample BarmaccoBMER_R08_FD_160104 | JGI IMG/M metagenome (GOLD analysis project Ga0213881, IMG submission 160104) | Barbacenia macrantha exposed rock microbial communities from rupestrian grasslands, the National Park of Serra do Cipo, Brazil - ER_R08 ...
GGGCGATCTCATAAAGTCTCTGGCTCCAACTCGCTCTGCAACCTGCATATAAGTTCTATCTTAATTCTAGGTGTAAGAGATGTCAAGTCGGCTGATTTAATATAAGATATGTGGTTAATATCTTTTGTTAGGCTAATGTCAGAATAAAATCAATAGACAGGTATTTTCTTTTCAAGAAGAATAATCAGAAGCCCTATAATTAGGGCTATACGGTATCTGTAGACATCCTATGACCCAGCCAATCACAGAGCCTTTCCGCTGGACTACTAGAGATCTAGAACTGCTTCCTGACAATGGTGATCGCTACGAAATTATTGATGGGGAGTTATTCGTGACTAAAGCACCTCACTGGGATCATCAAGAAATTTGCGGCAGGGTTTTTGCGGCCCTGGATGCCTGGTCATCCTCTACTGGTAGTGGTCGCGCTGCAATTGCTCCTGGGATCATTTTCTCTGAGGCTAATAACGTCATTCCTGATGTTGTTTGGGCAAGTCATGAACGTTTGGCTGTCTTACTAGATGATGCTGGGCACTTAACAGCTGCGCCTGAGCTGATTGTCGAGGTGTTATCCCCTGGCCTACAGAACGAGCAGCGCGATCGCGATCTGAAACTGAGGCTTTATTCTGCCAGAGGGGTTCAAGAATACTGGATCGTTAACACGCACTTCAAGCTGTTTGAAGTTTATCGCCGTGTCGGAGCTTCCCTACAATTGGTAGCAACTCTATTCCCTCAGGATGAATTGATGAGTCCCCTACTCCCTGGCTTCTGTTTCCAAATTGCCAGTTTGTTTTCTTGATGGGTGTGATCGCAATGCCCCGCACTGCTCCCAAAAAATGCATCACTTGCTCTGAGCTTTCCATGACCGAAGTCAAGGAGCTGCACGGCAAGAATGGTGATAATTGCTGGAACAATAAAGTTTGTCGTTCTCGCCGCAGTTGGTATAAGAATCGGCAGCGCAATGTTGAAAAGCGCTGGCAGCTGCGACACCCAGGAGAGAAGAGGCAGAAGAGTTGTCGCTCAGTAGTCATCAATTCTTCCAACATGGCTCTGAATTTGTTATAAGTATGTTACAGACCAAAGAAAAACCCTAGCAGGCTAGGCTAGGGCATTTCCCACAACAACTTTGTTTACATTTGTTACGCTCCCTTGCCAATACGGCTTAGAGCTTAACCGAATAAGATTGGCTTTACACCGCTGCACTATCATTCAGCAACACCACTTTCTTTTGATTAGACCCCCTATTCCAACTAAACCTACCAAGTACAGTCCCCCAACCTCGCTAGGTTCTGGTACCTGTGCGACAGCTATTGAGCTAGAGCTATTAAAACTCCGACCATCCTCTGACACTGTACCTGTCGTTCCATTTATCGAGCCACTCCCTACACTGATCGTACCTATTGAGTTGAAAGCGTTAAACTGTAATAATCCTGTTGCAGTGGAGTAGCTAAATATTTGTAAATCTGTCAAACTCAGTGCCAGGGGAGGACTGAAAGAAGTGGAAGTGGCGCTGAAAGCAGCAAGGTCGCCAATGAATATATCTCCTGAAGATTCTGGGGTACCAGTGAAAGACCCTGAAAGATTACCTCCTCCAAAACCTCCTAAGGAGAAGGTAAATGTAGCTGCCTTTGCCGAAGCTGCTGCCATTAACACTGAACTGCTAATGACAAGAGCAATAGCTGCATTGGCTAACTTTCTGTACATACTAGGTTACTCCTATGGAAGTCTGCAAGTGTTAAGAGTTACTTCAGTCAACAAACCTAACCGTTCACGTGGGTAGATCGGGATCGGGGTGAGCTACGCTCTGAAAAGAGCGGAACTCAAATGTCTAAAATCTAAGCAGTTCGGGGAATGGAATATAATCTAATTGCAATAGACCATAGCTCATTCACAAAGCATTCTGTTACCTAAGATTTACTTGACCTTAGTAGGCTCACACTAGATTGTTATGGGTTATTTGCGGTGCTGTCGTAAATGCCATCTATGAAAAATATTAGCTTCCTGCTTTAACTTTGACAGTCGGTAAACTTCGTAGAAAAATTTTAAAAAAGTCATGAAAAAGGGGTATGTTAAGTAATTTGTGTCAACTGAACACGCTTGGATGAATCCCAAGAATATCCAACGCTGGATCACCCGACTGTTTGTTCCAAACTGGTTCGCTCTGTCATTCGCAAAGGGGTTGACATTCCGATTAGCCACTATCGGTAGTAGAAAGCTTTGGCATCAAAACTTGATTTAGCTTTCCACTGCGATAGCCCTCTAAATCTAATGTGACATAGATGAAACCATAGGACTGGAAGACAGATACCAAAGTCGGCAAATCTGTGGTTAAAACAAACTCTTTAATTTGTTCTGGTGGCAGCTCAATCCTGGCAGTATCGCCCTCAGAACGCACGCGAAGATTCTTTAACCCCAACTTGCGCAGATAAATTTCAGCCCTACCCACCCGTTGCAACTTGCCTACAGTAATTTCTTCGCCGTAGGGGAAGCGGGAGCTGAGACAGGGTTGCGCAGGTTTGTCCCACCAAGATAAACCTAGATGTTGTGAAAGCTGACGGACTTCTGCTTTTGTGATACCTAATTCTGCTAGTGGCGATCGCACACCTCTTTCCTGAGCTGCCTGAATCCCCGGTCGATAGTCCCGCAAATCATCGGCATTCACTCCGTCTACAACATAAGGATAGCCCAACTGCTTTGCCAAGGGTTTTAGCGTATCGTGCAACTCGCTCTTGCAGAAATAGCACCGATTGACCGGATTTCCTGTGTAATTGGGGTTATCCATTTCATGCGTTTGGATAACCTGATGAAGAATCCCGATTGCCGCTGCTTGGACCTTTGCATCTTCCAACTCTTCTGGTAGCAGCGAAGGCGAAACAGCTGTTACCGCCATGGCGCGATTCCCCAAGACATCATAAGCAATCTTGGCAACCAGAGTACTATCAACGCCACCAGAGTAGGCAATCAAAGCCCGCTCCATTTCGACAAATAAAGTTTTCAATTGCGCCAATTTTTGCTCTATCATCATTTCCCAAATCGCCCAAGTCTCACCACTTCTATTTTAGAAATGAACAGAAGAGAGCAGGGGAAGTAAGCAAAGCGGCAACACCTACCTCATCTTTATATCCTCTGCGTTCTTGGCGTCTAACGCCTGCGGCATGCTTCGCAAACGCGCAACGCTTGCGCTGGCGCTCCGCTAGCGCTACGCCAAGGCGGTTCAAATACCTTTCTCAGCTCTCCTCCATTGGATTACTATATCTAGCTACCAGAGTCGCAAGCACCTTTAAGTCAATTGGCTTAGAGATATATTCAATTGCTCCAGCTGCTAAGCAGGTTTCGCGATCGCCTTTCATTGCCATTGCTGTTTGGGCAATCACCGGAATCTTGCGATACTGCTCGTGGACTTGCAGTTGCTGCAGTAGAGTTAGCCCATCGACATCTGGCAGGTGAACGTCCATTAAAATTAGTGCTGGTAAGCGGTCTTTGAGAGCTTCCCACATCTGAGCCGCATTCTTTGCCCAAGTCACCTCGTAGCCCAATTTACTCAAGTAGGTTGTCATCAACTTGGCATTGTGCAGGTTATCTTCCACAAGCATGACTACCAACTTGGCTGTAGACTGCTCCTCTACTGGCTTCACCGCTGCTGCTGCTCCTCCTGTGTTTGTCACGCCAGTAGACTTAGCAACGGGGCTAGGAGCAACACTAGCTTGTTGTCCCACGGCTGTCAAAGGCAGTGCAATAGTAAACTCAGAACCGCGATTGAGTTCAGACTGGACTTCCACCCAGCCACCATGGAGTTCTGCAAGTTTCTGAGTTAACGCTAACCCCAAACCAGTACCTTCCTGGCGACCGACGGCAACATTGGCAATTTGCGAATAAGGTTGAAACAATTGGGATTGCTGCTCTTGGGAAATGCCAGTGCCAGTATCCCAAACCGTGAAGTGGAGAAACACGTTCTGATGTTTAACCCGTAAGCCAACCACCCCTTGGTTAGTAAACTTCAGGGCATTGGATAGCAAATTGAACAGCATTTGCTTGAGTCGTAAGGAATCAGCAGTAAGAGTCGTCACTTGGGGATCTACTTCTAAGCGTAGTTCCAAACCTTTATCGCTGGCTTTCTCTTTTACCAGAGTCAGAACGCTCTGACACAAGTTAGGCACATCTACTGGTTCCCACTGGATCTCAAGCTGATTCGCAGCGATTTTGGACAAGTCTAGAATATCGTTGATGAGAGCAAGTAAATGTTGACCACTGGCAAGGATGATGTTGAGATATTCTTGGTGACGTAGGTGATCGGGGTTGTAGCCTTGAGCTAAGAGCAAGTGAGTAAAGCCAAGAATGGCACTGAGAGGCGTTCGGATTTCATGACTCGTGTTAGCTAAAAATTCGCTTTTGAGTTGATTGGTGCGCACGAGTTCCCGATTGCGAATTTCTAGTTGTTGATGCTGTTGACACATAGCTTGAAGGCTTTTACACTGCGCCAGCATAGCAGTTGTGATAACGAGCGATCGCTCTACCAGTTGGGGGAGGACGTTGGGGTCGATCGCATCGACACGGGACTTAAAGGGGACGGGGGACCCGTCCCCACCTCCCTCCCCTTTATCGTCCGTTTTGAGCTGTGCTTTTTGTGTTTCTGGCGACAACTTCTTTGAGGCGGCAATAACTAACCAGCCCATGACATCACCCTGGAGATCGATTAAAGGCCAAGCGCTCTGAGGTTTCTGGCGCTGAAGTTGCTGCAGTTCTGACTCAGCAATTGCCTGTTTGAGTCTCAGTGGCAACTTTTTTCCTGTATACCGAATCTCTAGCAGTGGATGCTCTGGAGAATTTGTTGCGGTAGGAGCAACATAGCAAACTTTGAATCCTGGCTTTCTGGCGGGAGAAACACCGCTGTTGCTAGTTTCAGGAAGAGCAATTGCAACACCAATATTTTCCAAAGCGGCACTAATCTGCATAACGAGTGTCTGAAAGATTTCTGCCTCTAGCTCTTGAATTGACTCAATGTAGTTTCCGAAACCAGCTCCAGAACGTTGAGCTGCGTTAGCTGTCAAACAGTTACTCAGATGATGACTGATGTAGTTCAACCTATGCTCCAACCACAGCTCAGCCTCAAGCTGCTGAATTTTGAGCTGGCTCAAGGAAGTCGAGGCGGTTGGGGTCGATTGCATCGACTCCGCCATTCTCAAGGACGTTGCCTGCGGGTCTCCCGCAGGCATACCAGTCCGCCCGGAGGTTCCCTCCGGGAGCTGTGGCGGCTTCGCCTTTATCTGCCCTGCCGGAGACAGCTCCGGCGAACCCTTGAGTTCCTCCAGGGCACGATCAGCCTGCCCGCTCTTCGATTCTTGTTCTGGCATAATCGACTACTTCTGCATGACCAACCAAACCGCTAAAGTGATTTCACATCAGTGCATTTACTAGCAGTGGAGTAGCAAGCCAGGGATTTAATGATTCAATCTACCTAGGAACAAATCACTAGATAATACCCACTTTTTCAGCTTGCGGCTCAATCATAACTATACTTTTGGGTGAAGGATAGGTATGAGATCACAAAGAGCCCGCTTCACTAGAGGAACATGGGAGGACTGTTGTCTGCAAAACAGAACGCTTTAGTGCTGCTCGAATAGTGTCAATGGATGATCCAAAGCCTCTACTCAACGTCCTGCCGGAGGCGACCTCCGGCAGCGCGAAGAGCGCTCTTCTCAAGCAGCACTATAGTTCAAAATCCGTTAAGGATTAAGTGTGTGAAAGTAGATTGCTGCCACTAGAAAGTTACCTGCTAGGAGAATTAGGCTAACTATCGTGCGAAACGGATAGGGTGGTTTGCTCGCACTTTTAGCGACAGCGGTATCATTTGGTTTATTGGCTTGAGCAGTCATAGGCTCGGCTCCTAATTTCAGGACTTCTTAAGAAATACCAAAGAAGTGTCCCCTTTTGATGAAAAGAGTTTGTGAAGAATGATTTAATTTAGTCTTGGAGTGATCTATATCCTTCAGCAGTTAACTAAGAGCAAAGCTTTTGGTATAATCCCTCTTGGGTAAGCAAAAATTGCCAAACGCAGTAGCTAGCGATGAATTCATCCGATCTTCCCAACCTCTGGGTACCTTTAGCACTTTTAAGTCTGATTATTATGGCTGCTGTCTTTTTCAGCCGGATTCGAGGGTGAAAAATGCTTGTACTGAAGCCTCAACTTGCTTTAGCTAACAGCTACTTGCTGGATTCAACTAATTTCTTCAACTGGAAGTATGCTTCTTCTGGAGTGAGAGGCTCAGACTCCGTTTCATTAGGAATGTAGAATTGCCAGCTGTCTGGAAAGTGACGCACTACAAAACTGGGAATGAGTCCTAACTTCATTGCTCTCCTCCCTAGTTCTTCTGCTTGTTCCGCTAGAGTTAGCTCATCATGGAATTGATGGTCTGTCATTCTAATAGCACCATTATCTGCTTTGAAGACATTTAATCACGTTTGATGTGCCCTCACCTAAAATATAATTCATGTTCACAGGTTGCTACCCTCCGTATACACGAACATTATGCCCTCGTGGCCTATTAGCCTAGTGATGAGTTAGGAGATTAATTGCTGCACCAGCCGCCGCACCATTGATAGCGTTATCTATGGGATGATGTTGACCAGTGACTGCACCTGTTACTAAGCTGGAAGCAGCACCAGCTCCAGCGTTCCTAGCCAGGTCACTGTGTCCATGATGAGAGCCGAAAGCTTTATTGGTACCATACACGCCTGCGCCTGCGGCAGCTCCATTCACTGCACTACTGAGGGGATGACCAGTGATGATACTGGTGGCTGCACCTGCCCCCGCTCCAATCCCGATATCTCTTAGTAGGCGATCACGAGCGAAAGCTGGTTTGACAGAGAAAAAGACACTACCTATAAGACCTGTAGCCATTAGACTAGGTATTAGCGTCCGTTTCAAATTCATAACTTGACCTCTTTAAGAAACTCTAGAAGCAGAATGCATGCATAATTGCTTGCTGTTACAACAGTTGCAAAAGCCGAGCGGCGGCAGCATTCCAATCATCATTTCTCTACAACCCGTCTGAAACCAGCTTTCTGCAATGTAAGTTGCTGTTGAGCGGGTTCACACAGATATTTCACCACACTCTTAGTCGTCGGACATTCAATCTTGAGATTACTCTTAGCTACTCGTGTCTCGTGAACCTTATTCTGGGCTATCTGGCGTTCAGGCATAGCAGCAACATCCTCACGATATCCAGATATTGCATTTGCAACTCGAATGTCAGTTTTTTGAGCGAACGCTGTCCGTGAAGGCAAATTGAGTTGATTGAAATTGACCCGAAACTCTGGCCTACAAAAGCCAAAGTCATTGTCTATGTTGTCTGTTGTAAAAACGTAGGCACTTTGACAGTATGGTGACCCTGCGGCTACGGGGACTCGACTGACACCTAATGGTAGCTGCGGTGCCACGTTAACTTGATTAGCACTTAATGGAACCTGCGCTGCTACAGAAGCCTGACTGACACCAAAAGGGACAACGACTGCTGCTACACAAGCAGTCAATAAGATTTTACGATTCATTTATAAACCTCCCGTTAGAGGAGTAACTCTTCGTCAAAAGTTAGCTGTGGTCTCTATCTCACACCACTTCAAGTTAGGTTATGGTCTCTGCCTCACACCATTTCCATGACCCAACACTATCTAAAGCAAAGTCTGTAAGACAATACGAAGACGATGTAGTTTTCATAAGTTTAAAGTAGCATAAAAGTAGTTGTTTTTGCAATTACTTCGCTGGATAGACATTTCACTTAACCCATTAGATAGATCTTCGCTCAAATAGAAACAGAGGTAGTTGCACCAACGGTACCTACCTAGGAATGGGTGGAAACGGCACTTCTGCGGTCAAAGATTTGAGATTGACCTAGAGCGGCTTCAATTAGTACTATCTTGCTTACTGTAGATAGTTTTATCTATTTTTTTTTAATACAATATTGTGGCTGAGCTTAGAAAAAAGTATGTCTGATCCTAATTTTATTCAACAAGCTGGTAACTTTGGTATCGATGCTGAAGTAGATGCTGCTGCTGACCGATTAGCTAATGAGGCTATTGAAGCTGTCGCTTCTCACATTCCTGGCGAACAGGCATTTGACCAGCCATTAATTACGGAAGCAGATCAAGTTATTAACAATGAAATCAACAGTGAGATTAGCAAAATTGAAGGTAGGTTCAGCGGTCAGTAGAAGAAACAATAGATGTTAGGCGACGTCCTTGAGAATCTTGCCTGCAGAAGACTACAGGCATACCAATTCGTCCGGGAGTAAGGCTATGGTGCTTCGTCAAAGTTAAGACTTCGGTTTATATGTAGAAGCAACGTGTAATTCCTTTAGTTGCTTCTCATCTACCCTTGAAGGGGCATCTGTCAACAAGCAACGAGCCTGCTGTGTTTTCGGGAAGGCAATCACATCTCGAATTGATTCTTCCCCAGCTAACAACATCACCAATCTGTCTAGGCCGTAAGCTATGCCGCCATGAGGCGGGGTGCCGTATTCAAACGCTTCTAGCAGAAACCCAAACTTGTCCTGCGCCTCCTCCGGAGATAGACCAATCGTTTCAAACACCTGTTCCTGAATCTCGCGCTGGTAAATACGTAGACTGCCACCCCCAATCTCAAAACCGTTGAGTACCAAGTCATAAGCCTGCGCTCGTGCCGTCTTCAAGTCATTTAGATCGCTGGGATTGGGGGCTGTGAAGGGATGATGCAGTGCCTCTAGCCGCTTCTCATCAGCATTCCATTCAAACATAGGAAAATCTGTCACCCAGAGCAAGTTTATTTTTTCTGAGTCAATCAATCCTAACTCTCGACCAATAACCTGGCGCAGTCGGTCAAGAGTTTTATTAACCATATCAGCTGCACCAGCGCCAAATAATAATAGATGACCACTTGTTGCCCCGGCACGGCTCAAAATTTCCTGCTTCTGGGCTTCAGTCAGGTTGTCTTTAATCGCGCCAATTGTGTCAATTTCTCCATCATCTCGCACCCGAAGATAGGCAAGACCTTTGGCACCCGCCTCACTAGCTTCTTTAAATAGATCGCCACCTGGTTTGATTCTGACGTTGGAAATGGTATCATTTCCGTCTGGAATTGGCAGAACTTTGACAATGCCTCCAGAAGCGATCGCACCAGAAAAGACTTTAAAGCCGGAGTCTTTGACTAAATCAGAGACATCGACAAGCTCTAACCCAAAACGCGTATCTGGTTTATCACTGCCATATTTCGCCATCGCTTCTGCATAGGTGAGGCGTGGGAAAGGACGGGGGAGAACAAGCCCTTTCACCGTCTTGAAAATATGACAAACCAAATCTTCGTTTAACTGTAGAATATCTTCTTGAGACATGAAACTCATTTCCATGTCCAACTGGGTGAATTCCGGCTGTCGGTCGGCTCTCAAGTCCTCATCCCGAAAGCAACGGGCAATTTGATAGTAGCGATCACAGGCTGCTACCATCAGCAACTGCTTAAAGAGCTGCGGTGATTGTGGTAGGGCGAACCACTCACCAGGGTTAACGCGGCTAGGAACTAGGAAGTCTCGCGCTCCTTCGGGTGTGGAGCGCGTCAGTATTGGTGTTTCAACTTCAATAAACCCTTGCTCATCTTCCAAATAGCGGCGAATTGCTTTGACGACTTGGTGACGCAGTTGGAGGTTGTGAGTCATACGCAGCCGCCGCAAATCTAGATAGCGGTACTTTAACCGCAAATCTTCTCGCACCGATTCTGTATCTGTTGTTCCCACCTGGAAGGGCAGTTGTTTGTGGACAGGATTGAGCAGTTCTATGCGGTCAGCGTAGATTTCTATCTCACCCGTGGGCAGGCGGGGATTACGGGATTCTTCAGGTCGCTGCGTTACCCGTCCCGTAACTTGGACAACGTATTCATTGCGCAGGGCTTCTGCCTGCTCATAAGAGCCAGGAGTCCGTTGGGGGTCGCTGACAATTTGGACTATACCCATATGTTGGATAGGGTCCTTGCCCCCGGTATCACGTAAATCTATAAAGATCACACCTCCATGGTCGCGACGACGGTCTACCCAGCCACATAAGGTTACTGTTTCTCCAATGTGTTTGGTTCGGAGTTCGCCGCAATAGTAGGTTCTCATGGATGTTGTTGAAAAGTTCTAGAGCTTTTGACAAAGCTTTCCCATTATCTAGCACATTCGCTATTTTGGCAGAAAAAATTGGGGATACGTCTTGCCGTAGCCCCCAAATCAAATCTAAATTGCTTTTAGTCCTTGATTAAGAACGCGGTCTAGGAGCGGTTAAGGCTTCCCAAGCAGCTTTGGCAGCATCGGCTAGGCGATCACCTAATTCTGCCACTTCATTTACAATTGCCTGCCAGTTCTTCTCAGCTTCCTTCTGGATCAACTCAAACGATTGCTCGATGCGATCACGGGCAATGAGCGGATCGTCCTGTTCCAGCTTCGCCCGTGCTTGCCGCACTGCATCTAAATAGGTCTGGCGGGTCAGTGTACCAGCGCTCTGAGCCTCTGCTTGAGCACGCTTTTTCAAGGCGTCGATCAGTGATTTGGTTTCGCGTCTGACCTCATCAGTTTCGCCTGCCATCTCCTGATCCACCATTTCATTGGTGTTTTGAGGGATGATTTCAACCTTAACGGATGTATCTTCTGGGCTGTTGTCAGAAGTCATAGCCATATCTCCTTAGATTTAAGTTTTCTAGAACTCTTTGCTCTGTACTACTAGCAACGCCTCTATTGTCATCGATTTCTTTACTTTACGTAAACGGAGGTGCATCGACGAAATAAGACTTGAGAAGAGCGTTCTTCGCTCTACCGGAGGCTGCCTCCGGCAAAACGTTGAACTCTTTGATGCGGTAGTTCTTGCTCAAGCTTCAATAACTGTTGAATTCGAGCCTCTGTAGAGGGGTGACTTGAGAACAGGCTGCTCAAGAATTCACCAGAAAAGGAGTTCATAATTAGCAGTGGCTCAAAAGCTGGGTTACCATTTATTGGTAGCTGTCGGGCATTAGCTTCCAATCGCTGAAGCGCACTTGCCAGCGCACGAGGATTACCAGTTAACCTAGCAGAGCCAGCATCCGCCGCGAACTCGCGTGTACGGGAGATTGCCAATTGAATGACTGTAGCTGCAACAGGAGCCAAGAGTACTGTTAGCAACATTCCTAAAGGATTTGGACCACTCCGTTGATCTCGTGATGGTGTAGCAAACCATAAGCCATAGCTGGCAAGCTGCGCCAGGAAGGAAATTGCTCCAGCAACCGTAGCAGCAACTGCTTGCGTTAGAGTGTCACGGTTGGCAACATGGGTGAGTTCATGCCCCAAGACACCTTCTAATTCCTCTTCTGAAAGCAGATTCAATATACCTTCAGTTACGCAGACAGCAGCATGTTCAGGATCTCGTCCTGTAGCGAAGGCGTTGGCGGCTGGAGTAGGGACGATATAGATAGCAGGCATTGGAAGATTAGCCCGCTCGCAAAGCCGCTCCACCATACGATATAAACTAGGAGCCTCGGCAGGGCTTACAGGCTGAGCTTGGTAAGCTGCTAGGGCGATTTTGTCTGACTGATACCAGGACAACAGGTTAGTAACCGCAGCAATTACAATTCCCACAATCACACCACCAGTGCCGCCAATCAGCCAATGACTGATAGCAATCAGAAGACCGCTAAGCAGCGCTAGCAGGGCAGCTGTTTTTAGTTGGTTTCTCATACTTATTGCTTTCCTTATAATGCTGCAATGAGATTTTTGCTCTTTAGCAACAGCATTACTCAAGATGCACCTTGATTGTATCGACCTTAACTCAGATTTACTGGAGAGAAAACGTCAATAGTTGAGTACGGTTTTCCCACTCAGCTTTTACAAGACATTCGCTAAATTTCTAATTTGAGGAATTGTTCGTTAAAAGAAATGCTATAAGAATCTCTATGGCGATGGGGCTCGCCAAAAGCGCCATCTGGGTTTTTATGCTGATTGTGTGTGGTTAGCAATCAACTTGGAGGCTGATGGCTCCTACTTTCCGAACTGCTATCGGGAGAGTGGGGTCATGCTTTACACATCCCCTACCTCCTTTTGAAGCAAGTGTATTTGCGAAAATAAGCTCACTAGGAGTGGCAGGATGTTAGCTAGTGTATTACAGCAGCTATTTAATGAATTAGGCAGAGCCGTGGGAATGTTGAGTTCAGTAGATCCAGCAATTCGTGCTCCCCTTGCTGTTAGTTTAGGGGCAGTGCCTGGGGCTTTGAGTCGTTATTATCTGACCTTGCTTTTTGCTCACTGGTTAGGCTCTAGTTTTCCTTATGGAACATTTATCATCAACCTATCTGGCGCTCTAATCATGGGTTTTTTCTCCACCTTAGCTTTGGAACGCGCACTCATCCCCCCCGATCTGCGCTTACTAGTTGCAGTAGGATTTTTGGGCTCCTACACAACTTTTTCCACCTATGCTCTCGACACGGCTACTCTCCTACGAGTAGGAAGCCAGAGCCCCGCCTTGTTTTATTGGGCAGGCAGTGCTGTACTTGGAGTGCTTAGCCTAGAGTTAGGGAGCTTTTTAGCAAGGAGGCTACTGTGAGTACTTGGGAACAACTAACTATTTATATTGGAGAGTCAGACCACTGGCAAGGTGAGCCTCTCTACATGGCTTTACTCAAACAAGCACGGCAGCACGATATTGCTGGGGGAACAGTCACAAGGGGGGTAGCAGGCTTCGGTCAACGTCGGCATGGCGAGATCCACACTGCTCAAATCTTTGAGCTTTCATCAAATCTACCGATGGTAGTGACCCTAATTGATAAGTCCGAGGCAATAGAAGCCTTCCTACCTGTGGTGCAAAAAATGGTTCAGGTAGGGATTATTACTCAACAGGCTGTGAGGGTTGTCCACCATGCTTAGTCCTAAGACGCTTGTTAGAGTTGTGAGGCAGAGTCAGGTGCAACGACTTCGCCTTCACCCAACTGCAAGGGCATCTCCTGATCGGTAACTAGATCGGTAAGTTCCTTGACCTGTAAATTCATCTGCTCACAAGCCTGCTTCAGTTCTCGTGAGAATCTGTTGAGATCATCACCATAGCCGCACTGATGGGCAGCGGCTTCAATTCCCTGCTTCGCATTCGCTCTGGCACAGTCAACGAGTTCAGTGCCTTGCAGTGGAGTGGGGGATGCCATAGCTCAATCATTAATTACTAAATAACCGTTGCTAGAGTATCAAAATTTTAGTCAGAGTGTATCTACCTATTGAGATAGGGTACCTGCCTTAAAAAGCTCAACTCTGCGGCTTGAAATACTTGTAAGCACTGTAGGCTAAGGTAACAACACCAGTGAGAATTGCAGACTCATCAACTTCAAATAGCGGGTGGTGCAGTGGGTAATTAAGTACTCTATCTTTGTATCCCACACCTAGCCTAAACATAGCACCAGGAACGTGTTCTAAATATAGGGAAAAATCTTCAGCCCCCAGGGAGGGTTCGGTCAAGATTTGGACGCGATTGCTCCCCCAGGCTTCCTCAGCCGCTGTCTGCACTAACTGAGACAGGGTTGAGTCATTTTGAACCCCAGGAACACCAGGGCGGTAGTTAACCTCACAACGAGCGCCGTAGCACTGACAGATATTGCTGACAATCTGAGAAATCCAGCTATGCAGACTGGTGCGAGTTTCGGGATGGAGCGATCGCACAGTTCCCACTAATCGGACTCGCTCGGCAATCACATTTGGTGCTCTACCACCGCTAATCTGACCAATCGTCAATACTACGGGTCGCAGAGGATTTTGTGTCCGGCTAATCGCTTGTTGAAGGGTTGTAATCACCTGCGATGCAATCCAGATCGCATCAATGGCTTCGTGGGGTCTAGCACCATGCCCTGACTCCCCTAAAATGATAATTTCCAAATCGTCTGCTGCCGCTGTTAAAGAGCCATATCGCACACCGATTGATCCAGCTGGAATGGAGGGGTAAACATGTAGAGATAAAATTGCCGAGACATTTGCCATCACCCCCGCTTGTACCATCCAGCTAGCTCCCTGGGCAGTCTCCTCTGCTGGTTGAAATAAAAAACGGATGCTACCCGGCAACTCTGAACTCAGTTGAGACAACACCATTGCCGTTCCCAGTCCCACCGTAGTATGGACATCGTGACCGCAGGCATGCATGATTGACTGCTTACGAGATATGAAGTCTAGATGAGTGCGTTCTTGAATTGGCAGGGCATCCATATCGGTACGAATCGCCAGCAATCGGGGATCGCAGCCAGTCCCTTGCACTTCGCCGACAACACCAGTTTTGCCTACAGCCTCTTGCACGCGAACGTCATTGGAAGACAAAACACCAGCGACATATGCAGCTGTTTGGTACTCCTGACCACTCAATTCTGGATGACTGTGGATATGACGACGGATTTCAATGAGGCGGGGTGCTAATTTCGTAGCTATGTCTTTAATCCGGGTGAGCATTGGATAATAAGTCAATCAGCTTTTCACCCATCTTGACATTCCCTGACCCTGCCTGTAAGTCAAAAGAGTTAGCTCTTTCAATATAGGAGACTTAAAGTTTGTCTACAGGGGTCATCTGCTAGAAACTCTTACCGTAGAAAGCCGACATTACTAACTACTGACAAGACGAAGACGGAACTTCCACAACTAACTTAGTATTAGTCGTTTTCAGAGTTCAGGATATGGGTAGGAGAAAACTTTAGTCTCCTACCCATGCCCTGACCTCTTCTACCCTACGAAAGAGCGGTTGTTCACAACTCAAAGGTCAACGGGAGTTGAACTCCGGCTGCGCTAAGAGCGCTCTTCTCAAGTAGGATAGGCATTGAAGACACTACCTGCTTCAAGCGCCAAAGCTGCCGAAGCTGCCAAAGCCGCCGAAGCCACCAGAACTGCCAGTGGAACCGCCAAAGCCGCCGAAGCCACCAGAACTGCCAGTGGAACCGCCAAAGCCACCAAACCCGCCAGCACCAGCACTGGGGCCGAAACCACTGAAACTGCCGCTGTAACCCGGAATGGTTCCGGTTTGGCTACCGGGACCATAAAGACCGCCTGGACCGAAAAGGCCGAGAGGACCATAGCCGTTATATTGCGGTGGGCCGGGTTGAGTATAGTCAGCACCACCCGCTACAACTTCTTGCTCTTGGTCGGACAGTTCAGTACAAAGATCGCTCACCATGAGTTCATGTAGTTGCATCAGCAAACTCCAAAAATCTGTTACGTACGCAACGTTACTAAATCAACATTTGTTAATCAAGCTCAGCCAAGTAAGATTTGAAGAAAGATTGTTTAACTTGTGTGCTGAAAGTGTCCGACTTTTTATTTGTTATACAGATTACTAGAATGAATTGAACTAGACGCTGATTTTGCTTACCCAGCGTCTGAACTAATAAGCCTGCGGATGCATGTTACCGCTTCTCAATGGAGCTAATTCTGATACTGATTTGCCTAGAGAGTAATGTAGTATATTGCATTACTACTCCTCTAACAAATATCTGTAAGGCTTAAGGTGAGCTAAACCCTCTTGTTTCCAGGTGTCATGAGTTTCACTAGATTCTAAGGCAATGAGGCGTTCTCGGCAGAGAATTTGTAGCAGGACTGGCCAGCATTTACTTTGGGCTAATATCCAATCTACATCCAAAGGAGGAAAGGGTAGGGGCGAACTGGAAATCAATTCGCGACTCTCCTCCTGGGTTAATGGTTTTAACTGGGTGGTGTAACCGAAGCTGTTAAAGAACGGAGAGTGAAGAGAACTTTGTTCAGCCAGTTGCTTGGGTGGCTCATGGCTTGCCAATATAAAAGCTAGGTTGCCAACTTGATGACTAGCTAACGAGCGTAGGCTATCCCAGAAGCAATCATCTAATTCCCTGTAACGTTGTAGAGCAATACCAATCTCGTCAAATAGGAACACTGTACGCGTGCGAAGGTTGCAGCTCACCACATCCAAAAAATGATCTAAGTCGAAAGATGCAGGTGTGGGTAGCTCTAGGCAGGTTAACAGGTAGCGTAGTAATCCCTCCCGAGTTCCTAAACGCGGGTCCTGGAAGTCTATAAAAACCCAGTGGTAAAGCTCTGGTATTGGTAGCCAGTTAGCATGTTGCTCTGGGCGCAACTCTACTGGTGATGCGGTAGTGATGGTCTTCAAATACTTAAGCAGGGATGTCTTGCCACTTTGTCGCGGACCAATGACTGCTGCGTTTTGTAAAGGCAAGTGTTTGTACAAGTTGAAGATGCGTTTTAATTCGCGTTCGCGACCAAAAAAGTGGCGAGGATGGGTAATTGGTGGACCAGCAACGAAAGAAGAGAGTGAAGAAGTGGTAGACCATGGCATTCTTGAATCAGCCAAGCTCAGCTTCGCCGGACGGTTATTCTTTCTTGGCTCCAAACTAGTAGGTGTCAATGAGCAAGCTAGTTGCTTTTCTTCTTGGAGTCGCACTCCTTCTACTGACCGTTCCCGATAGGTTGGCGCTAAAAAACTTCGAGGTGTTTCTCCCACTAGTTTTAGAGGGGCATGATTTCTCTCATATCCTTTAGCTTCTGTCTCATACAGCTTTTCTGCTAGCTCTTGGCGCTTTTGAGCTGCTGGTAGCAATTGCGCTTGCCGTACTAGAGCAGATTGAAAATTGGTTTTACTGATGTCTTCCCCTAGTACCTCCGAAAGCTGCTTCCATAACTTGGGACCAATATCCTGCTTGAGATAGCTAGGGGTATATCGATAAGCGGAAGCCTTAGCCATCTCGTCATAAGTCTGACCAAGGCTTGCTCCTTGTAGGACAAATCTTTCTACATCCTTCAGGCGTCTTTTTGTCTTGGCAAAGACTTCTGCATCGACAACTGTAAATATTTCTTCGAATTCCATAGCTCAATTAGGTGTAAAGTTCTTAATCGTCTCACACATGTAAGGCCACCTTACAGGATTCCTACAACCACTGTTTGGTTAAAATGGATACTTTTTTCAGAGAAATGTAAGTAGCTGCTTGCAGAGTAAAGCTGATCCTTTGGTATTTCTGAGATTTTTTATAGTATTTGCGATTCTCAGATTTAACCTTTACTAAACTACCAGTACTATGCTGAAGTTATAAGGTTTGTCTCTGTAGAAGTAGAGTTTATGTCTGAGACTCCATCCAAGCAATGATAAAAAGTTATAAAAAGTTATGTGTTTTGTAGGATACAAATCACGTAGGATTTTAGAATATTCTGAAGTAAGCAGAAAGGTCATTGCCTCAGTTCTGGGACTTGTAACAATCAAAAAAAGTTGATTACGATTCTTAACTCTGGCGTTAAGAAATTAAATTCTATTGGTAATGGCAGTTTTGTAAAAAAATATTAAAGGAATCGGGTATTTACATGTAAGAAGGACAAGACACTGATTAATAGTTAGAAATTCAAACCGTAGGTAGGGAGTGATATAACATTTTCAGAATAAATACTGTTATTTTAAGAACATTTTCTTGAATTATATTCAAACTATGACTATTGAAGATGCCTTGGTAATTCTGGATACGGTTCTTCAAGAAGAGCATTTAACAAATGTTCAAGAGCTGGTTTTTTGCCAAGTTTGGGAAGAAAGAACCTATACAGAAATTGCTGCTATGTCTGGTTACGATACTGATTACATCAAGTATGTGGGCTGTCAGTTGTGGCGATTACTCGGTCGAGTATTAGGGGAGAAGGTAACCAAAAGTAATCTTCGGACAGTTTTAAGGCGGAGATGGCAACAGACTCAAGGTAATGCCTGTGGCTGCTCCGGCAACTCAAGAGCGCAAGCCCAAGGGTTTGCCGGAGACGGCTCTGGCAATTCAAGAGCGCAAGCTCAAGCAAAATCTATAACTCAAGACATCACAGATACAGATATTGTTGTTAGTACTCAGCAGCCCACTCAGACTCATACTTCGAAACCAACTCTTAAAAAAATAGATTTTGCAGTAGCAGCTGCCAACCAGTATCAAGACTGGGAAGAAGCGATTGACGTATCGATGTTTTATGGGCGCACAGCAGAACTCAGCACTCTGAAACAGTGGATTGTGCAGGAGCATTGTAGACTTGTAGCAGTGTTTGGTATGGTCGGCATCGGCAAAACGGCTCTGACCGTCAAGTTAGCAGAACAGGTTCAAACAGACTTCGAGTGGTTAATCTGGCGTAGTTTGAGAAATGCTCCACCCATCCAGGAACTCTTAGCGGATTTGATCAAATTTCTCTCCCAACAGCAAGAAATTGACGAAGTCTTTAGCGTTGCTCCCAGAGGTTCCCTCTGGGAGAACGTTGATTTACCAACTACCGTAAACGGTAAGATATGCCGATTAATAGATTATTTACGTGGCTCACGCTGTCTACTAGTGCTGGATAACTTTGAGTCGATTCTGTGTGGAAGTGCCTTGGAGGACTCATGGAGCGCACACTGTGGTCGGTATCAAGCCGGATATGAAGGTTACGGCCAGCTTCTAAGATGTGTAGGAGAAATATCTCATCAAAGTTGTCTCGTACTAACTAGCCGTGAAACACCCAAAGGATTTGCTCCAAAGTTAGGTCAAAACCTACCAGTTCGTGCCTTAAAACTAAAGGGCTTACAACAAGCAGAAGCACAGAAAATCTTTGAGGCTAAGGGTGAATTCTTTGGCTCCGATTCAGAGTGGAGAATATTAATCGAACACTATGCTGGTAATCCCCTAGCACTAAAGATGGTGGCAGCAGCAATTGAAGACTTATTTGAGCGCAGTATTCTTAAGTTTCTAGAGTTGTTGCAATCAGGAACTTTGGTCTTTGGCGAGATTCGGGATCTGTTAGATCTACAGGCTAGTCGCCTATCAGATTTTGAGAAGCAGATTATGTACTGGCTGGCGATTAACCGGGAACCTATCTCTTTCCTAGAACTTGCTGAAGACATGGCGCTATCTAGCTCACAAGCTCAATTAATGGAGGCTTTAACATCTTTAACGCAGCGATCACTGATTGAGATAGATTCGACTGGGTTTACGCAAAATCCTGTAGTTATGGATTATATAACTACAGAATTAATCGAGCAGTTACATGAATAAATTACTGCTGAAAAAGTGGAAATATTGATGAGTCACGCTTTGATTAAAGCTCAAGCAAATGAGTATATCTAAGCCAGTCAAGTACGGATGATTCTAGCTCCTCTTATAACTAGACTTTACACCACTTTTAAAACTAAACAGAATATTGAAAGTCAATTGCAGCGGCTATTGTCGAAGCTGAAAGCCGAGTATATTAACACCCCTGGATATGGTGGTGGGAATATTCTTAATATATTATGTCAACTCAAGGTTAACCTAGCTGGCTATGACTTTTCGCATTTGCATATCTGGCAAGCCTATCTACAGGATGTGACACTGCATCAGGTGAATTTTGCCCATACCAATCTCATGAAGTCTACTTTTGCAGAAATCCTCAGTGGTGTAGCGTCGGTTGCCATTAGCTCGGATTGAGAACTTTTAAAAGACGGGTGAATGCATAAAAACTTTAAGAGCTAACAGGCTTTATGAGGGTATGAATATCACTAGTGCTATTGGTCTAACGGCAGCTCAAAAAGCGACGCTGATATCACTTGGAGCAGTTGAGGGTTGAAGTAAGAGTCAGTATTTCATTTCTTATGCTAAAGGTGGCTGTTTGAGTCACTAAATCAGAATAGATGTCAGGAAGTTCCTGAATAGTTATGCTCGCTCAAGCAAGCAGGAGAGCCGACATTTTTTTTGACGAAATATGAGCATTTCAAGAGAATTTACCAGAACTTTTCCGAACTTGCTGTCAACGAAATCCTGAACTTTTCCTTATAGACATATCACGGAGCTTTTTGTATCTTCACAGAATATAGTTAAAAATTATTTCTTTAGCCCAACAATCTATTGGATTAATTGTCTCAATATTGAGGGTAAATTAGACCAAAACACAAGAAAACGCGGAAACTGAATCACTATTCTTGAAAGCATTGTTTTAGGAGAAACTTGCTATGAACAAACCTACCCTTACTCGCATTCCGTCTCCGCAAGAGAGCCGTTCTGTAACTATAGTAATTCCTGCCCTTAACGAAGAGGGGAATTTAGCAAAGCTCATGCTTGTTCTCGATCAGACCTTTCAGGATATTGGTTTTACTTTGCCTGTGCTGTTAATTGATGATGGAAGTACGGATAATAGCCCTCAGCTTCTTACTGACTTAAGTCAACAGTATTCATTTCTACAAGTCATTCGACATCCCTGTAGACGGGGTGTGACGGGGGTATGGAAAACAGCCTTAGCATATACCAGCAGCGATTGGATCTACTGGGGCCAAGCCGATTTGGAGTCTGACTTTCGAACCGATTTACCTTTGCTATTACAAGCCTGTCTACCTGGAGTAGATGGAGTAGCAGGTTGGCGGCAGAAGCGTGGTGATGGCAAAATCTTTGCTTCTGCATTGGCCAATTCTATTTGTCGTTTGGCCTTCGGGCTAAAAGTTCATGATATGAACTGGATCAAAATAGTCCGTCGGGATGTGTTGACTGCTCTACCACTAGATCTGATTACTCATCGCTACATTCTGGCAGTACTAGCAGGCTGGGGCTATCGTATCACAGAGGTTCCTACCCCTTGGCATCCTCGATACTCTGGGAAGAGTAAATTTGGTCGTGGACGTCTCATTTCTTCAGCTATCGATTTCTGGCAGCTTTGGTGGTGGTTCCAAACTAAAGGTCGTCTACTTTCTACAGCTCATTTAGAATACATTACTCCATTTAGGGATGAGCAGATAGCTTAGAAAACGGTAGTTGATGCTTGATAGCAGTGTAAGCTTTATACACAGTACCGTTTAGGATTAAACAGATCTTCTAGGCTTAATTTCTATGTTTTTGACCTCAAAATTTGTACATTATTCCTTTATGTTTTAGTGCTACTCCGATTGTTATGGATCTTCAAGGCAAGCATATATTAGTCTTCACTTCTGTCTATCCTCATTCTCCTGAAGGTAATCATGGTTCTTTTGTACGAGAAGCAATTTTACGCTCTCGACCCACAGGGGCTAAGTTCACCGTTTTTGCTCCTGCCTACGAGGGTTGTAAAAGCTATACATTAGATTACATTCAAGTCTATCGCTTTCGTTACTGTCTAAAACGTTTTGAAAACCTAGTGCGTGATGGAGCGCCTACCAAGCTCCAAAGGCAGCCTCTCTATTTAGTAGTTGCTGCTTTGTATATTCTTTTAGGTAGCTGGCAACTGTTTTGGGTGTGCCGCAAAGAAAAGCCGGACCTACTCCAAATCCATTGGCCTTTCCCTCATGGATTGATGGCTTGGCCTGCCAGCAAATTACTCAGCATTCCAATGGTGTTTAGCTTCCACGGAGCCGAACTTTTGTTAGTCAATAAGTTTAGTTTTGTGGCAGATGTCCTACGCTGGCTATTACCCATGACTAGTGGTGTTACAGCCAATTCTTCTTTTACTTTAGGATTGATTCGTAAACTTTATAGTGGACCAGTTACTGTTATCCCATACGGTCTTACTATAGAGGCTAAACCACCTCAAGAACGTCCAACAACAGAGATACCTAGGCTCCTGTTTGTAGGAAGACTAGATGAGCGCAAGGGTTTGCGATATTTACTGGAAGCTCTACCCCTAGTTTTGGCTAAACAGCCTGTATGCTTGCGAGTTGTGGGCAAGGGAATTCTTGAGCAAGAAATTAAATCCCAATGCATTACTCTGAATTTGGAGAATGTAGTGGAGTTTTTGGGATTTGTCAGTAAAGAAGAACTGGCTGTTGAATATGCTAGATGTGACATTTTTGTATTGCCAGCTATTGTAGACAGCAAAGGTGATACTGAAGGTTTAGGAATTGTCATGATAGAAGCTTTAGCTCACCAAAAGCCTGTGATTGCAAGTGCGGTCGGCGGTATTGTAGATGTGATCCAATCGGGGCTAACGGGATTGCTAGTACCACAAAAAAATCCAGAAGCTCTAGCACAAGCTATCCTAACCCTCTTAGCAGATCCAAATCGAGCAGCACAGATGGGTCGGAACGGTTTGCAGGATGTCCAAACCCGTTTTAGCTGGTCTCGCATTGTCCCAATGTGGCAGAATGTATTCTCCGCAGCTTTGGAAGCAGCCTCATTAGATTCTCTCTCTACGACTCTTGTAGGAAAATGATTCGATTTCACCCCGTTTTTTCCCGTACAGTTCTGACAACTCTGGTATTAGGTCCTTTAGGCATGATAGGGATTCTCTCTGTCACCGTGCTTTTCCCAGCTTTGAAAGATCCACAGTCAAGGTTCTATTCTTCAGATGTTGGTTATCCTGCTCTGCAACGTTTGACTGGTAAACCAATTGAAGTTGAGACAGCCTCAGTAACAGCAAAGAGTTTAGAGGATAGTGTAGCCGCACCAGGCGAATCCGTCGCTCTACAGCAGGTCAGCGTTCTCCCTCTAGTATCGGGACCTGTGGAAAAAGTTTATGTTGTGGACGGACAGCGAGTGCTTCAAAACCAGCCTCTGATCCAAATAGAGCAGACTCCTTTCAAAAATGCCGTTAGTACTGCCCGTAACAATATAGCTATTTCTCAAGCCACTTTAGAGGCTTTACAAAAGTCTGCGCGAGAACAATTGATGGAACTAAAAGCCAATGTAGAGAATGCTAAGGAGCAGTTAGCTATTGCGGAAACTAAGTTAAAACAAATTATTCCCATAGTAGAACAAGGGGCCATCAAAAAACTACAGTTCTATGACATAGAAGCTCTTTATCTTACTAGTAAAAATAACCTAATTAACCAACAGCAAACCTTAGCTAGTACTGAGATAAACTTAAACCAACAAATTGAAAGTAATCGTCTGACTCTTGAAAATAACAAAATAGTTCTGCAAAATGCTTTGAGAGACTTAAACCATACAGTAATTTACGCTCCTAACGATGCTCTAGTCAGTCAGCTCAATATTCATAGTGGAGAAGTAGCGAATGTCAAAAATGTCTCTAGTAGCAACCCTCTGATGGCGCTAACTCAAGATATTGTGTTCAAAGCTTATGTCGATCAAGCGCGGATCAACGCTATCAAGATGGGGGATAAAGCTACAATTCGCTTGGTGTCGTACCCGGGACAAACTTTCCAAGGGCGGGTAATCCGACTTAATCCCACAGTCAACACACAAACAGTTAACTCCACTGCTCAAGTGGGTGCTGATCGGCAGTATACCTATAATGTTTGGGTTGCTGTCAATGATCTGCAAATGCCACCAGGTTTGCAGGGCTACATTGAGTTTGATCAAGCTAAGAAAAGCTTAGTTATCCCAGAAGATGCCGTTACTCATTTATCTGCTGGTGAAGGGATGGTGATGGTTGCTGAAGCCGACAAAGCTGTTGTCAAAAAAGTGAAGCTAGGGAAAACATTCGACAACCAACGGGAAGTCATAGCAGGATTGAAGCTTGGTGAACAAGTTGTCCTTACTCCCAGAGCTTTGAATCCTGGCGATCGCTTGCATATCCAGTCTACAGAAGTGGCAACTGATCGGCTTCCTTAAGATATAATTTGCTATGAACAAGTTGCAACGCTTACTTAACTGGTTTGATAGAGCAAAAATCACGCTTTTCATAGCGTCTCTAGTTTTAGTTTTGGGAGCGATCTTTCCCTGGTATCATTTACCGCCCCAAGCCTTAAAAACTTTTCATACCAATCTTAATTTCACAAATTTGGGAAGATTGTTGGCAGCGATGTTTGCCATTCTGAGTCTGGCTTTTACTTTCTGGTTGAGTATCAGTTGTGCTCCGCGATTAATTTTTTTAACAGCATTGATAACAGTTTTAATTTTTCCTTATTTCATTACGACTTGGAGTCCTCGTGTGGCTTTCATCGCATCTGCTTATTACAACCAGGGTGAAGCAGTATCACAACATATAGATAAAAATTTTTCTCAAGTGCAAGCACAATGGAAACAGAATATATCCCTCGATCAGCCAGACGTACCACCGACAATCTTTGAGATGTCGATCCAGAGCAGTCTATTTTTTCAAATGCCTTCATGGGAGCAAATTATACTAAATGGATTTGGTTACAACAACAGTTTCTTTGAGTTTATTGGTAGGGGTTGGAGTTTTAGTCTTATTGGGCTGATACTTAGCTTGATTGGGCTCTATTTAGGATTTGAAAACCAAAGCATTAATGCTTTTATCAAGGATATGAGTTTCTTCATACCCGGAACTTCATTACTTCTACTCATCATATTAGTTTCAATAATTACGGTAAATATTGTCAATTATAAACTAGATGCTCAGTTTGCTAAAGGTGAGTATGAACAGGTTGTAAATATTAGCAAAACCCTAACATTGTGTTATCCCCCTTTACAGGGAGATGAAGCTTTTTGGGAGCGGTTGGCAAGATCAGAGTTTTATATAAATAAACCCGAACCATCTTTGATTAACTTTGTCAAGGGACTAGAAGACTATAAAATAGGTGATTTTAAATCAGCAGAGAACCACTTCCAAAAATCCTTAGATATTCAAGAGGATTTCTTTTTAGCCAGGGGATATCTTGCTTCAACAATTCTAAATGAAGGGGTTAATTATTTGAATAACCCTGATAAGAGAAATCCCGGAAGTGCAGTAGACCTTTTTGAAAGAACATTGCAAGTTTTTCCAGGTCACGTGGAGGCTCTGTACGACCTAATGTTGGCTAGCTTTGTGAATGGGGAATTTCAGAAATCTGCCGATATTGCTAAACAAATCATTGCTGAACAGCAATATTTTCAACAGCAGAGAATTGGCTTAATGGGACAAGCTTATTTGCATTTAAGTTGGGCTGAATATAACAATGGTGATGTTAACAAAACCTGGGAACGATATCGCCAATCTGTTGATTATAAAAGTTGGGGTAGATCTTCAACAGAGGAGCCAGAATGAAGCGTTCAAAGCTGTGGTTGCCATTAGGACTGGTGTTAACATTGGGACTTTTGCTAGGTATGTTAGGTTTTTCTGTCTGGGAGAAAACATCTACCCCAGTAGACCGTGTTGCTTGGTCGCAACAAGCCCAATGGATTGCTCCTCAAACACCAACTTACCGTTTTTATGCCCGTCACACCTTTTATTTACCTGACAATGCAAAGGCGGGGTGGCTAAGACTGAGTGCCGATCATAATTTCATCGTCTATATCAATGGACAGCAGGTGGCGATAGACACCAGCGCGTTCAATAATTCTTCTGGTTTAGGTACTAAACGAAGTTTGCCGTTTCAAGGTTTCAACGATAGTAATCCCTACCTTCGTAAGACTCACATCGCTTATTTACTTGCTAGTGCCCGCGACTGGAAATTAACTACTTATATAAACCTGACTTCATTCTTACGCCCAGGTAAAAATGTCATTGGATTGGAACTTCAAAAAGGACAAACAAATCCACGTGCGGTTGCTGAAGGGTTTGTTTATCCTGTAGCTGATCCAGCTCCCATTAACCTGACAACAGGAGCAACTTCTTGGCGCATCTCGAATTTGTGGGAAAGCAGGGAATCAGTTCCATGGTTTGACCCAAATTTTCCTGATGAGAGTTGGTCTGAAGCTAAAGTTCTTGGTCCCGTTACAGAAGCTACTTACAGTCGGTTGAGTCAAAATTTATTTGACCGTTCTTTACAAGGAAGTTGGATCGGTGGAACTCAAAGTTATAAAGGTGAGGTATGGCTCAGGGGTGTATGGCAAATACCATCAAACAGGATTTCTCGTGCCTATATTCGATTTGCTGGAAATAGCAATTATTCTTTGTTGCTAAATGGAGCTTTGGTGAACCATTACAAACTTGAGGATAGTAGCAAGTTACATCTATTAGAAGTCACAAAACTTCTGCACCCAGGCAACAATATCTTAGCCGTGAGTTTGGCTAGTCCTTTAAATCCAGAATTAGCCAAAAGCAATTATGGTTCCATGAAATTTTTGTTAGATGGATGGGGAGAAACAGAAAAGGGTGAAATTGTTGGAGCGATCGCGACTGATAATACTTGGACGTCTCTGACCCAGACTGTGCCAGGTTGGGCAGAAGGTGTAGGTGAAGATCAACCTGCAACTTTTCTAGGTTTACCCCAAGCGCAACAATTTAAAAACAGTTTTGAAGGCAATGCCTATCTGCTGAATTACCCCAATTACCTGTGGCATCAGAGTCTTTGGCAATTAGGAGGAATTGCCTTGGCTTTAATTTATGTCCCAATTTTAGGTCTTTGGCTAGGGCATCGCGAAAGTTGGCGGGATGTGTTGAATATAGGAGCAGCAACACTGTTGCCAGGGACTTTGTTTTTAATCGCCATCGGTTTACTCAAACATCGCTATGCAGAAGCAGAAACTGGATTGCTGTTTGCCCAACCACAAAGCAATTACCTAATACTACTTGGGTTTATAGGCGTTGTCGTGTTGACATTGCTCTTCACCTTGCTCAAGCAAAATATGAGAAAATTCCCTAGATGCTTTCTCTGGTCCATACTAGGTTTAGTTGCCTGGGCGAGTATGAGCTTAGCATTTGGAGGAAATAATTTTTTTATCCTTGTTCTAGCTGTTTTAACTGGAATTGTTGCATCAATTTCTCTCCAAATACAGGCACGAAAACCCAAACAAATTCTACTATCACAAGATGCTCTCCAAAAACAGTGGTCTTCTTGGGGCGAAAGGGTTTTCCTCGTCATCATTATTAGTATCGGTTTCGGGCTGAGGATTTATCACCTCGGTTTTATGGCCTTGGATGCTGATGAAAATACTTCACTGGACGCAACTAGAGGCATTCTTCGTACAGGTATTCCTATAGCAGCCTCTGGCATTTGGTACACGAGGGGTCCTTTCTATCACTATTTACTTGCTATTTGGTTGAGGCTTGTAGGAGATTCTATCGTTAATGCCCGGTTTCTATCCGCGCTAGTGGGAACAGCGACTTTAATCGTAGTTTATATTATTGCTTGTCAATTAACTAAAAAAGTATGGATTGCCTTATTTATTACAGCAGTTTTGGCTATAAATCCTGAGCAACTTTGGTATTCTCGTTATATTCGTTTCTATCCAGTTTTACAACTTTTTACTATTCTCAGTTTCTGGTCTTTTTTAAAGGGCTTTATTGACAAGACAGGAAAGTGCTATCAATATATTTTCTTTATTGCTCTAACTCTTAGCTTGTTGACTCAAGAAATTAACTTAACACTTCTGCCAGTATTTCTTATCGGTTTTCTTTACTTCTATCGGCCTTTCAGCTTATTAAAAGACTGGCAAATCATATTGGGTAGTATGATGACGCTAGCCATCTTTATCTGTAACCTGTGTTTCGCGCTTATAAAGCTTTTAACTCCTTTACCAGCGCTATCTGATGCTACAGCTTCATATCTCAGGCTTCATTTCTCTGATATGACAGACCTATTTAATATTTTCTTTGTTGGTCCTGATAGAATGCATACGATATATAGCTTACTTTTTTTTGCAGGCTTTATCTACTTTATAAAGCGAAAGGATGGAAAATATATTTTTCTATTTTTTAGTATATTTTTCAATATATTGATTGTAACATGTTTAACTTATACTCTTGCAGAAAGATATGTTTACGGCGTTTATCCATTATTTATTATGCTGTCAGTTTACAGTGGTATTTGCATAATGGAAAGTCTAGGAAAAAGAATGCAATGGATACTAGACAATCTGCTACCGTTAAAACTGATCGCTCTAAGCTGTCTTCTTTTACTGCTAGTTGGTAATATTCAACCTGAGAGAATTTTACCTAGCTATCAAGAAGCAATACTGAGACGTCATAGTGATATTTTTGAATATATTCGCATTCACAAACAATCAGGAGATATTGTTGTTTCCTCTGTTCCAGTAGCAGCAATACCGAGCTTAGGGAAATTAGATTATTACCTATTCGCAAATCTTGGAACGGAAAATTTTGACTCCTTGTATTGGCATGATAATAGATTAATTGACCGTTGGGCAGGAGGGGTAGTAATTAACAGCGTAGATCAGATGAATCGTATTCTAAAACAGCCTCATCGTGTTTGGATTCATATAGATGATGTTAGACAGCCTAAAGTTGAACATCTACTAGCTCAATATGTTCAATTTCTTGGTAAACCTGTTTTTGAAACTTTTGGTGGTCGTCTGCGACTTTGGCAACCAGAAGATGGATTCCCAACTCTTATATCCAATGAAGGCAAAGATTTAGGAGCTTACTAACACTCAAATATAGTAATCATAATTGAGATCTGAACAAAGGAAACAAGGAGGATAAGGGGAGGCGTCTGTAATTTCTTTAGGATTGATATATAAAAGGAAATAAAAGTGAAAAACAAACCAGTTGTAATTTTTAAAACAATAATGAGTATAGGTCTTATAGATATAATATTAACTCATGTAAATATTTCTCAAACTTGGAAACAGTTTCAATCTCTATCTTTACCTTTTGTCTTCTTTGCTTTGATTTACTACACGGGCTGTCAATGGTTGAGTTGCTTACGCTGGCAGGTTGTTCTGAGATCTTCTGGTTATTCAATGCCAATAAGCAATTTACTCAGTAGCTATTTTGCTGGGATGTTTCTCAATATCTTTCTACCAGGTTCCTTTGGAGGAGATGCCTATCGTGTCTATCGAGTGGCGAAACAAACAAAAGACTCTGAGGCAGCACTTGTCTCTGTATTTTTGGAAAGATTTACGGGTCTTTTTGCTTTATCTGCTTTAGCTATTGTGGGTTTACCTCCTGCTGTAAAAATAGTGGGGCGCTGGGATATTATTCTACTATTCTTTGGCTGCGTTGGTGCTTTGGTAGGAGGTGTTATTTTAATTATTAGTCCTCGGTTGTTAATGATAATCGAGCCTTGGCTACAAAAACTTTGCCTACAAAGTTTAGCCGCACGATTTGCCAAAATACAAATTCTTTTAAGGCAATTTGCCCGACACCCTCAAGCTTTAATTTTATCTACTTTACTCTCATTTCTATTAATGCTTGGTATCGTCTATTATCACTATTTAGTTGCGCAACAACTGAAAATCCAAATTTCCTATCTGGAACTCTTAGTTTTTATTCCCATTGTGGCAGTTATTACTCTACTTCCTATATCTTTGGGAGGAATGGGAGTCAAAGAAGGTTTATGGGTTTATCTATTTACTCGTATTGGTTTGACGGGAGAGCAAGCTCTTCTTCTATCTGTCACTACGACGATTCTGGGTTGGCTTTTAGCTTTGCCTGGAGGAATAGTAATACTATTAGATTCTGCCGGATTTCAGGACATCAAGCGAGTAGATGATATGAAGCGCTCTCTTTTTCTTAAAATATATCCATTCCTTCTCAAAAAACGTTCATTCTTTTTCAAGATTGGAACACCATTACTCCAGATCTGCTCACTCTGGTATTGTGGCAGTCAAGTTTTCTGCCCTTGTTGTGAAGGTCAATTTCGTAAGTTTCTGCCATTTGGTGTTCAAAGGCGACCTAACGCTATATGCCCTAGATGTTTATCTTTAGAAAGGCATCGCTTATTATGGCTTTATCTCAAAAGTAAAACTAATCTTCTCTCAAGCAGTCTTCAAGTTCTTCACATTGCTCCAGAATATCTTCTCAAAAAGTCTATTTCTGATCTTCCTAATATTAGTTATCTGAGTGCAGATTTACAACTACATGAAGCAATGGTACAAATGGATATCACAGATATTCAATATGAAGATAATATCTTTGATGCGATTTTGTGTAGTCATGTCCTAGAACATGTACCAAATGATGCGAAAGCTATGCAAGAACTGTGCCGAGTTTTAAAGCCTGGTGGATGGGCTATTTTACATGTACCTCTTGACCCTAAACTTGAGCAGACTCTTGAAGGTTCCAGTGATTTATCACCTAAAGAGCGAGAACGCCTCTTTGGTCATCATGACCATGTGAGAATGTATGGTAGTGACTATAAAGGTAAACTTGAGCAAGCAGGATTTACTGTCAAAGTTCATAGCTATGCCCAGGAATTGGGGAACGATAAATGTAAGAAATTTGGTTTGATGACAGATGAAGATATATATTTTTGCACCAAGCTATGATTCTCTCATGACTAATAAAATTTAATTAACCGTAGATGAGGCAGATGAATTTATGATTCACCATATGTGGAGTGGTTGAAATGAAGATGGGATGGATAAGAACTGGAGTTCTAGTAGGGTTCTTTTTATCACTGATCATAAGCAGGACGATGATAACGCCGCCGATATTCACTGATGCATCTTCTACCAGCAATGCAGAGCAAAGTAGGCAATTTTCGGCTCGACTATCCGAAAGAACAGATTTTGAGAATGAGTCAACTGATTTGATTGCCAATGTCTTTTACCGAAATCTACATAATTTATACAAGTCAATGGCACCCAGTGGTGCTAGCGGCATGAATGTTCTTTGGGAACGTAACCAGGCTAAGGTATGGTACATAGAAGAGCAGCTGCCCTGTGAAGAAGCGATCATCGGTGGGCTGGTCAAAGATGATTCACAGGCGATCGCAGCAGGATTTAAGATGATGGATTGGGGATTTGCCCATCAAGATACCGATGGAAGTTTTCAGGGAACAGGGGATGCTTTTCACAGCACTTCTTTCTTTGTGGAAGCGGTGGCTCGCTCCCTGTTGGTGATTCAACAATCTCCCCAGTCAAGACAGTATGCTGCTCAAGTAGCCCATTACACACCTCTGGTACATCGTGCTGCGAGGTGGATGATTTCGCCGGATGTCTGGAATCGAGGAACTAAACGCAACCAGCCCTATACCCATCGTCGTTATCTGGTTGCAACTGCTTTAGGACTTACAGGCAAATTAACTGGCGATCAAGTGCTAATGAACTATGGCCGTCAGTCAATTAAGGATGGTTTATCGCTACAACTCCCTAATGGGGTTAACCCAGAAAAAGGAGGCTATGATAGCAGTTACCAGATGGTGGGTGTGTTTTATGCCGAGCGGTGGGTGAGGTACTTCCCTAAAGATTCTCTTTCACCTAAAGTGATAGCAATGATTAATCGGGCACTCTCTTGGGAGGAAACAAGAATCACGCCGCTTGGGAAAATTCGTAATGACGGCAATACCCGCACAGCAGGACAAGAAACTACAAGAAGTGGCAAGGTGAAAAAGGTGAGCTATCGGTCTGTCTTTCGTGGTTTTGCTGACTGGGCATCTCTGACGGGCGACAAAAAATGGGAAGGGATCGCTCGCCGAATAGCACAGTACTACATTCCAAACACAAACCTATCCGCATTGAAAAAATGGTTGCTCAAGACTTGACTTTTAAAAGATTCATGGCTACTTCGTCGCCCTGGCAGGGCAATCACATCTAACATTGACTAATTTTGGGGATTAGTACACTAACAGCGCTTTCACAACACCTGTAGTTAAATCAACTGTATGGTAATACAGTTAGTTATGAAGCAATCTATCCCCACCAACGCTTTTTTAATGAAGCTAGTGGGTTATACAGTTTAGCGAAACTCCTCTTAAGCTGTTTTTCTGGCATCCATGTTGTCATCTTTCTGAAGGGTACTTTGTTAAGAGCTTCTTGCTTATAAAAGTGAATAACAATAGATTTACGAGTCATATCATTAGGAATATTTAATCGAGTATAACCATGATAAGTTGTATCAGATGAAAGCATAATAACGCACCGATTAAACACAGGAGCAAATTTTTTGCCGATTTCCTCTAAATTACTTTTTAATTGAAGATGACCGCCATACTCTTGCCGCCAATTCTTGTTTAGGTAAATCATTAAATTTAACCTATGTATCCAGTTTTCTCTGATAGGATG